>ENA-ORRZ01001678-ORRZ01001678.1-human-gut-metagenome-genome-assembly--contig:-NODE-1678-length-13222-cov-6.778309_pt1 | contig 13222 bp, 6 predicted proteins | sample MGYA00242185_ERZ509152 | MGnify/ENA primary metagenome ERZ509152 (study PRJEB26280, sample SAMEA2338668) | human gut metagenome | biome: human gut; feature: human-associated habitat; material: faeces... | reverse complement strand
CCTTGCAGAGCAGAAACAGATGGCGGAGGATGCCGAAGCCATGAAGATCATACGAAAATATAAAATCTCATCGGAGCGTTTGCAGATGTTAAACAAGCTCAGTGAGGATGAAGTCAGAAATTTATTACAGAAACGGGAACAGGAAAAGGAGGTTTCAACCAATGAAAATGAAGAAGTTATCCGTTAAGGCACTAATGTCCCTGATACTGTCGGCAATACTTTTTTGTATGCCGATTGGGGCATTTTTTGCAAACAGGGCAAATACTGTGGAGGTTCATGCGGAGGATACAGCAGAGCAGAAAACAGAAAGTGCGGCAGAGGAAAGCAGTGCAGAAAGCACAGCGTCCGGTAATGATAACAAGGACAGTTCCGGTAGTGGAGAAAATCACACAGAGCAGTCCACAGAGAATACAACGGAAAATTCCACAGAAGGCACAACTGAGGAGACACAGCCTGCCGCAAAATGCACCTGCAAGGAAAAATGCAGTCAGTATGCAGTAGATGAAGATTGTGAGGTGTGTGCAAAGGATTACAAGGAATGTGCCTATATCAATCCGAGCGTAAAAATCACAATCAACACACCTTCTGGGTGGCATAACGATACTGCAAAAGTAACAGTCAAGGTGGAGGATACCATTGTATCCGGCAATTTTACCATTCAGACAGTAAAGGCAAAAGTCGGACAGAATGGAAGCTGGACGGACATTACCGAGGATATGTACATAGAGATTTCCGAGAACAGCACCATTTATGTGCAGGTCACAGACCAGAAGGGCAAGACCTATGAGAAAAATCGTTATATCAAGTGTTTTGATTTCACAAAACCTACCTTAAATGCAGCAGTCAGCGACGGTCTTTTGAGCATTCAGGCACATGATACGGATTCCGGTATCAAGGCAATCTATGTCAATGGCTATGAGTTTACGGAGCATACGAATGGAGCCTTGAATATCCGTCTGCAACAGTTTGACGCAGGGTATCAGTATTTTACGATTTCTGCCATGGATAATGCAGGAAATACCTCTGAAATCTATAAAACAGCCAATCCGTATTACACCGATCCGGAGAATAAGGACAGCAATGAAAAAGATCCGGCACAGCAGCTCCCAGTGGATGCGTCGGCAACCAAGCCAAGCTCTGCAACCGCACAGGTCACAGAACATACAAAAACGGATGTGAATGGAAATACAGTTTCCCAGACAGGCAGTGGAACAACTTCAAGCAGTTCCGCAACAGCAAAGCAATCTCCAAGTACGGGAGATACTTCTAAGGATGCAGACCAGAGCAGTGACAGCCAGACCATAGAAAAAGGCAAGGAATTTTACACAATCCAGACTGCATCAGAAAAGGTATTTTATCTTGTGATTGATCGTGATGGGGAAGATGAAAAGGTGTATTTCCTTACAGAAGTCAGTGAAAACGACCTGCTGAATACCACAACGGATAACAGCGAGACACTTCCGAAAAATTCAGCGGCATTGGAATCTGCAATCCCTACCAAAGACAGCGCATTATCAAACAATAATGCTGATACCACAGGAGATAAAACACAGGGAGCAGAAAGTGTTGAGGACAGCACCGAAGATAGCACGGAAGATACAAGTGAGCCGAAAGAGGATACCGCAAAAGCAGATGGTTCCGGCTTTACATATATTTTAATGGGCATTGCTGCGGTAGCTGTGATCGGAGTGGTATATGTTGTGAAATCCAAGAAGAAAAAGGAAAACTTCATTGATGAGGATGAAGATGAGGACGAGCTTGACGAGGACTACGATTATGATGACGAGGAAGAAACCGAGCAGAATTCCGACGAAGCATTCATAAATGGTGGTGATGATACAGAATAAGTAGACACAGACGAGAATGACAATGAAGATAACAACAACGAGAATGACGAAGAAGATGGGGAGGAATAGAGATGGAGCTTGTAATTGCAGAGAAGCCGAGTGTGGCACAGAGCATTGCGGCAGTTCTTGGTGCCACACAGCGTAAGGACGGATATTTGGAAGGCAATGAGTATCTGGTATCATGGTGTGTGGGACATCTGGTAGAACTGGCACAGCCGGAAAGCTATGAGGAAGCATGGAAGAAATGGAGCTATGAGAGCCTTCCAATCATTCCGCAGGAATGGCAGCATGAAGTGAAAAGTGATACAAAAGCACAGTATCAGATTTTGAAAAAGCTTATGCATGATGACAGGGTAGATGCTGTTGTGTGTGCAACCGATGCCGGAAGGGAGGGAGAATTGATTTTCCGCCTGACCTACAACATGGCAGGGTGCAAAAAGCCGATGAAGCGTTTGTGGATTTCCTCTATGGAGGAAAGCGCAATTCGTGACGGCTTCCATAATCTTCGTCCAGGCAGTGATTATGACAATCTGTATCATTCAGCATTATGCAGACAGGAAGCAGACTGGCTTGTGGGTATCAATGGGACAAGGCTTTTTACCGTATTATATGGCGGTAAGGCATTAAAGGTGGGCAGAGTGCAGACACCGACACTTGCCATGCTTGTAGACCGTGAAAGTAAAATCATGAATTTCAAGAAAGAAGCCTATTACATAGCTCATATCATGGGAAATGGTCTGGATGCGGTATCGGAGCATATCAGCGATAAAGCGGAAGCAGAAAGAACTGCTGGAGCCTGTGAAAACGGACAGGCTCTTGTGACTTCTGTGGTGAAGGAAGAAAAGTGGGTAGCACCACCGAAGCTCTATGACCTTACCACGCTTCAGAGGGATGCAAACCGTCTGTTTGGCTTTACTGCCAAGCAGACCTTGGAATATACCCAGAGCCTTTATGAAAAGAAACTTGTCACTTATCCGAGAACGGACAGCCAGTATCTTTCCGATGACATGGATGGCACAGCAAGAAATGTGATCGAAGCAATTTTCAATTCCCTGTTATTTGAGCAGAATATCATGTTCAATCCAAATATTAAAAGAATTTTGAACAGCAAGAAAGTGACGGACCACCACGCAATCATTCCTACCATGGAGATCATCAAGCAGGACTTAAAGGCAATCCCGGAGAGCGAAATGAAGATACTTTCCCTTTGTGCAAACCGTCTGCTGTGTGCGACCGGGGAGAAGCACATTTATAATTCCACAAAGGCAGTGATTACCTGCAACAATACTGTATTTAAGGTATCCGGCAAGGAAGTGTGGAAAAATGGATGGAAGGAATTTGAGGATTTCTTCAAAAATTCCTATAAAACCGCAGAGGATAAATCGGATGCAGAGGAAGAAAAGAAGCTGCCGGAGCTTCGTGAGGGCATGATGATTGCAGTGGAGCAGACAAAGGTTTCCGAGCATTTCACACAGCCGCCAAAACATTACACTGAGGACAGCCTGCTGTCCGCCATGGAGCGAGCCGGAGCAGAGGATATGGGCGATGAAGTGGAGAGAAAAGGACTTGGCACACCTGCCACCAGAGCTGACATTATTGAAAAACTGGTAAAAGACGGATTCGTAAAGCGTGAGAAAAAGCAGATGATTTCGACAGAGGACGGAATGAAGCTGATCACGATACTTCCGGATGTAGTAAAATCTCCGAAACTGACTGCTGACTGGGAAAATGAGCTTACACTTGTATCCAAAGGAGAAGTTGCTGCAGAGCAGTTTATGTCTGGTATTGAAGCAATGGTAACTGATCTTGTAAAGACCTATCACAGCGTTAGTGATGAGCAGAAAGCCATGTTTGGCACAGACAAGGGTGGACAGGAAGTGCTAGGCAAATGCCCGAAGTGCGGTGCTGATGTAGTCAAGGGAAAATTCGGAGCGTACTGTACCGGGAAGTGCGGTATGAATGTCGGCAAGGCACTTGGGGTAACACTTTCCGATACACAGGTCAAGAGCCTGCTTCAAGGGAAAAAGATACTTGTAAAAGGATTAAAAGGCAAGAAAGGCAGCTATGATGCTTATTTGATTCCGGAGAGCATAGAGGAGTTTTCCTATACGAAGGATGGAAAAGAAATCAAGGGATTCCAGTATAAGTTTAAGATGGAATTTTCTCAAAAGGCAGGAAAGCAAGGGTAGGAATGTAGCTGTGATTGTGGTATAGTGGGGAAAGTATCGGAATTTGTAAAGTTAAGGAGAAATACTTAATGTGGTTAGACAGAAATGAACTTGTATCACTTGATTTGAAGTTGACATCGGACTATGGTGATATCATACCAAAAATACAAATAGGTTATGATCTATTTAACCTTATTGAACATAATACCAGTATAGATACAGAAACTAAAATCAATTTAAAAGAGAAAGCAGTAATATGTCATCAGAAAATCAAAATGATGTTGTTTGCAGAAAAATGTGCTATTGAAAATTTAAATGAATTTGAAGTCTCACAGAACATGGAAATGCCTTGCCTTTTTGGAGATGATGAAACAACATTGCTTTATCATACTGAAAGTACAATCCTTTTTGCAAGAAATGCATTAGATGTAGTAGCTACTATTTTTCATTGTATAGCTTTTCATGAAAGAAATGATAGTTTCAATAAATTCACAAAGAAAATATTGAAGGATGAAAATGATAAATTTATTTATTTAAAATCATATCTTTGTGAAATAGATAAACTTGATACACATGCTTTTCGTTTACTCTGTGGTAGCGAGAGAGGAAGATCATTAAGAGATCAAATCGTACATCAAACTAATATTAAACTTGAGTATGATGAGTATAAAGAAGGTAGCAATAAAGAGAAGTTATTCATAGTGTTATATAAGGGTGAAATTGTGATTTGTTATAGAGAATTTATGAGGAACTTTGTTATGGAAGTTGTAGAAATGATTTCATCTATTTCACAAAAATTCATTCTCGACGAATTAGAAAATCAACTATAATGGGAAATGTAATAGACAATTCTCTATTTGTGGATGTCGAGAAATTTAATTTAGCGGTACGACATTATACCACATACAATTTAATAACAACACAGCGTTAGAGCGTATGGGAAAACTGTACGCTCTATTTTTTTATCAAAAAATGGAGGAAAACACATGGAAGAAACAAATGTAACAATGACAGCAGAGGAAATGCAGGGTGAGCCTGCGGCAAAGGAAAATGAGACAAAGGCGGAGAAGTTTATCCGTATTGGCGAGTACCGCATGAATAAGGCGGTTGATGCTATTGGCAGACTGGAGAATCTTGCAAATCGAGGTTCCTACGAATATACACAGGAACAGGTAGATGTGATGTTTCAGGCATTAGAGGGGAGGGTTGCGGAAGTTAAGGCAAGGTTTACGCCTAAGAAAGCGGCTGAGAGTAAGACTTTCAGCTTTGGTACAACAGAATAGGAATGTAACGTGAAGTAAAGGAAAGGCAGTCATGGTAGTGTATGTGGCTGCCTTTTTGTCGTATCTATGATAGGAAGGAGAACTGCGTGAGAAAATATGATTTTATATCGGCTCTGGCAAAAGAGACAGCAGCCGAGGTTGTCAAAAATCGTGAGGAATGGATGAGATACCTTACCACAGCAGCAAGATTATATAAATATCCATTCCGGGAACAGCTTTTAATCTATGCACAAAGACCGGACGCAACAGCGTGTGCTTCCATAGAACTGTGGAATGAGCGGATGCATTGCTGGGTAAACAAAGGGGCAAAGGGTATTGCACTTTTGGACGAGGACGAAGCACATGGCAAGCGTCTGAAATATGTATTTGATGTGTCGGATGTCCATGCGGCAAGGAGAATCGGACGCTATCCGGAACTTTGGGAATTACATGAGGAACATAAGGAAGATGTAATTAGGCGTCTGGAGCAGACCTATGGTGCCACAGATGATAAGAAGCTGTTTGAAGAAAGACTTATGGAGATAGCTGAGAGGATTGCGGCAGATTATTATGAGGAATTGTTGCCGGATTTGCAGTACATGATCGAGGGCAGTTTTTTAGAGGGACTGGATGAGCAAAATGTCGGTATCCGTTTAAGAGAAACTTTATCGGAGAGTATTTCTTTTACACTTTTATCTGCCTGTGGAGCAGACATGGAGGAGTATGGTTCGGAATTTGCTTTTGATTTTATCCATGAATTTAATTCCATGGACACCCTTGCAGTACTTGGAGATGCAGCCAATGAGCTTGCAAAACCGGTACTTTTAGAGATTGGAAGAACCATAAGGGCATATAACAGGAGCCACGAACAGGAACAAACAGAAAATTTAACGCAGAAAGGACTTGCAAATACTTCTGAAATAGACTACAATGCGTTAAAGCGTGAAAGCGAGAGCGGACATGAGGAATATATTGACAACAATCAAAACAGCGTAGAAAGGGGCAATAGCAATGAATCTGGCATACGAGAAGAATGGGGATTATCTGATCCCGACATTACAGGCGGACATTCAGCCGGAGGGAACCGTAACGAAGTACGGAATGATGAGGGAGACTTATCTGAGGGAGAACCACAGGGGCGTGTACTCAGCGTTTCTTCTGAAAGGGACATTGAAAGAACACCTGCTGACCATTCAGAAGCAGGCAGAGGAGAGAATGGAGAAGCTGACAAGCCAGATGGCGGCAACCGAGGGAGTGACAGAACAGCTCAAGGAAGCCGATCAGATGCTTTGGGTAGCGAAGATGAACAGCATTCGGAACCGAGCAGAGGAAGTGGTTCTGGGAGAACTGGTTTACAGTCTGTAACAGATACCGATGATCTTCTCCGGGGAGACGCAGCGGAACCCACCTTTACACAACTCAGCCTGTTTCCTTCTTTTGAGGAGCAGGTCGGAACAGTCACAGCAGCGGAAGCAAGTATGAAATATACCATGCCCGCTGCTTTTTCTTTGCCACAGAATGAGCTTGAAACCATTCTTCGCAGTGGTGGAGGAAAACAGCACAGCAGAAAGCGTATCTTTGCAAAGTACACAGAGGGCAGAAATGCCGAGCAGATGGTGGATTTTCTGAAAAATGAGTACGGACAGACCGGAAAAGGTTTTGAAATCAATGGAAATCCAGTATCAGTGTGGTTCGATGAGCATGGTATGAGTGTCGGCTATGGAACACAGGCAAGGGAAACACCGATTGTCACGATGGATTGGGAAGATGTGGAGAGCCATATCCGTTCCATGATCGAAAATGGTACTTATATGAGTGCCAGTGAAGCATTTCTTGTAGATACACAGGAGAGAAATCGTGTTGCCAATCAGATCTATTTCTTCCTGCGAGATGGAATGGATGAAATGCCGGAGGAGCTTGACTTAAAAGCAGGAAATTATCCGGAAAGTGAAGCAAAACTCATGGAGCTTCTTTCCACCCATGAGGGCAGGGAACAGCTTAAAAATGTCTTGGAGGATGCGGCAGAGCGACTTGCATCGGGTGAAGCCGAATTAAAATGGCGGCATGTGAAATCACCGGAATATCTGTTATCGGAGATAGCAGACCATGACAGGGAGAGACTGGAATTTCCATTGCCGGATGCGGTGGAGGTAGCACAGGAAGATTTTATCACGCAGGATGAAATTGACTATGCACTTGGCAGAGGAAGCGGCTATGAGTATGGAGCTTTCCGCATTTATGAGTATTTCATGGAAGGACATGACCAGAAGGAAACAGTTGCCTTTCTGAAAAATGAATATGGTATTGGCGGCGGTTCCGGTGGACTTCCAGGCAACGATGATTCCCATAATGAACATGATGGAAAAGGTATCCGTCTGGAGAAGGGCAGCTATGGAAATCCGTATGCAAAAGTGCTTCTGAACTGGAATGTAGTCGAGAAAAGGCTACGTGAGCTGATCCATGAGGATAAATATTTATCTCCACAGGGGAAAGAAAACTACAAGGCATACAAGGAAGAACAGGCAGAGAAAGCAAGACAGCGAGAGCTTTCCCGTCTGGAGCATGGACAGCGACTTGAATGTAAGAAGGACATCGAAGCCTTGATTGCCGAGAAATTCAATGGTTTTGTGCTTCCGAGGAATACCGCAGATGAAATCATAGATAAATATGGCATTGACTGTGTGGAATTTGTTCTTGCAAATACCGTCACGCATTTTGATTATGATGGGCGGTTTTCGCAGAACAATAAGGAATGGGCAAAAGGCATTGTTGCGGAAAATGAGTGGGAGAACAACGATCTGATTCTAAGCTCACATCCGGCAGTGCTGGACGGATTTACCAATCAGGCGAGAAGGTATATCAATGTGATTCGGGAAAAAGAAAAGGAAGCACAGCAAAAGATCACGATTGATGGATATGAGTGTGTTCTGGTTGATGAGTGGGGCAGTGAAAAAGAGAAATATCTGCTTGGAAATGACATTGAGGACAGCAGTTTTTATTATGCACAGGTCAATGGGAAATCCTTTGAATACGACCATAAGCCGGAGCGTAGCGAGGTAGAGGACGATTATATCAATGCCATTGCAGAGGAAGATATTGACCGACACGAAGCAGAGGTGTTTTCAAGGTTTGAAGGGACGGATGGTATCGCAGAGCCGGATGAAACTGAGCTACAACAAGAATTTTCACAAGAGGAATCGCAGAAATTATCATGGCATGTGGTACATGATGCAGATGATGAATATGGCAATCCGACACAGTGGAGTGCAACCTTATCAGAGGGAATATTCCTTTGGATTGATAAGGAAGTGGACGGATATGCTATTTATGATACGGCAGACACCACCCGTCCGGCATTGGAGACATTTTCGACTTTGCAGGAAGCAATGGATTGGGGGAATGAGCTTGCAGAAAGTGGCAGGGAAGCAGAAGCGGAGTTTTCTGACGAAAAGGAACAGAATGTTGTTACAAAACAGACAGAAGATGAACTGGACAGTATAGATACGCAGTCTGCCCGTGAGCGTCTGGAGAATGGTGAAGCAGACCGACAGACAGAGGAAATGCTGTCGCAGGTGCTTACCGGAGATTGGGAGCCGCTTACACCTTCGTCAGAGGAAAAACAGCCTGCATCAGAAAGGCAATCAGCACAAGAAAGGTCGGTATCAGTACCAGATAAAAGTAACGCTGTCAATTTCCATATCAGCGATGACCGATTGGGTGAAGGCTCTCCAAAAGAAAAATTCCAGACAAATATTGCAGCAATCAAGCTGTTGGAGCAGATTGAGGGCGAAAACAGATATGCTACACCGGAAGAACAGCAGATTTTATCCCAGTATGTCGGCTGGGGCGGTCTTGCCGATGCGTTTGACGAGAGCAAATCAAACTGGTCAGCAGAATATCACCAGTTAAAGGAACTGCTATCGCCGGAGGAGTACCGCATGGCAAGGGAGAGTACCTTGAATGCCCATTACACAAGTCCGGTCATTATCCGCCAGATGTACGAAACATTGGAGAAAATGGGATTTTACAAAGGAAATGTACTGGAGCCTTCCATGGGTATCGGCAACTTTTTTGGTATGATGCCGGATTCCATGAAAGAGAGCAGGCTTTACGGAGTAGAGCTTGACAGTATCACTGGGCGCATTGCAAAGCAGCTTTATCCGCAGGCAGATGTGCAGATCAAAGGCTTTGAAAAGACCGATTATCCGAATGATTTCTTTGATGTGGCAATCGGGAATGTACCTTTTGGTCAGTATAAGGTGGCAGATAAGCAGTATGATAAAAATAATTTCCTGATCCATGATTATTTCTTTGCAAAGACGTTGGATAAGGTGCGTCCCGGAGGTGTGGTTGCTTTTATCACAAGCAAGGGAACCATGGACAAGGCAAGTCCGGAAGTCAGAAGATACCTTGCACAAAGAGCAGACCTGCTTGGTGCAGTGAGACTTCCGAATACCGCATTTAAGGCAAATGCAGGAACCGAGGTCACTTCGGATATTTTATTTTTCCAGAAGCGTGACCGTATGGTGGAGCGTGAGCCGGACTGGGTACATCTAGGAGAGGATGCAGATGGCATTGCAATGAACGCTTACTTTGCAGAGCACCCGGAGCAGATCGTAGGAAAGATGGAAATGGTATCCGGTCCTTATGGCATGGAAAGCACCTGTAAGGCAGATGACAGCAGCCCATTTGAGGAGCAGTTAGCGAAAGCACTTCAAAATATTACAGGACAGATTGATACGATTGATCTGGATGAGGAGCTTGCGGATGACATGAGCAGGCAGAGTATTCCTGCTGATCCGTCCGTTAAAAATTTCAGCTATACCGTAGTTGAGAATGAAGTGTATTACCGTGAAAATTCTGTCATGAAGCCTGTGGAAGTATCAGACACCGCAAAAGAACGTATCAAGGGAATGGTGGCAATCCGTAACTGTACGCAGGAGCTGATTGATATGCAGCTTGAGGAATATTCCGATGCGGCAATCAAGGGAAAACAGGCGGAATTAAACACATTATACGATTCCTTCTCGAAAAAATATGGTCTGATCAATTCGCAGACGAATAAGAGAGCCTTTAATCAGGACAGCAGTTATTGCCTGTTGTGTTCTTTGGAAAAACTTGATGATGAGGGCAATTTCAAGGGAAAAGCGGATATGTTTACGAAGCGTACCATTAAAAGGGCAGAGGTTGTCACAAGCGTGGATACTGCAAGTGAAGCGCTGGCAGTATCTTTAGCAGAGAAAGCTAAAATTGACCTTGATTTTATGGGAGAGCTTACCGGAAAAGATAAGGATACACTTACTGAGGAGCTTCGTGGTGTCATTTTTCAGAACCCGCTTACCGATGTCTGGGAAACAGCAGACCAGTATCTAAGTGGCAATGTGCGTGAGAAACTTGCCATAGCAGCCACTTATGCGGAAAATCATCCGGAATATGCCCCAAATGTACAGGCTCTTACGCAGGTACAGCCGAGAGAGCTGGACGCATCGGAAATTGAGGTGCGTATCGGTGCCACATGGATTGATCCAAAGTATATCAATGATTTTATGCGTGATATTTTCCAGACACCGGAACATTTATTCCGCAGGGATACGATTGGTGTGCAGTTTTCGAGTGTAACCGGAGAGTGGAACATTAAGGGGAAGAATGCAGACTTTGGTAATACGCTTGTCAACATGACCTATGGTACAAGCCGGGTAAATGCCTATAAGATATTGGAAGATTCCCTGAACCTCAAAGATACGAGAGTATATGACACCATTGAGGAGGACGGAAAGGAAAAGAGAGTCCTCAATAAAAAGGAAACCATGATTGCAAGCCAGAAGCAGGAAGCAATAAGGGAAGCATTTAAGGACTGGGTATTCCGTGATCCGGAGCGCAGGCAGACACTTGTGGCAAAATATAATGAGCTTTTCAATTCCACCAGACCAAGAGAATATGACGGTTCGCATCTGAAATTTCCGGGCATGACACCGGATATTGAATTAAAGCCGCATCAGAAAAATGCGGTTGCCCATGTGCTGTATGGAGATAATACCCTGCTTGCGCATTGCGTCGGTGCCGGAAAGACCTTTGAAATGACAGCAGCGGCAATGGAAAGCAAGCGTCTGGGACTATGCCAGAAGTCATTATTTGTAGTGCCGAACCACCTGACTGAACAATGGGCAAGTGATTTCCTTCGGTTATATCCCGGAGCAAATATCCTTGCGGCAACGAAAAAGGATTTTGAACCCGCCAACCGTAAAAAATTTTGTTCCCGTATTGCCACAGGCGATTATGATGCCGTTATCATCGGACATAGCCAGTTTGAAAAAATCCCATTATCGCAGGAGAGACAGGCAGCTACAATCGAAAGACAGATTGATGAGATCGAGCTTGCCATTGAACAGGCGAAAAAAGATAATGGGGAGCGTTATACCATTAAGCAGATGGAAAAATCAAGAAAAGCATTGCAGGTGCGTCTTGATAAATTAAATGACCAGAGCCGGAAAGATAATGTCGTGACTTTTGAGCAGTTGGGTGTAGACAGGCTGTTTGTGGATGAGAGCCACAATTACAAGAACCTGTTCCTTTATACGAAAATGAGGAATGTGGCAGGCATCGCACAGACAGAAGCACAGAAGTCATCTGATATGTTTGCCAAGTGCCAGTATCTTGATGAAATCACAGGCGGCAAGGGTGTAACTTTTGCGACCGGAACGCCAATTTCCAACAGCATGACGGAGCTTTATACGAATATGCGTTATCTCCAGTATGGTACGCTTCAGAAGCTGGGACTGGGACATTTCGATGCGTGGGCGGCTTCTTTTGGAGAAACACAGACCGCCATAGAACTTGCACCGGAGGGAACCGGATACCGGGCAAAGACAAGATTTGCGAAGTTTTTCAATCTTCCGGAGCTGATTGCACTTTTCAAGGAGAGTGCGGACATTCAGACACCGGATATGTTAAAACTTCCTGTGCCGGAAGCAGAATATGAAAATGTGGTTCTAAAGCCGAGTGAGTTCCAGAAAGACATGGTAGCGTCACTTGCGGAACGTGCCGAAGCAGTCCGGGACAGGCAGGTACAGCCTTACGAGGACAACATGTTAAAGATTACCAATGACGGAAGAAAGCTGGCACTTGATCAGAGATTACTCAACGATATGCTGCCGGATGAGGAAAATTCCAAAGCGTCAACCTGTGTGGAGAAAGCCTATAAGATATGGGAAAATACCAAAGAGCAGAAGTCAGCACAGTTGATTTTCTGTGATTTATCGACACCGAAGGGCGATGGCACTTTCAATGTGTATGAGGATATAAAAAATAAGCTCATGGAAAAAGGAGTGCCGGAGAATGAGATAGCATTTATCCATGATGCCAATACAGAACTCAGAAAAGCGGAGCTGTTTGCAAAAGTAAGAAGCGGACAGGTTCGTTTTTTATTAGGTTCCACCGCCAAAATGGGAGCCGGTACGAATGTGCAGGACAGACTGATTGCATTGCATCATTTGGATGTGCCTTGGAGACCTTCTGATGTAGGACGGATTTTGCGGACATTCAAAATAAAAAAGAATGTGGAGGTAACAGACAATGGCAAAATCATTATTTGAGGAACTGGGCGGCAAATACGAAAGGCAAGGGGATTATTTGATACCGTGCTTAACTGTACCCGCCGAAGAAGAACAGGCAATAGGCATCTGGGGGCAACGGCATTTAGATTATCTAAAACAGTACCGTAAAGTTACATACACCAATCTTCTTACAAGCGGCAGGCTAAACGCCTACCTTGCCGACATCAACAGACAGGCACAGGAACGCTTTGAAAGGCTCATAGAGGGTATGAAACAGGCACAGGGCATAACGGAACAGCTAAAGGCAGAAAACGCCTTAGAATGGACAGGATGCCTCAATAACATAAGGGCTTGTGCGAGGGAGATTGTGGAAAAGGAAATTATTTTTGCAT
>ENA-ORRZ01001674-ORRZ01001674.1-human-gut-metagenome-genome-assembly--contig:-NODE-1674-length-13248-cov-9.543849_pt1 | contig 13248 bp, 10 predicted proteins | sample MGYA00242185_ERZ509152 | MGnify/ENA primary metagenome ERZ509152 (study PRJEB26280, sample SAMEA2338668) | human gut metagenome | biome: human gut; feature: human-associated habitat; material: faeces... | reverse complement strand
GTCCAATAAATTTCTGTATAGAATTCGTCAGTACAAAAATTCTGCTCTTCAGCCAAAATTTCTGACACAATTGTATCAATACTAGTGCCATCTTTATAGCGCTCAACAATCAAATTATAAATATCATGGCCATCATCACTATCTATAATTTTTACTCCATCAATAGCCATATAATTCTCCTTTTAAGCAATACGTCTAGAAAAACAGATTTTGTGATTCTGTAACGGTTCCATCATCTTCATGGAAATAACAAATATATAAAGGAGCTCGATGTGCAGCGTCATAGAATTTTTGTAATTCAGCAGCCACATTTGCTTCTAAAGGTATGCCTAGCGCCTGAATAACGGTTTCCCATACATCCATTTCTGTATAAGAAGCGATTTCATCATGACGCTCATTGGCATAGGCTTCAAGAGTAGATATGTCCGTATATTGACTGGCGTCACAATAATCATGCCAGCAAATGCTATACACCAATAAATGGATTAAATCGTCTATACTTTCAGCTATACGACCACATTCTCCTTCGCTACTCATATACCCGATAGAGCCATCCTCTAATTGATGATATTCGCCACCGGCACCATCTCGAGCAAAGGCTTTGCCGGGTAAAGAGAATGTGCATCGCCCTTCAGCAGTATCTCGTTCTTCCACCCCGTCTAATAGGCAGAAATCAAACAGCATATCAAACTCTGCTGCCAAGTTAGAATCTTCACACAATAGTTTTAAATAATCCATATTCTTCCCTCTTATTGATTCTCTCATCTCTCTATTTCATCTATTATTTTCTCGTAATTCTAATAATGCAGAAACTTCATCCATGTCGAGATTAAACATGTTACTTTCAAGATTGATAGGCTCAAAATAATAGCGAACCGTATCCGCCCCAAATTCATCGTCTAATTTCGCCCATTCTGCCCCTGAAAGCACGGTAAAGCCGAGCGTATCGTTTCCAAGGCTTTCAGCAAACCAACGCACCTCATAGTCAGGCTTAACAAAGTCATTGAAATATTTGATTGTCACATCTCGATCTTGTTCATCGCCATAAGGAATTTGTAGCTCTTTGTTGCCATTCTTCAATACAATATCGTCACCATAGGGCTTGCCATTACTAACGGTTTGAATATCGATAGGCTCATCCATCATATCATTAAAATAATTCACCACATCTTCGTCATCCTCGCGCCAATCAATCCAGATGATAGCTTCGGAGTCAAACAAATCATTTACATCAATATCATTGGCAAAAAAGCTTCTTAATTCTTTATACAGATTTTCCATCGTCTCTCTCCTGTTTATTATTTATATTGATAGTTAAGCCTTGCCATACTAACATCCAATAGACTCTCAGCTTAACTCAGCTATACAAACAGCTCCATTGCTAACAAGTACTCTAGAGCGTTTCATATATAACATCTTGTCGAGCCGTAAAATTTTCATCAAAAGATACTAATACATATAGTTGTCCCGCGGTCGATTCGCCCATATCATAACCTAGTGCAAATGCGCCATAGCAGCCGGATGTATCTAGCATAATATCTGTTAGTTTTAGCACCACAGGATCATCTGGAGGCATCTCCTTTTGGATGATTTTCTGTGCCACTCGGTCTAATTCATCTAATTTAGCATATAACTGTGGCCAAAATGTTAGTGAAAGCATCTCGTCTTCTGTATAACCAGAGCAGCTAATATTGAAGCTTTTGAAGGCTTGTTCTACATTTTCTACTTGAGTCTCTATTGTATGATCTTCGTGATTTGCTACTCCATCGGCCGCTAATTGACGGGCTACAAAGTAAACCCCATGCGGTTCTACAGTCCAGCTTTCAACATTCCACAATGTCATTAATTCCGATTTTCTCATTAGGACTCTCCATTAATTGATTATCCTGCAATATCCGCATGTACAGGATTCCCCTCCGCATCAATATTGGCTATGATGCAGTGTCCCCAGAAAATATCGTCATCGTCATAATAAACCTCTATGGTGCCATCATTGCGGAACGCCAATTCGCCCATAGTAATACGCTTGGCAAATACGTCCGCCGTAATCGGATCTTGGTCGTCATTGTCTAGCCAATCATTAGCAAGATCTAGCAATGTTTCACTAATATATGCACTAATTCGTTGTTCAAATTCTTTGAAATTATCGATTTTATTGAAAGCCTCCAATGCCACAGTGCAGCTTTCATCAGAACCCTCGTCCACATCAAGAGTGAATGCATAATCATCAATTCTCGCTGTGTAATATTGATACTCTCGATTTAACAGGAAGTCACCCCTGTCAGTATGAAGGTATTTAGGGGTTTTCAAATACGCCGACAACGCCTCTAATTCGCTATGTTTAGCGTGCTCCTCTAACACCTCGAGCACATAATAGCGATTATTCCAAGAGGGACGCATATAGCCTAAATCCTCTAAGGGCTTAGCTTTCTTAACTAATAATTTATAGACACCATGGGGCTCAAAAGAATAACCCCATCGATCATCAAGGCCCTCAATAATCCACGTCAAAATGCCTTCGCTACGGTCAAGCACGCCAGTTCGAGTATCTAGGATAGCATCGGTAGACACCAGTGGTCTATGGTACTTATCTAAATAAGGACTAGCCCCATTTGCATCGCTACGCGGCAATGCATAGATTTCAAACACTTCCGGCTCAAACTCGGCTTCATATTCTGGTAGACGTACAATACTCATATGACTCTCTCCTATTCATCACATTTATACAGTGCAAACTGTTTACAGTTAAGAATTACGACCATTTATAGATACTGCCACATTATAATCATGCCACTACATCATAATTTTCGTTACATCACAAACGTTCAGCTACATCGATTCTATGTAATAGCTCTTTCGCTAGCTCTTGGGCTCTTTTAAATTCCTCATTTGAAAGTACCATGAGCACCAAACTATCTGTGCCGATGTCCATGCCTACTAACTTATGGTTTTTCCACGTGGAATTAAAATGTGCGCACCAGTCCCCAATACATTGACTGTCATCAAATGCGGCTGTATCAATAGATACATCGCCAGTTAAATTTTCATCAGTAGATAAATTTTTATTATGGATTAACTTCTGCACATTATAAAGAAAATCCTCTAATTCGAATTTCAAAGATAACTCTACAGCACGACCAGTAGATAGCAACTTCTCATAGAGATTCCACCAGCTATCTTCTAGTTCTTCCATGGAATGTAACTTTGCCTTGGACATGAATGATTTGGCTTGTTTAGCATCGCCTAGCAACAACGTTGCTAACTCTGTAAATGTCGGTTTCGTCTGATCGATATCTAGATACGCTACTTCCACACACGAACTACAATCAGGTACTCTGCGTTTTTTCACAAAAGCCCGCATCATCTTCACTGCGTCAGGATAGCTTACATCAGCCATGCGATAGGTCTTGCCATCTATATCTAAGAATAAATCTACTGCATCCTGCGTTTTACCTACACGCGCCTTCATCGCAGTACATCCATCGATGGCATGAGGTGGATATAATTCTATAAACATGAAAAATCCATCATGCATAGCCTTTAAAGTGTTATCTATTCCGACTATGTTAAAACCATTCCGATTATAATCAGGGCTCTTCATATGCCATTCTTCGTAATTGTCGAAAAGTTTTTCTTGAATCCAATTGTAAAAGCTCATATATACTCTCCACTATATACTGCTACTTAGATGTAATACATATCTTAATAAACGTCTTAATATGTATCTTAATTATATCATTATTAAGGAATACTTATAATAAAAGCACCGTACTTTTACATTTAAAAGAAATACATATTATAAAGACACTGTACTTTCATATTTAATAGAAAAAAATACCCCGACAAGATACGTCTTGTAGGGGTATTAATCACACTATTTGGATTCTTATTTAGGCTCTAATTTATTTAGATTCTAATTTAGCTGCCAATTCATTATATTTTTGTGCTAATTCATTATACTTTTCAGATAGGTCTTTCATATCTTTCTTGAGTTGTGCCGCATCTTCAGTAGTTACCTCTTCGGAGCTTTTACCAAATTTGAAATTAGCACCTAAGCTAATTGTATTACGACCATTACCAACGGTAGTAGCAGCATTAAACATTGTGTTTTTATTAGGGCGGTAGAAGGCACCTAAAGCTGCTGCATTAGCATTTTTATAGTTACCAAAGCCAACAGAGTAGGACCATTTATCATGTTTATCGAAATCTAATGGATGCAAGCCAGCAAGCGCTGCAGAAGCCGCTGCTACGCTAGATACTTGTTGATCCGTATACGCTTTAGCTTCATTCAAGCTATTCGCGCCACCATTAATAATACGATTATTTAACGTATTAATATCACCTTCTATGGTAGTGATACGGTTTTCATGATTATCTACTACATCTTTAATAGCGTGTAATTGAGATCCATTGACTGCATCAGTAGAGGTTGCAGATACACGACCTGCTGCTACATTTGTAATGGTACGTTCTGCACCACTATCACCAATGCTCAATGTACCAACTGCATTTCCACCAGCAAAACTATATGTTCTGCCGCCGATAACACCAGAACTAGTAGATACAGCTGTGTCAGTAACAGACTTAGCACCAAGTGCAATGCTGTTATCTGTTGCAGCCTTCGCATTTGTACCAATAGCGATGCCATTTTCCTTTGTTGTAGTTGCGCTATGACCGATTGCTAAAGAGTCCTTTTCTGCTGCGTTAGCTAATGTACCAGCAGCAAAGGCACTTTTACCAGCACTAGTAGAATAGTTGCCTAATGCTACAGAGTCCTCATTAGAAGCTGCAGTTTTAAAGCCCAATGCGGTAGAATACGCACCGCTAGCATTTGCATAAGATCCCACTGCAGTTGTATTCATAGCAGTTGCTTCCGCATTAAAACCAAATGCAGAGGACTGATTACCAGAACCTGTGGAGCTATAACCTACTGCTGTAGCGTAATCATTTTTTGCTTTTGCATTATAGCCAATCGCTGTGCCCATAATGTTATTGGCCTTTGCATTATTACCAATAGCAACTGTATTTAGAGCAGTTGCTTCTGCTTTACGACCAATGGCATACGCATCATCGGATGTTGCTTTCGCAGTATCACCAAAGGCGATAGCATTATTACCTTGCACCTTAGCACCAGTACCACCTACCAAAGCATTATTACCTTTAATGGTATTATTCTTACCTAAAGCCACAGAGTCATGTCCGTCAATACTATTATATGAACCAACTAATAAAGAATTAATCGCATTGTCATTATTGGCATGGCCAAAGCCGCCTACGATATTATTAGTACCACCAACAGTATTGCTAGTACCTACTACCAAGCTGTGAGTAGCAGAGTTTGTATTATACCAACCTGCTACGATACTGCCCGGACCAGATGCAGTATTATTAGTACCAGAAGTAATACTATCATTAGCAGAAGGTCGAACTGTATTATTGTCACCACCGAGCAATATATTATTTACAGGAGAGAACATACCATTCTCAACTTTGTTATTTCCACCATAAGCAATAGAATTCTTCATGCTTAATGGAGCAGTAGTTGTAGCACTAATATCTAAATTGGATGCTGCAAACCCTGTTGTAGTAATAGTTGCAGTAATCATGGCTGTTAACAGCAATTCTTTTTTCATTTCGTTTCCCCCTTTTAAGACAACACAAACAATAAACCTAAAAAAAGATTCAAACCTATCTAATGGAACTTGAATCTTATTGTACCCCTCTATACACTATTCATTGTCAAAATATGAATAAAATATGAATATTACTCTAATATTATAAGTCTAGCTCATAAGAATTGAAAGATAATACAAAAAAGAAGGCATACTACTTATAAAAGCTGTATGCCTTCTTTATATGATATTTTTTAATCAAAATTATTTACTAAAAAATAAATCACTTATCTCTTTATAATCTCTTTCAAATAGACCACGATTAAACAAACTTTGTATAAACTGGTGCTCTTTCTGCAACATTAAATCGTAACATCAAACTCTAGTTTTTCATCTGTAACTTTATATTTATTACCCAATACATCAACATTATATTTAGTCAAATTTTTAATACTGGTCTTTATCCCCTTCATAACCTGTTTATCTGTTGGACGATCTACATAAGAAATCTCTATTCTATGGGCTTTCTCATTATTAATACATTTGAAAATACATTCTACTAATTCACCGTTTTCTTCATAAGCTATATAATCCCCTCGATATAAAGACGTTACAAACCTAGCAGACTCAGGAATTTTTTGAGCCTGTTTCGCTTTCATATATTTATCTTGATCAATTATATATCTACCATTAACAAAGCTAACCATATCATATGGCACATTAAGCACTAGGTAATTCTCTCCATCTTGGTACACATCAGTACGTAAGCTTTTTATTTTCAAAAATACCGATTTATTATGTCCATTTTGTTTTGTATTAACACGATGAGAACCTAATTGTTTCTCTCGGAATTTAACCGACTCAATAATTGGACCATTGCCTTTTTTTGAATATTTCCGAATTGGTCCATGATCTTCTTTATAAGCTGCAAATGGATTATCTTCTTCTCCATATTGTTCTACAATCTTTAGAAAAATCTCAAAAGTTTTAGGATCATGATGATACATTAACAAGTCCTCTGGAGATTCTAAAATACGTTTTTTTAATTTAGCCCCAGAATTCCCTTTTTCTGTATTATAGATATCACTATATTTAGTAATAATATAGGTTACTTCTTTATTATCTTCAACAAAGCTTCGAGTCGCTTTTATCTGCTGATCATATAAAGCTCTATTGGGTTTACGATCCACCTTATGAGAATATAACGGTTCTATACTTTCAATACGTTTTAAAAACTGAATATAGTTAGATACATTCTCTGATTTATCAAATAACTCTTGTTCTAGTACCTCTCCTGTTTCTGAATTAATAATATTGCCATCTACTTCTACAATAGAGTCCTTATGATTCAAACTTTCAGAAAAGGCACCTATTTTTGAGAAAAACTTCATCAATTTCGTGTTAGCAAAACCAGCAATAATCATAGCATCTTGTGCATGATGAGCATATGTTTCTTCTCTATTTTTTGATAGATACGCTTTTTTTCTAAAATAACTTGTTGCAGAACCGTTTATAACTTTAACCTTGGTATTTATATTATGGTACTCAAAAAAGGATTTTAATAAATTGTAAGTTTCACGAGATGCATAACGTGTATCGACCAAATTTCGCTCAATAAATCCTTTCATATCTTCAACTGGATTTCCAAGATATAGTAAATTGCTCTTCTTAGCATTACTAAAATTTAAGTTTTTAGTAACATATTCTTTATATCTTTCAAAGGTTATTTTTGCTTTACCACTACAGAAATATTGGAATGGCGACCGTTGTCCTTTTGCTTGATTTTCTCTCTGATAGACAAGTACTTTGTTAGACTGAGCATCACTTAGAGATATAGATAAAGGAATAATATGATCAACTTCTAAAAGACCTGCTTTAAACACATCCGCCAACTCTATAGGCTCTAAAGAATACGCACATTTAAAATCCTGTTCTAATAATAAACTAATACGTTCAAACTCTGCACGCGTAAGCCTCCTATTTTCAACAAGCTCCATGATTTTATAGCGTTTTTCCTCATTAGCCTTTTGAATTTTCTTAATCAAGTCTTTCTTCTCTTGGCTATTCTTTTCTCGTGCCAGCTCTACTACTACATCACTAAACTCGGCATCCTCACCCATTTGGGTTTTAAGATATTTACGCAATGCATTAAACACCTTAATTGTTTCATTAATAGAGCGTTTAACAACAGGTGATACAATCCAATCAGATAAGTTAGCACTTAACTGATTATTCTGTGAAAAATTATGATTATATGGTTTGATACCTGCCTCAGTATATAATTCCATTTGATTTTTACTAGTTTTCAATAAACTATCTAAGATTAAATTAATAGCCTTAAATGATAATGAATGATATTTAGTAAAATCTCCTAATTTTGCAATCTCTTTGGATAGGTTAACAGAAAGATTTAAATCATCTATTAATGTTTTTTTACGGATTTCTATACTTTTTTCTTTAGTTAGAATTTCAGATATATCATCTACTAATTGCTTATTACCTTCAATTGTAGCTTCTTCGTTTACAGATTTTGCAATTTTTAATAACTCGTTATAACCTTCAAATTTTGTAAAAATAGGTTTTTCCTTTTTATCTATTCTAAAGCCAAAAATATCTTCCTTTTTAACACCGCACACTTTTGCAATAGCAGGAATCGTTACTGATTTACCTTTATTTACATACTCACTAATCAACTCTTGTTTCTGAGCTTCAGTTATCTTCATACCTTGAATCGTTAAATTGTTTAGATCATTTAACAAATTAAATAAGCATGCACTGTAGCTCCATTTAGGTGCTCTTAATTCATCAGGAAAATACGTACACTTACCACGCATTTTATCAATTAGATTAATCTTAATAACATTACCACTTTCATCTAATTGGTAACTCCCATAAGGTGTAGGGCTTTTATAACTACCTGGCCCCTCATAGTATTCACGTTTAGAGTCATATATACATAAAATATCATTTATTATCCCTTTTAATTTAGGATAAAATTCCGATTGAACTTCAAGTAGCTTAATTAATTCATTCCGATATGATTCATGAGTAAACTTATTTTCAATACCACGTACTATTCCTGTAGTATTTAACTTCTCTAACTGAACATGACAAGGATATACTCCTTCCTTAAGTTTATACTCATTGGTTCTGATAATATCGGCCGAGCTTTGGCCACTACCATCTTCAGCAGCAAGATCTTCCGGACTTAAATAGAATATGCCTCTATGTTTAGCCAGTTGAATGATAGCAGCAATCAATTCATCAGGTGAAAGTTTATTATTAAGCCCTCTAGCTCTAATTTCATAAAGATTTGTATAAGATTGATCTCCACTTACCCCTATTACATTTGTCAAGAGTTCTTTTAGTCGATCTAATCTATGACGACTCCGCCTCACACCTCTACGACTACTTCTGAATCTTCTACGGCCTACATTCTCTTCTGCCGTACCCTCACGAAATAATCTAACCCCCGTAATTAGAACATTATAATTTTCATCAATAATTGCATAACCAGTAGAAGCAGTCCCCATATCTAATGCTAATATATGTCTCATATATACCCTCTCCTAATAATAATGGTTCTAATCAATACACAAAATTATTACACCGAGAAAATTTTATACTCTATTATTATTCTAGATCTATCATAAGTTAAGATTACAAAGTAATAAAACGTAAGTGGGCATTCCTTAATATTCAATTTTGTTTTATCACAGCGAAAAATTACAGAGTACTAAAACTTGCGTGTTAACAACAAGATAAGCATTAAGTTTTATCATAGCAAAAAATTACAGAGTACTAAAACTGGCGATTTACTATTATATAAGTGAAAAAGGCTTTATCATAGCAAAAAATCACAGAGTAGTAAAACTATAAAATGTCATATTTTTATGGTGGATCCGTTTTATCATAGCGAAAAATTACAGAGTACTAAAACGGGTCGAGTTGACTCACCAGAGCTATCTAAGTTTTATCATAGCGAAAAATTACAGAGTACTAAAACCATGTTAGAGGCTTGGGTATTAGTCCATGTGGTTTATCATAGCGAAAAATTACAGAGTACTAAAACCTCAACAACGAAGTTAAGCACCTTTGTAAGCTTTCGCTATAACAAAACCATAAACAAAAAGAGCACAGATCATAAGACCTGTGCTCAAAAATTCACACAAAAACATTAGTAATATGTACTACTAACTCAATTTACATATACTATTGTTAATAACTACTTAAAAGTAATGATTTCGACATAAAGTCTTATTTTAGTAGATTCTGTAACCTTTCGCTATGGTAAAATCTAATTACATACTATATCAGTATTACTTATATGTCAATACTTTCTAATTTTTATTCATCAATTTATTTTATTTTTTATCAAATAGCCTTTATTACTCTATTATTATCTTGGCAACAAAATAATTTAATTAAAAGAGGAAAAGGACACAATCAAATTGTGTCCTTTGATTTCGGCATAAAGCCCTACCTTAATAGATTCTCACGAGTATTAAGGCGAAACTGCAGCTCTATCCTACTGGTGCGCCTAGAGGGAATCGAACCCCCAACCTACAGTTTAGGAAACTGACGCTCTCTCCGGTTGAGCTATAGACGCATGTATACTTTATTATATCGTTTTTAATAAAGTATACGCAAGGCGTCCTTATTGTTGTAGGTATTGGTTATTTACTTGTTTTTGTTCTTCTGGACTGAGGTTTTGGTAGCCTTTAGCTAATGCACTTACCCAAGATCCATAAGCAGGATTTGGGAATACCACAAAGGTAGTACCAAAGTCTTCTTTATGAGCATCAATGATGCCATTTCTTTCAGCTAGTGTCTTACCTTTTGTGCCAATCGGGAAGTCACCAGCGTTATCGCCCATGTATAGAACGACAGAATATTTTTTAGCAATCGCATCAAAGCGAGGTTGTTTGTCAGAGTCTTTTTCGAATAGTAGTACATGTTCTTTATCGACGGATGGGAAGCCAAGTTTCTTAAAGTTTTGTACTGTTGCATCATAGTTAACAGGTGCATAGCGATTAGAAACGTAGAATATTTCAACACCTTGTTTATGTACTTCATTTAGGAACTCAACAGCACCTGGCATGGCTTGCGATTTACCTTGATGCACAGCTTGACGCCACCAAGGAGCATCGAAGCGGCCATTGCCATTAGCAATGCTTTCACCCATCAGTTTTGTATTGTCTACTACTGTTTCATCCGCATCAAGAACGATAGCTAAAGGCTTTCTCTGATGAGATGGATCTGCACCAGCCATTTTAACAAGATTCATCGCCACATTATACCCCTGATAAGCTAGTGCTCTGTACTCAGCAGAGGTACGCATCCATAACAGTCCCATCGTCTCAGTGTCAGCTTGGTACTGCTGCTTTTGCTTGAGTGCTGCCTGTTCCGCTTGAGTCGTAACAGCAGTAGGACCTATGCTACTTGCTTTCACCGTCGTCGGAGAGTTCGCCTGCACTACAGAACCGATGCAAAGGCTACCACCAAGGCAAGCCACCCCTACATACCATGCCAAACTACTACGTTTCATAATTGCCTCCTAACCACATTTGTTCTCTGTATAAATACAATACACAATGTAATTCTACATAGATATACGAAAGTCCTCTATAGATTTATAGTCTATCTGTGTATTTTAATCGATCTACACAAGAACTATGCTATAATACAGCTGTTGATAGTATTAGAGAGTTCTTATAAAAAAGAGGTATATGTAATGAAAGTATGTAAACGATCAATTATTACCAGTTCACTATTAGCTGTATTGGCTATATCATCTGCGTACGGGGCTACACCTGTACAGCCAAGTGAAAGCACAGACACTGCAGTGGTTGATATGGATTATTCTAATATTCCAGAGTTAAAAAAATCTATCGAAAGCGCAACACCTGCTATGGTGCAATCTACGCTTGATGCTTCTAATGGAAAACCTACTAAAGATAAGCCCATCTATTCAACGGTGACTATGTCTGGTAACCGTGTTGTATCCGTAAAAACTTACAAAACTAAAGAAGAACAAGAAAAAGCCATATTAAAAGAGCGTAAACGCTTAGACAAGGTCACTGCTGAACGTCAGGCTAAAAGAAAAGACGAAACACGCACAGATATGCTAAAAGGTTTAACACCAATACCGTCCTATCCACCGGTAAGCGAAACACGCGTATTACAAAGTGAAATGTTCTCTAGACCATTCGGCAGACAACTAGATTTGCGTTTAGTAGAGGCCTATACACAAGATTATGACAAGGCAAAACCAGGCGATATTTATGTCTATGCAGATTATGTGGACTACACATCTAAGCAGCTATTAGGTGAAAAAGATGGTACCACTGCTATTTCAGCTATGATACTACGTGTAATCATGAGAAAAGACGAAAACAAAGCTTTCAGCATTGATGTAAATGCGTACTTCATAAATCCAACAACACATACCATTTCCATAAGTCGGTCCGAAGATGTAAAGGGTATCGATATCAAGAAGAGCGAAAGGGCTGAAGCTGTATTTAAACTACCATCACACCAATTACAAGCCGGCGATCCGCAGTATGAAATTGCTAAGCTTATGTATCAGGACTTAACTAATAAGAAATTTGATTAGCAATATTTAAATACACTCACATGACAAAAGCCCCTCCTTACTATGAGCTACATAGCAAGGAGGGGCTTCGTTTTAATTTAAGGAAGTTCTTTTAATCGTCAGTGTTATTCAGAGAGAGTATCTCTGTTATGTAAAAAGTATTTATAATACTATTTCACATCACTAAAATCAATGTTCATGCCCAATGCTTTAGCAATGCCTTCACCATAAGCTGGATCACATTGGTAGCAATGTTTTGCATGACGTTCTTTAATGAAATCAGGTACACCATTCATAGCCGCTGCCGTATTGTCAAACAAGGCTTGTTGTTGTTCAGGGCTCATGAGGCGGAACAATTTACCTGGTTGTGTAAAGAAGTCAGAGTCGTCTTCATAGAAGTCATATTGGTAGGCTGGACCAGATACGTCGAGAGGAGGATTTTTGAATTCCGGTTGTTCAGCCCATTCACCAAAGCTATTTGGTGCGTAGCCAATTGTAGACCCATGGTTTCCATCTATACGTCCTTGACCATCGCGATGATAGATATTTACAGGACATTTAGCGGCATTAACAGGGATTTGATAATAATTTGCTCCTAGACGATAACGTTGCGCATCCGCATAGGAGAACAAACGACCTTGAAGCATTCTATCAGGAGAGAAAGAGATACCAGGAACGATAGTAGTCGGTGCAAATGCAGCTTGTTCTACATCTTGGAAATAATTTTCTGGGTTGCGATTAAGTTCCATCACACCAACTTCAATCAATGGGAACTCATCGTGATACCATACTTTAGTTAAGTCGAATGGATTGTATGGCATATTGTCAGCTTGTTCTTCCGTCATCACTTGGATGCATAATTTCCATTTAGGGAAATCACCTTTTTCAATAGCCTCAAAGAGGTCACGTTGGTGACTTTCACGGTCACTAGCTACCACATTAGCCGCCTCAGCGTCGGAAAGATTTTCAATCGGCTGTTGGCAAATCCAATGGAATTTAACCCATACGCGCTCATCGTTTTCGTTGATAAGACTGTATGTA
>ENA-ORRZ01001670-ORRZ01001670.1-human-gut-metagenome-genome-assembly--contig:-NODE-1670-length-13306-cov-2.999094_pt1 | contig 13306 bp, 12 predicted proteins | sample MGYA00242185_ERZ509152 | MGnify/ENA primary metagenome ERZ509152 (study PRJEB26280, sample SAMEA2338668) | human gut metagenome | biome: human gut; feature: human-associated habitat; material: faeces... | reverse complement strand
ACCAATTCCTCCTGCTGCCGGACGCTGCATTCCACAACCTGCCGCCAGCTGCTTTTCCTAATCTATAAGACTATTTTTAACTTTCGCGAATTTTTAATCGTCATTTTTTAATACCACCCAGTCTATAAAACTACTCGGTATTCCATTATTTCTCTATACAGGAGTGACTTTTCTCTGCATATCACTTAATATCCGTAAATAGAATATATCTCATCCGTATACACGCCCGGCTCCTTATAAACGATCACCGGCGCCTCCACCTTCATCCAGGCGCCGCCGCCGCGGACTGCTTCGATGAGAACCATATTCGCATCCTTATCCTTAAAAGGATGCACCATCTTCATCCGCTTCGGTTCCAGCTTATACTGCTTCATCGTCCCTAAGATCTCGATCAGCCTATGGGGGCGGTGCACCATATACATTCTTCCACCCGGTTTCAGCACTTTCGCGCCTTCCCGCACCACGTCCTCCAGCGTACAGAGCACCTCGTGTCTGGAAATTGCCTTCACCTCCGTCGGATTCTTGAGTCCATGGGCATCATTCATATACGGCGGATTTGTCGTAACGACATCAAAGGAAGCCGCTCCGAAAATCCGGCTGGCTTCCTTGATATCTCCATGTACGATCTCAATTTTCTCTTCCAGATGGTTCAACTTCACACTCCGCTCCGCCATCTCGGCAATCTCATCCTGGATCTCAAGTGCCGAAAAATGTTCTCCCTCCGTCTTTGCGGAAAGAAGAATCGGAATGATCCCCGTCCCGGTTCCAAGATCCAGCGCCCGCTCCCCGGGCTTTACAGCCGCAAAACCGGAAAGCAGCACCGCCGCCGGAACATTGCTGATGACCTGGCTGACCGCCACGGAACAGAGGAGTTCATTGCCGGTGATCAGCTGCTGGAACAGACTGCTGATCCAGGGGATCTGTTTCATGTTCCCGATGAAAATGAAAAAGCCCGCAAAGGTGATCAGAAGGGAGTAATCGACCTTTGAAAATATGGCGCGGTCTGCGAAAAGTCCGAGGCAGACGACCGCCAGCAGAAGGAATGGGATGGGGATCCATTTTCCTACGGCTCCCAGACAGAGAAGAAACATGAGCAGATAGGAAAGAAGGCTTTTGCGGCAGAATGGCGCCGCTCCCGGAACGGTCTGCATTTCGGGCAGGCCGAAAGAAAGCGGCTGGTTTTTCCCGTGCAGGAGTGCAAGAAGAATGAGCAGCAGGGACAGGAGGGCAAAGGGAAGCATGATCCGGAGGAAAGCGCCCATTCCCAGATGGTAGTGGGAATAGAGATAGAGATTCTGCGGGTTTCCGATGGGGGTGGCCATGCTTCCAAGGTTGGCGGCAATGGTCTGCAGAACGACCACAGGGATCAGCCTGTCCTCGCGGCGGATCATTTTCAGCAGCTCAATGGCGAAGGGGACAAAGGTGATCAGCGCCACGTCATTGGTGATGAACATGCTGGAGAAAAAACACAGGAGGACCAGGAGCATTTCCAACTGCCGGAGACTGTGTATGCGCATTAGAAGGCTTTCTCCCATCTGGTGGAAAAATCCCATGGCCTGGAGTCCCGCCATGGTGGCCATGAGACAGAATAAAAGCCCCAGGGTGTGAAGGTCCAGGTAACTGATATAGCGGATGCTGGGCGGAACGGCCGCCATGGACAGGATGGCCAGCGTCCAGGCTGCAGTAAGCACCGCGTCCTTTTTTAAAAATGACAAAATTCGTTTCATGATGATCCCTCGATTCCTTTGATAGGGTTCCGGGAGGAAGCCCTTCCGGTCCGGTCCTAGAGTAACACAGGAGGGAGGGGAGCGCAAGAGAACTTTTGGGCAGTGTTTACAGGGGGTGTCGGGAATAGAGTCAGTTAATGGATTTATTCTGAAAATTTAAATTATATACCGAGAAAAATTTGCCGAAAATAGGATGAGAAGAAAATTTGACATTTCATTTTAAGTATGCTATACTAATTATCGTAAAAAAAATAAAAAAGAACCGTCTTACATATTAAGAAGGGCTTTTGGTATTTCACCATCAGGTGCTGTATGAAAAGCCCTTCTTTTTATTTACGCGTGGAATGCGCGCAGAGAAAGGCGGGAAAATCCGGGGCCCTGGAAGGGTAGGTAAGGCAGAAATCTGCGGACGAGCCGCAGGTGCAGCAAAATCAATATCAAACAGGAGGAAGGAAACATGAATACCATTAACGTAACAAAAAGGGATCTTACAGTGAAGGCAAAGAAGCTCAGAAGGAATGGATACGTTCCGGGAAGCGTTTTCGGCGGTATGTTAAAGGAGCCGGTGGCTCTTCAGATCGAAGAGTCTGTGGCCAGACAGCTGGTCCGGGAGCTTCGTGAGGGCAGCCGTCTGAAACTGGATCTGGATGGAACAGTGATCCCTGTACAGATAAAAGAAAAATCTCTGGACAACTTAAAGCATGAGATCCTGGAGATCAGCTTCCAGGCTCTGTCGGCAGACCAGGCGGTCAACAGCGTGATCGATATTGTGCTGGTGAACGCGGATAAGGTGACGGCGGTCCTGGAGAAGCTGAATATGAAGATTCCGTACTCGGCTCTTCCAGCAGATATGATCGATACGCTGGAAATCGACGTGGACGGTATGCCTGTGGGAACCATTGTGACCGTAGGGGATATTCCGGAGTTAAAGAGTGAGAAGCTGGCGCTTCAGGTCAACAGCGATGAGATCGTATTCCGGATCACCGACGGAAAACGCGGAGGAGGAGCTGCTTCTGAGGCAGAGGAGGCTCCGGCGGCAGAATAATTGCCTGGCTGGTGCTTGGGAATACGGGGGCAGTCCCCTGGCCAGAGGCGGAAGCCGTCTGGAAACTGAATAAGATAAAAGGGCAGCCGCCCGGCAGACTGGAAATCTGGTCTGCCGGGCGGCTTTTTTTGCATATTTTCTCTTTTGGGGTAGATAGGGGGTGGGGGTTCTGATGACGAGATTGGGTATATAAGCCGCTTTTTTTCGCCAGTACCCAAAAATCTTTGTTTTTTCTGGGAAAAATTCAAAAAGTCTTGAGATTTTGGGCATAAAACAAAAAGAGGCATTCCCAATGCCCAAAATCAGACGGAATTTTGGGCATTGGGAGAAAAAAACAGGGATATTGCCCAAAGGGACTCATTTTGGAGGTTTGAAGGGGGGATGGGGAGGAGAGGCATGAGCTGAATGGGCTGGATATCCACGGACCGGGGGAAGCTGACGGTGAAGTTCTTCTTTCATATGTTGTTATGTTCCATAAAACGTGGTTCCTGGATTTGTGCAGAATGATGAAAAAGTGAGAATTATATACAGATATAAATATTCACCTTGACATATAACTATATATAATGATATAGTATGTTCTAGTGAAAAACATATGAAGAGGAGGAGTTCGCGTGTTTCGGTACATATTAAAGCGATTGCTGTATGCGATCCCGGTTTTTCTGGGAATTACATTTGTGATCTACACACTGATCAACCTGGCGCCGGGCGGTCCGCTTTCGGTTCTTGCGGCTTCGGGTGAAATGTCCCTGAGTGATCTGGAGGCCTTAAAGATTTCCATGGGACTGGATAAACCCATTGTTATCCGGTACTTCATATGGCTGGGAGATCTGCTTCACGGAGATTTTGGCATCTCCTACCGGACTTCCCAGGAAGTCAGTCTGATGATCTCTCAGAGGATCATGCCGTCCCTGATGCTCACGGGTACAGGTATTCTTGCGGCTATGCTGGTGGGAGTTCCCCTGGGTATCATCTCTGCCTATAAGCCGAATTCCGTGTGGGACCACATCAGTACCTTTATTTCGTTCATTGGCGCGTCGGTCCCCAACTTTTTCTTAAGCCTTTTACTGATCTATGTTTTAGCTGTGAAACTGAAATGGTTCCCCACCAGTGGAATGCAGTCCTCTGGTATGAGCGGGAATCTGCTGGATCTTCTGCATCATCTGGCGCTGCCGGCGTTTGTCTGCGGGATCCAGCCCATCGGAAACTATATTAAGCAGACCAGATCCAGCGTACTGGAGGTTTTAAATGAGGAATACATTAAAACGGCCCGTTCCAAGGGACTTACCAATGTGGTCATCGTTTTAAAGCATGCATTCCGGAACGCGCTGATCCCCATTGTGACTACCATCAGCCTTTCGATCCCGTTCCTGATCGGAGGAGCGGTGGTGACTGAGCAGATCTTTGCATGGCCGGGTATCGGAAGCCTGATGATCACGGCCATTACCAGCCGCGATTACCCGGTGATCATGGGTGTGGCAGTTCTGATCTGCGGTGTGGTGCTGGTGGCAAATCTGATCCTGGACCTGATCTATGCGGCCCTGGATCCGCGGATCAAGTTTAAATAGAAGGGGGTGGGAATGTGAAAAAGACCATGAAAGAAATATGGAACAGCCAGGCTATGAAAAAGTTTATCCATAACAAGAAAGCGATGCTGGGCCTGGCTATCGTAACGATCTTAGTTTTAGCAGTGGTGTTCATCCCCCTTTTTGCAGACCTGGACCCATATACCACCGACCGGGCCGCCGGGTTCAATAAGCCCCCGTCTGATGCCCATATCCTGGGAACGGACGATGTGGGCCGGGACCTGTTTGCAAGGCTTTTATATGGAGGTCGCATTTCCCTGTTTGTAGGGATCACCTCCACGATCATCTCCGTACTGATCGGCATTCCTCTGGGACTGATCGCCGGATATTTCCGGGGAACAGCAGAATCCATCATTATGCGTACAGCGGATGCATTCATGTCTTTCCCGTCCATGGTACTGATCCTGGTTCTGGTGGCAGTGTTTGGTCCGTCGATCCTTACGGTAACAGTTGTCATCGGTGTGCTTGGCTGGACGGCCATCGCAAAGCTGATCTATGGAAACGTGCTCTCGATCCGGGAGCGGGAATATATACAGGCAGCCAGGGCTGTGGGAGTCAGCACAAAGAAGATCTTATTCTCTGAGGTTCTTCCCAACGCGATCCCGCCGGTCTGGGCGAATATCTCCTTCCGGGTGGCGGGAGCGATCCTGACCGAGTCATCCTTAAGCTTCCTGGGCATGGGCGTGCAGACACCGCAGGCTTCCTGGGGAAACATTATCTTTGCGGCTCAGAACCTTCTGGTGCTGACTGCCAGACCCTGGGTATGGCTTCCGCCGGGAATCTGTATCATTTTGGTGGTCATCGGATTTAACTTCATTGGAGAAGGCGTGCGGGACGCACTGGATCCCAAAACAAAGGAATAAACGGAATGAAAAAATGATTCAATAAAAGTATAAGGAGGAAACAAGATCATGAAGAAAACCACACGAAAACTTTTAAGCCTGGCCATGGCATCAGCTATGGCGGCCAGTCTTCTGACTGGATGCGGCGGAGGCGGCGCGAACGAGACGACGGCAGCGGCTGGGACTGAAAAGACGGAAGCTGGAAAGACAGAAACAGAGGCCGGCTCCACAGAGGCAGCGGCAGAGGGAACGGCAGACGCCGACTATTCCCAGGATGTGATCACCTACGGTATGACCCAGGCGTGGGATACCATCAATCCCTACGGCTCCTCTTCCGGTTCCATTTACCAGAACCTGGTCTGCGACAAGCTTTATGACCGTCTGGCTTTTATTGAAGAGGCCGGAACCGATGTAACTCCAAGGGGAGCAAAGTCCTGGGAATCCGCAGACGACGGAAAAGCTGCTGTTTTCCATCTGGATGAGAATGCCAAATGGCATGACGGAGAACCGGTTACAGCCAGCGACTGGGTGTTCACTGCACAGCTGATCACCAACCCGAAATTTGATTGCGGCTTAAGAAGTGAATTCAATACATGGGCTGGAACGGACGACACAGGAACAGAAGAAAGTGAAAAATCTGTCCAGGTAGAAGCTGTGGATGACTACACCTTAAAGATCAACTTTAAGAGTGTGATCCCGGTGGAGGACTGGCTGATCCTTCACAACAAATATTTCTATGTACTTCCAGAGCATCTTTTAAAGGATATGGCTCCGGAAGAGATCAAGACCAGTGATTTCTGGAAGGCTCCGGTGGGCTCCGGTCCCTGTACCTTCATCTCCGAGCTTTCCGGAAGTGAGCTGCAGCTGGGTTCCTTTGCAGATTACCATATGGGCGCGCCGAAGTTCGGCAAGCTGGTCTTAAAAGTGATCGCTGCCACCAATACGATCACCTCCATTGCAGCAGGCGAGATGGACGGCTTCTTCCAGGCTCCCACTGTGGACGATGCCCTGGCAGCCAAGGATATGGGGCTTAATGTAGAGCAGTCTGCAGAGCCGACGACAGTTGCTGTATTCCTGATCAACAACCAGAACGTACCGGATAAGAAGGTACGTCAGGCCATGAGCTATGCCATCGATAAGCAGATGCTGATCGACCAGTCTCTCCAGGGACAGGGCGTTCCGGCAACCACCTGCATCATCCCGGGCTCCCAGTATGAGTTTGGAACCAAATGGGAAAGAAATGTAGATAAGGCCAAAGAGCTTCTGGCAGAGGCTGGATGGGATTCTGGCAAGACTCTGAAAATGGTCGTTACCTCTGCCCGTGAGAGCATGGCTGCTGTGATCCAGCAGAACCTGGCAGAAGCAGGCCTTAACATTGAGGTACAGACTGTGGAGCTGGCTACCATGTTCTCCGGCCTTCAGGATGGAACCTATGATCTTGGTATTTGCGGCTCCACGGCCATGGACTATCCGCTGTGGATGGCCGGCTACTATGACAACAAAAACGCCACATACTGCCAGATCACAGATACAAAATATGCAGAGATTCAGGATGCCATTGCAGCAGAGCTGGATGAAGCAAAGAGAAAAGAACTGATCAACGACTACCAGGAGCTTCTGTATGATGAAATGCCGCTGGTGATGCTGTACAACGGTTACAGCTTCAGTGTAAAGTCTGACCGTTTCCAGGGCTACAATGGATTTGAAGGCAACGTAAACAACCAGAAGGTATGGGAGTGGTCCGTAGCAAAATAAGGATTTGGAACTATAACGCGGGAGCCGGGGCTTCTCCGGCCCCGCGGGAATATAAGCAGGAGGGATACAAATGGAGGAACGATTGCTGGAAGTCAAAAACTTAAAGGTTTCTTTCAACGTCGGAAAAAAGAAGCTGACAGCAGTGGAAAACGTGGAATTTTCCCTGGATAAGGGAAAGGTCATAGGCATCGTGGGAGAATCCGGATGTGGAAAGAGCGTGACAGCTACGTCGATCCTGCGGCTGGTCCCCCCTGCTGTAAGTATCATTGACGAGGACAGTCAGATTCTTTTTGATGGAGAGGATCTGGTGAAGGCGCCGGAAGCCAGAATGAGAGAGATCCGGGGAAATGAGATCTCCATGATCTTCCAGGAGCCCATGTCTTCCCTGAATCCGGTATACCGGATCGGGGATCAGATGCTGGAGATGATCCGCACCCACAACAAACAGATCTCAAAAAAGGATGCGCTGGACCAGTGTGTGGAGATGCTGAAGAGGGTGGGGATCCCGTCTCCGGAACAGAGGATCAGGGAATTTCCCCATCAGCTTTCGGGAGGGATGCGGCAGCGTGTGATGATCGCCATGGCATTGCTCTGCAACCCCAAGCTGCTGATCGCAGATGAGCCAACGACGGCTCTGGATGTGACGATCCAGGCCCAGATCCTGCGGATCATCAAGACTCTGACGAAAGAATCCAATACCTCTGTGATCCTGATCACCCATGATATGGGCGTGGTGGCAGAGGTGGCAGACCATGTTATGGTCATGTATGCAGGCAAATCTGTGGAATACGGTACGGCAGAGGATATTTTTGATCATCCGAAGCATCCGTATACCATTGGTCTCCTGAATTCCATTCCAAAGCTTGGAAGCGGACAGGAGGAGCATTTATACACCATCGAGGGAACAGTTCCCGGTCTCGATGAGATGCCCGAGGGGTGCCGGTTCTGTACCAGATGCCAGCACGCCACGGAACAGTGCAGGAAAAAAGATCCGGGAATGCGGGAAGTGGACGGCCATATGGTACGCTGCTTCCTGTACGGGAAGGAAGGTGAAAACTGATGGCTGCTCCGTTGCTAGAAATACGAAATGTGAAAAAGTATTACCCGGTAAAAAAGGTGAGAAACGGCGAGGATATCTCCGTGAAGGCGGTGGATCAGATCGATCTGACTGTGAACCAGGGCGAGATCGTAGGCCTGGTGGGAGAGTCTGGATGCGGAAAGTCTACCCTTGGGAAAACCATCCTGAAGCTTCATGATATCACCGGAGGCCAGATCCTATTCCATGGAGAGGACATTACCAATTATACGGAAAAGCAGATGCGTCCTTTGCGTGAAAAGATCCAGATCATCTTCCAGGATCCCTATGCCTCTTTGAATCCGAAAAAGAAGGTCGTTCAGTCGGTGATGACGCCGCTGGACGTATCTGGAAAATATACAAAAGAAGAAAAATTGAAAAAAGTCATCGATATTCTGAATGAGGTGGGGCTCAGTGAGAAATTCCTGGAAAAATATCCCCACGAAATGTCCGGAGGCCAGAGACAGCGCGTGGTGATCGCCAGGGCGCTGATCAATGATCCGGAACTTGTGATCTGCGATGAACCGGTTTCTGCTCTGGATGTTTCCGTCCGTTCCCAGGTGCTGAACCTGCTGAAGGACTTACAGAAGGAGCGGAACCTTACCTATATTTTTATTTCACACGATCTGAGTGTGGTAGAATACCTGTGCGACCGGGTAGCTGTCATGTATCTGGGACGGATCATGGAGCTTGCAGATAAAAAGCAGCTCTATGGAAATCCACTCCACCCCTATACACGAGCTCTCCTCTCCGCGATCCCGGTCCCGGATATTCATGCAAAAAAGGATGAGATCATCCTTCAGGGCGAGGTTCCCAGTCCCTTGAACCCGCCTAAAGGCTGTCTGTTCTCTACCCGGTGCGCTTATGCAACGGAGCGGTGCCATAAAGAAGCGCCGAAGCTTGTGGAGCTTACAGATGAGAATGGAGCAAAGCGAAGTGTTTCCTGTTTCCTGTACCATTGATGGAAGCAGAGGCATGTAGTATAATGGAGGAAAATGGAAAAGAAAGGGGAAAAACCCATGGGTAAGATCATTCTTGTAACCGGCATGCTGGGGAACAACAGCCGCGGGGTGCCGTCATTTATTTTAAATACAGCTTACATGAATGCCATTGTGGCTGCCGGAGGCGTTCCGGTGATGATGGGAAGCACAAAGCTGGCTGCGGAGTACGCGGAAATGGCTGACGGTCTTCTTATTACCGGAGGAGAAAGCGTCCATCCCTCCAGGTTTGGAGATACCTTCAATAACCTGGCCGATGGAGACGCCAATGTGGCCCACAATCTGAAGGCCGGATGCAATGTGATCCGGGATGAGATGGAATTTGCTGCCTTTGAGGAGTTTTTTAAGAGGAAGAAGCCCATTATGGGGATCTGCCGAGGCCACCAGCTGGTCAACGCGGCCCTGGGCGGCCACAATATGCTGAATTTTCCGAGGAAGCATGCAGTGGAGCACTCGGAGGGGATCCAGCATGAGATCGTCGCAGAAGAGGGATCGATCTTAAACCGCCTTTATGGTCCAAAGCTTCTGGTCAACAGCTTTCACCGGGACTGCGCAGATGCAGTGGGACCGGATGTAAAGGTGACGGCCAGATCTCTGGATGGGATCATTGAGGCCATTGAACACAAGACACTTCCTGTTTTCAGCGTCCAGTTCCATCCAGAACGGATGCGGGGAGATGCGCCGAATCCGGCTTTTGGGCCGGACGGCACAGAATTATTTAAATATTTTGTAGATCTTTGTTAGTGGAAAATCACTGACGCATTTTGAGGAGGAAGAAAAATGACAAAAACAGTAAAAGAAATCGTAGCCGAGATCAAGGAGACCCTGGATAAAAAGGGCGGTCTTAAGCATGTTTATTTTGTAGCCTGCGGCGGCTCCAAGGCAGCCATTTTCCCGGGACTTTACCTGCTGCAGAGCGAGGCAAAGACCTTCAGCGCCACCACCTACACCAGCAATGAATTCGTTCATGCGACTCCCAAGGAGCTGGACGACCGCTGCGTAGCCGTGATCTGTTCCTTAAAGGCAACGGCAGAGACGGTAGAGGCTGTGAAAAAGGCCAACTCCATCGGAGCCATTACCATTGCCATGACCGGAAATATGGATACAGGAATGGCAAAGGTGGGCCAGTATGTGGTTACCTATTCCAATGGAGACGACCAGGTTTACAGCGATTCCAACCAGGCCAACTCCTTACGGATCGGCTTTGAGCTGCTGCACCAGTTTGAGGGCTGGGACAAATACGATAAGGCCATGGAGGCATACAAATACATCGATGAGATCGTAGCAGAAGGAAAGGAAAACTGCCTGGCAGCCGCAAAGGAATGGGCAGATAAGGAAAAAGACGAGCCTGTATTCTATGTACTGGCTTCCGGTCCCAACTATGGCGTAGCTTACTCTATGTGCTGCTGTCACTTTATGGAGATGCAGTGGAAGCATGCAGTCTGCCTCCATACCGGTGAGTATTTCCACGGCCCCTTCGAGACCACAGATAAGAAGCTCCCGATGATCCTCATTATGAGTGAAGGCCGTACCCGTGCCCTGGATGAAAGATGCCTGAAATTCTTAAATACATATGCAGAGAATTTCATTGTCATTGACTTTAAGGAATTAAACAAGGGCCGTATCGATGCCGACGTGGCAGAGTTCTTCAACCCGGTGGTACTGATCCCCATCGAGCGGTATTATGTGGCACAGATGGCCGAGGTAAGAGGCCATTCCATGGATCACAGAAGATATATGTGGAAGGTTGAGTATTAATGAAAACGAAAGTCATCGGCATTGGGGATAATGTGTGCGATAAATATTATCCTGCAAAGATCATGTATCCCGGCGGCCAGGCCATGAACTTTTCGGTCTATGCAAAGATGCTGGGAGCAGATGCGGCTTATATGGGCGTATTTGGCCGGGATGAGGTGGCGGATCATGTGATCCGGACTCTGGATGAGCTGGGGGTGGACCATTCCCGGTGCCGCCAGTATGACGGGGAAAACGGCTATGCCAAGGTACGCCTGGTGGATGGCGACAGGGAATTTATCATGAGCAACAAGGGCGGCATCGTTAATGAACATCCTTTGGAGCTGACGAAGGAGGACCTGGATTATATCCGGACCTTTAAGCTGATTCATACCAGCTGCAACGGCCATCTGGATGGAGAGCTCCATAAGCTCCGTGAGGCGGGAGTTCCTATTTCCTACGATATGTCCGGCCGGTGGAATCAGGAGTATTATATTGAGACCATCGGGCCCCAGGTGGATATCGCCTTTGCCTCCTGCGGCGACACGCCGGAGGAAGAGATCAAAAAGCTCTGTGAGGCTCTGAAGGCCAGGGGCTGCCGTATGACCGTGGCGACCAGGGGCGGAAAGGGTTCCCTGATCTATGACGGAGAGCAGTATTACACCCAGAAGCCGAAGCTGGTGGATGCGGTGGATACTCTGGGAGCCGGAGATTCCTTTGCCACAGCCTTTCTGCTGGCCATGCTGGAGAAGAAGGATATCCATGCGGCCATGGAAGCGGGAGCAGAGTTTGCGGCAAAGACGTGCCTGGTGAACGGCGCGTTTGGCCACGGCATCGCCTTCCAGGAAGAATAAACGAAAAATCTCATATATGTCTGAACCCGCGGCAGGCCGGATCTCCGGCATTCCTCCTTGTTGCCGCGGGTATTCTTTTTTATTTGACTTGCCATTTTGACTGCTTCATATTAGAATAGGGAAGGTATTACGCGGGAGTACATAGAAAATATGGAACAGGGGGATAAACGTTATGCTGAAACAGGATGCGATCACGCCTTTGTATGTGCAGCTCATGGAAGAGCTGGAAACCAGTATCAGAAACGGCGTCTATAAGCCCGGCGATAAGATCATGACCGAGGCTGAGATGGCCAAAGAATATGGAGTCAGTCTGATCACGGTGCGTAAGGCCGTGGGCTCTTTGATGGAAAAGGGGCTGGTGGTGCGCAAGCAGGGAAAAGGAACGTTTGTCACAAAGCCGAAATATTCAAGAAACATGAAAAAGCTCCAGAGCTTTACGGAAATGTGTGAGCAGATGGGCGTGAAGCCGGGGGCACAGGTCCTGGAGAACCGGCTGATCATGGCGGATAAAAAGGTGGCCGACCGGCTGGGGATCGAGCCGGGCAGCAATGTGGTCTATATTTCCAGACTCCGCCTGGCAGACGGAGAGCCGGTCCAGGTGGAGAAAAGCTATTTCCCTTTGAAATACGCCTTCCTTCTGGAGGAGGATCTGAATAATGGGTCCATGTTCGAGTGCCTGAAGGAAAAGGCCGGAGCAAAGGTTGCCAGCTCGGAAAAGATGATCGAGCTGTGCCGGGCCACGGCGGAAGAGGCAGCTCTGATGGATGTGAAAAAGGGGGATTACCTTCTGTTTGTAAAGAGCACGGCTTATGATGAGAACGGAGAGCCCATGTATGCCGGGATCCAGCTGATCAACGGAGACCGTTTTTCCCTGTATGTATATGAGTCGGGAAAGTAGGGAACGGATATGAACGTACTGATCGTCGGCGCCAGAGGCGCTGGAAAGACTACCCTGATCCGGCGGGTCCTGGAGTCTCTGGGCCGTCCGGTATCGGGATTTGAGACAGAAAAAGAAGGAGATCAGGTCCATATTTATGATGCGGGGGCGGAGCATGTGCCCACAGAGGAGAATCTGGTGGGCCTGTGCGGAGAGACCCGTGGGTTTCCGGTGAAGGAGGGATTTGACCGCTATGCGCCGCGGATCCTGGCTCCCGTAAAGGCTGGCAGCGTTATGATCATGGATGAGCTGGGATATCTGGAGTCCTCTTCAGAACTTTTTTGCAGGGCTGTTCTGGAGCGCCTTGGGGGGAGGGGTCCGGTGATCGCAGCAGTGAAGGACAGGGATACGGCCTTTTTAAGCAGCGTCCGCTCCCATCCTGGCTGCCGGTGTTTTTTCATCACGGAAGAAAACAGGGATGCGCTGTATGAAGAGGTCCTTGATTTTGTAAAAAAACAGTTCCAGACAACTGTTCGGTCATGGGGAGGCCTGGACGGGGAAAAACATTGAAAATATGCTTTTATAAAGCATTTTTCTCTCCGTATCTCCATATGGAGGACGCCTGGTGCTTCTTGTCCGCAACAGACGGACAGGAAGAAAGATGTATGGCTGGATGGTTATAGTTTCCAGGGTAAAATGACGAAAAAATCTTGACAAAATGGTCTGGATTGGTATATAATGACGATGTTCATAAGAATACTTTGTTGCACGAGTGGCTCAGTGGTGGAGTATCGCCTTGCCAAGGCGAGGGTC
>ENA-ORRZ01001659-ORRZ01001659.1-human-gut-metagenome-genome-assembly--contig:-NODE-1659-length-13384-cov-3.914772_pt1 | contig 13384 bp, 19 predicted proteins | sample MGYA00242185_ERZ509152 | MGnify/ENA primary metagenome ERZ509152 (study PRJEB26280, sample SAMEA2338668) | human gut metagenome | biome: human gut; feature: human-associated habitat; material: faeces... | reverse complement strand
CAAAAGCCATATCAAAAACTCGCTGCGCTCAAACAGGTTTGATATGGCTTTTAACAAAAAATTTAATCCTCTAAGGTTTTCTAATGACTTTCAAAGTCGCCCTGCACACCAGACCCCAGGTCACACTGCAAAAAGCGGAAACTCAAGGGTGAATCCGGGCTTTTCTTACAGATGGTTATCTGGTAAAATAAAACGGATACAGCGGTTTCAACCGGCAGTTTAAATGAAAAATCAGGAGAATTTATAAAATGGAATATAAAATGATCGTCCTGGATCTGGACGGAACCCTCACAAACAGGGATAAAATCATTACTCCCAGAACGAAACAGGCTCTTATGGAAGCCCAGAAAATGGGAAAGATCGTGGTTCTGGCTTCCGGGCGGCCCACAGCAGGGATCAAGCCGCTGGCAGAGGAGCTTGAGCTTGCAGCGTACGGAAGCTATATTTTATCCTATAACGGCGGTATGATCACAAACTGCGGCACCGGGGAAGTGGTATTTTCCTCCCTGCTTCCCGTGGATTCAAATGAGAAAATCATCGGTCTGGCAGAGGAGTACGGAGTGGATATCCTGACCTATGAGGGGGAGGAGATCATCACAAACAATAAGGAATGTCCCTATGCCGTCAAGGAATCCAATATCAATCACCTGCCTCTGCGCCAGGTAGAAGACATGAAAGGCTATGTGTCCTTTCCGGTTCCAAAGTTTCTGATGCTGGATGACGGAGATTATCTGGTAACGGTGGAGCCGCGGGTAAAGGCTGCCATGGGCCGGGATTTCAGCGTCTACCGTTCAGAGCCATTTTTCCTAGAGGTTATGCCAAAGGGAATTGACAAGGCCCAGTCTTTGGGGCGGCTTTTAGAGCGGATCGGCATGAAACGGGAAGAGATGATCGCCTGTGGAGATGGCTATAATGACTTGACTATGATCCAGTATGCCGGTCTGGGAGTGGCCATGGAAAATGCGGTTCTTCCTGTGCGCAATGCAGCGGACTATATCACTGCCTCAAACAATGAGGACGGGGTAGGGCTGGTCGTAGAGAAATTTATGCTGGGAGGTTGAAATGAGGCTGCCGCAATCCCACTGGCTTTAGACGGTGGGGTAAGGCAGCGAGGTCTATGAAGCAGGAAGTTCATTGGCTTCAGACAATAGGTAGTTCACAATGCCCGCAATCTATGGTAAAATTAGGTAGAAGAAATGAAGGAGGTTTTATTACATGGAACAGTATAAGCAGGAATTTATTGAATTTATGGTAGAGAGCAATGTACTTAAGTTTGGAGATTTTACATTAAAGAGCGGACGTAAGTCCCCGTTTTTTATGAATGCAGGAGCATATGTGACAGGAACACAGCTGCGTAAGCTGGGCGAATATTATGCAAAGGCCATCCATGACAATTTTGGCCTGGATTTTGACGTGCTGTTTGGACCGGCTTATAAGGGTATCCCCTTAAGCGTGGCAACCACTATGGCGATCAGTGAGCTTTACGGAAAGGATATCCGTTATTGCTCCAACCGTAAGGAGGTAAAAGATCATGGCGATACAGGTATTCTTTTAGGAAGTCCTATTAAGGACGGAGACCGTGTGATGATCATCGAGGATGTAACCACCTCCGGTAAGTCTATCGAGGAGACCTTCCCCATCTTAAAGGCTCAGGGCGATGTGGAGATCAAGGGTCTGATCGTATCCTTAAACCGTATGGAATGTGGCAAGGGAACAAAGAGTGCTTTAGACGAGATCAAGGATCTCTATGGTTTCCCCACAGCAGCCATTGTTACCATGGCAGATGTGACCGAATACCTGTACAATAAGGAATGCGGTGGAAAAATTGTGATCAATGATACATTAAAGGCAGCCATTGACGCATACTATGCAGAGTATGGAGCGCAGGCGTGACCATTCGCTTAGAATGGAACCTGGCTGTACAAACCATGAAAGGCAGTAAAAATATGGAAAGAGTATATAAGACCATGCGCAATACCGGCGCCGGCTGTATTGCTGTGGGTATCATCATTGCAGTGGCAGGACTGGCTGTGGGAATTATTTCAATCGTAAACGGTGCGCTGCTTTTAAAGCGCAAATCCGAGATTGAATTTTAACAGGCGGGCTGTGATGATCCGACATACCACCCCGCGCCAGAAGGCAGGATGGGTACTGTTTATACTGTATCTCTGCCTTCTGGCCTACTTTATGTTTTTTTCAGAATCCTTCGGACGAACGGAAACGGATCGGGAATATGCCTACAATCTGGTGCTTTTTAAAGAAATCGGCCGTTATTTCCGTTATTATGAGGTTCTCGGCTTCGGCCTTTTTATGATCAATATTGTAGGTAATATCGCAGCCTTTATCCCTTTTGGTTTCTTTTTGCCCATTATCAGCAAAAGAAGCCGCCTGTGGTATAATACAGTGATGTTCGGCTTTATATGGAGCCTGATGTTAGAAACCCTTCAGCTGATCCTGCGGGTGGGAAGCTTTGATGTGGACGATATGTTCCTGAATACGCTGGGAGCCGGTATTGGCTTTTATATTCATGGGATCGCTCATTATGTGAGGGTTCTCATCCATTACAGGAGGTGGAAGCGTTGAGACAGGTGGGAAATAAAATATCCTATGTGAGAAATCCCTTTGCAAGACAGAGCTTCTTCTGTCTGGGACTGGGAATCCTGGCACTGGGGCTGGGAACTTTCAGCATTTATCTTTCCTTAAAGGGAGCCGGACAGGGAGGATTAAATACAGGAGCCTACGGGTTTTCCAGCATTGTGGCTGCTGCGGCAGGCCTGTGGTATGGTATCCTTTCATTTACGGAGGATAACTGCAACTATATCCTGGCTAAGATCGGAATCGCCCTGGAGGGCATTCTTATTATCATCTGGGCTGTGATTCTTATCATAGGATTTACAGGACGGTAGAGTAGGAGTTTTCTATGGATTACAGAATATTATTACGGGAAGAAAATGAAGCCGTAAGGGAACGCCTGGAGCTTTCTCTGGATCGTATCCGTTCGATTAAGGAGGAGGACGCTCGTCTGCCATACGGCCTTTATTTTAAACGGACCGCCGGATTCTTAGGCATGATCCGTGAGCTTTTAACTGCCAGGGGAATTGGGGAGAAAGAACTGCCGGAGAGCTGGGAGAAGCTTTCCTTAGAGGAGCTTTCAGACTGGAATCACCGCCTTTATGAGGATATTCTCCCTGAAAATTATGGGGAGAGCTTTGCCAATCCTGATTATGCGGCAGACTGTCTGGGGAAGGAATTTGGCCCCCTTTTATCCTTTCTTTATACAGAACTCAGGGGCTGCATTGTGTATGCCTTTGAAATGCGCCTGGAATATATTGCGATTTTGTGCGAGACCTTTTTAGAGGTTTATAACCTTTTTACCCAGGCATGGGAGGAGGAAAATGAGACTCCCAGGGAGCAGGCGGTACGGGATGCGCTGTACTGGTATGTGAGCGATTATGTAGATCTGCATCTGCCATGGCGGATCAGAGAAGGGCTGGATCCTGCTTTAAGCTTTGCAGCAGATATCATTATGGATTCAGACCTGACAGATCTGCGCTATCTGTATCAGTACGGAGAGTATGTTTCTGATTCAGAGCGTAGGCTGGCAGCGTTTATGGCTTCGCTGCCGGAGGAAACCATTGAAAAAATGGCCCATACCTATACAGAAGGCTACCGCCGCGGCTTTGAGGTAATGGGCAGGGATCTTTCAAAGAAAAAGACAGTGGTAGTGGAATACCAGCTGGGATTTGAGCGCATGATCCGCCGTGCAGTGGAGCAGTTTCGCAGCCTGGGGCTGGAACCGGTCTGCTATCGTGCCGCAGTGGAGTCCTTAAACCGCCGTTCAAACGGCAAAAGGGGATATTATGGTACGTCTGCCAACCGCCAGTATGATTATGACCACCGCTATGACAGCGCCCTGTATATGGGAAATGCTTTTAAGGAGCGCAAGCTGTCTATTTTAAAAACCGCTTATGAGGAATATAAAGACCTGGCAGCTATGTGTGCCGGTCCGGCTGTGGTGGAAACCTTTGGGGAAGAGGAATTTGAGCCGGTAAATAAGAAGACTGCGTTTTCTTTAAATGATCACCAGCAGGAGCTGACTCTTTCCTATGCCACTGCATCCAGGCAGATCGTGAACCAGTATATGCCCGGAGATGAGACCAGTTTTACCATCATCGCATTTCCAAGACCGGAGATCGGGTCTGATTTTGAGGAGATTTTTAAGGAAACTATCCGGATCAATACTTTGGATTACGATACCTACCAGAAAATCCAGCAGACGCTTATTGATGCATTGGATCAGGCGGAGTATGTGCGGATCACAGGACGGGAGGGTAATGAAACCAATCTGACTGTTCATCTGCACACTTTAAATGACCCTTCCAGGGAAACAAACTTTGAAAACTGTGTTTCCGATGTAAATATTCCTCTGGGGGAAGTCTTTACTTCTCCGGTATTAGAGGGAACAAAGGGCCTGCTTCATGTGAAGGAGGTCTATGTGAGGGAGTATCTCTTTAAGGATCTTCGTCTGGAGTTTGAGGATGGAAGGGTGACGGAGTTTTCCTGCGGAAATTTCGATTCAGGAAAAGAACTGGTAAAGCAGGTAATCTTAAACGGTCACAGCTGGCTTCCCTTAGGCGAGTTCGCTATTGGAACCAACACCGCAGCTTATGCCATGGCAAAAAAATACAACATCGGCAGCAAGCTTCCTATCCTGATCGCAGAGAAGACAGGGCCTCACTTTGCAGTGGGAGATACCTGCTACAGCTTTGCCGAGGATTCACCCATGTACAATCCTGACGGAAAAGAAGTGATTGCCAGGGACAATGAGATTTCCCTTTTAAGAAAAGAAGATATGTCCAGAGCCTATTTCAGCTGTCATACAGATATTACCATTCCTTATAATGAACTGGGGGATATCACGGCTGTAAAGGCAGACGGAAGTGAAATTCTGCTGATTCAGGCCGGCCGGTTTGTGCTGCCTGGAACAGAGGAATTAAACCGGGCGCTGTAATGCGCCCTTTTTTAAGCTTCTTTTTTAAAAGAATAGTATTGACGTTGCCAGAGTTTCTTAGTATTATAATTATAAGTAACATTAAGATATAAAAAGATACTTATTAGAAAAGCTAATATTTATTATTAGAAAAGGAGATTGAAACATGGCAAAAGTAGGAATTGTAATGGGCAGCGACTCAGATATGCCGGTTATGGCAAAGGCAGCAGAGATCCTGGATCAGCTGGGAATTGATTATGAGATGACGATTATCTCTGCCCACAGAGAGCCGGATATCTTCTTTCAGTGGGCAAAGAGCGCCGAGGAAAAGGGCTTTAAGGTAATTATCGCAGGAGCTGGAAAGGCAGCCCATCTGCCGGGTATGTGTGCAGCTGTATTCCCCCTTCCCGTGATTGGTATTCCTATGAAGACCTCAGACCTGGGCGGCGTAGATTCCCTTTATTCCATCGTACAGATGCCAAGCGGCATTCCCGTTGCCACTGTAGCCATCAACGGAGGAGCCAATGCAGGCATCCTTGCAGCAAAGATCCTTGCTGCTTCTGATTCAGGGCTTCTTGAAAAGCTTAAATTGTATTCCGAGGGCCTTAAAAATGATGTGGTAAAAAAGGCGGAAAAGCTGGAAAAACTGGGTTATAAAGAATACCTTGCACAGATGTAAAGGAGAGGATGAGATGATGATGGATTATAAGAAAGCCGGAGTAGATATAGAGGCGGGTTACAAGTCCGTAGAGCTGATGAAGGAGCACGTAAAGAAAACCATGCGGCCGGAGGTATTAGGCGGTCTGGGCGGATTTTCAGGGGCGTTTTCCCTGTCAAAGATTAAGGACATGGAGGATCCAGTGCTTTTATCCGGTACAGACGGATGCGGTACCAAGGTGAAGCTGGCGATCATCATGGATAAGCATAACACCATCGGTATTGATGCGGTGGCCATGTGCGTAAACGATATTGCCTGCGCCGGAGGCGAGCCCTTATTTTTCCTGGACTATATTGCCTGCGGAAAGAATTACCCGGAAAAGATTGCCGATATCGTAAAGGGAGTGGCTGAAGGGTGCTTACAGTCTGAGGCTGCCTTAATTGGAGGCGAGACGGCAGAGCATCCGGGCCTGATGCCTGAGGAGGATTACGATCTGGCAGGCTTTGCAGTAGGCGTCTGCGACCGGAAGGAAATGATCACGGGAGAGAGCTTAAAGGCAGGAGACGTGCTCATAGGTATGGCATCCACCGGCGTACATTCCAACGGTTTTTCACTGGTACGCAAGGTATTTGAGCAGGAGATGACCGCTGAAGGGTTAAATACATACTATGACTGTCTGGGAAAGACTCTTGGAGAAGCCCTTTTGGCGCCTACCCGAATTTATGTAAAGGCATTAAAGAGCATTAAAAAGGCTGGAGTGGCCGTAAAGGCCTGCAGCCACATCACCGGAGGCGGCTTCTATGAAAATGTGCCCCGTATGTTAAAGGACGGCGTCCGTGCGGTGGTTAAAAAAGACAGCTATGAGGTTCCGGCGATTTTTAAGCTTTTACAGGAAAAGGGAAATATTGCGGAAGAAATGATGTACAACACCTTCAATATGGGAATCGGCATGATCGTGGCAGTTGACCCGGCAGATGCAGAGAAGGCTATGGAGGCCATCCGGGCGGCCGGAGATACGCCTTATGTGATCGGCTCCATTGAAGAGGGCGAAAAGGGAGTGACCTTATGTTAAGAGCAGGGGTAATGGTATCCGGCGGAGGCACCAATCTGCAGGCAATTCTGGACGCCGTTGACAGCGGTAAGATCACGGATACGGAAATCTGTGCAGTGATCAGCAACAATCCCGGCGCTTATGCTTTAGAGCGGGCCAGAATGCACGGCATTGAGGCTGTATGTATATCTCCGAAGGAGTTTGAGAGCAGGGAAGCATTTAACCGGGCCTTTCTTGAAAAAGTAGATGAATATAAGCTGGATTTGATCGTGCTGGCGGGCTTTCTGGTAAAAATTCCTGAGGCTATGGTGAAAAAATATGAGGGCAGGATCATCAATATCCATCCGTCCCTGATTCCATCCTTCTGCGGCGTAGGCTATTATGGACTGAAGGTTCATGAGGAAGCGCTTAAAAGAGGCGTAAAGGTCACAGGCGCAACGGTACATTATGTGGACGGCGGTATGGATACGGGGCCGATCATTCTGCAGAAGGCAGTAGAGGTGGAAAAGGGAGATACCCCTGAGATCCTGCAGAGACGGGTCATGGAGCAGGCAGAATGGATTATTCTTCCAAAAGCAATCCAGATGATCGCCCATGGGGAAGTATAGGAGAGGAAGAGTTGATATGAAGATTCTGATCATAGGAGGCGGCGGAAGAGAGCATGCCATTGCATGGAAGCTTTCAAAAAGCCCCAGAGTAGAAAAAATTTACTGTGCTCCCGGAAATGCGGGAATCGCAGAGATTGCAGAATGCGTCAATATCGGCGTGATGGAATTTGACCGGCAGGTGGCCTTTGCAAAGGAGCATGGGATTGACTTAACCGTAGTAGCGCCGGATGATCCTCTGGCAGCAGGAGCCGTAGATGCCTTTGAGGCGGCAGGACTGCGTGCCTTCGGCCCCAGAGCAAATGCAGCGATTCTGGAGGGTTCCAAGGCATTTTCAAAGGATCTGATGAAAAAATACAATATCCCCACAGCGGCTTACGAAACCTTCACAGACCCGGAGGAGGCCATCAAATACCTGGAAACTGCCAGAATGCCCATCGTATTAAAGGCAGACGGCCTGGCCCTGGGAAAAGGCGTTTTAATCTGCAGTAATCTGGAAGAAGCAAAGGAAGGGGTACGCACCCTGATGCTGGATAAGCAGTTTGGTTCTGCCGGGGACGAGATCGTAATCGAGGAATTTATGACCGGACGGGAGGTTTCCGTCCTATCCTTTGTGGATGGAAAAACCATCAAAATCATGACTTCTGCTCAGGATCACAAGCGGGCAAAGGATGGGGATCAGGGATTAAATACAGGCGGAATGGGCACATTTTCCCCAAGTCCCTTCTATACCTCCGAGGTAGATGCATTCTGCAGGGAAAAGATCTATCAGCCTACGGTGGATGCCATGAGAGCGGAGGGCAGAGAATTTAAGGGGATCATTTTCTTTGGTCTGATGCTCACTGAAGATGGCCCCAAGGTGCTGGAGTACAACGCCCGCTTCGGTGATCCGGAGACCCAGGTGGTGCTCCCAAGGATGAAAAACGATCTGGCAGATCTTTTTGAAGCCTGCATTGACGGCACTCTGGATCAGGTGGAACTGGAATTTGAGGACAATGCAGCCGTATGCGTAGTCCTGGCATCGGACGGATATCCGGAGCACTATGAAAAGGGCTATCCTATTTCCGGCCTGGAGCGTTTTAAGGATGCAGACGGATATTTTGTATTCCATGCAGGCACAAAATTAAACGATCAGGGCCAGATCGTCACAAACGGCGGCCGGGTGCTGGGCGTCACAGCCACAGGAGGCGATCTCAAAGAGGCCCGTGCCAATGCTTACAAGGCAACCGAGTGGGTGGAATTTGGGAATAAATATATGAGAAATGATATTGGTCATGCCATTGATGAGGTTTGAGGTTCGTTTGGGGGATTTGTTAATTCCCATTTCAATCAGAAACAGGGATATTTTTCGGAAACAGCGGATTTGAAAAACAGCTGTTTTTAGGCACAGTTTTCCTATTTGAATTGGAAACGGAGGGCTGAAATTTTCAAAACGTCATTCCCATTATAACGGAAACAAAGAGCGAAAACACACATATCATAATAAACTGGAAAAGACCACGGACAGTTGGAAAACCCTGACTGGCTGTGGTTTTTCTCTTTTCCGCAGAAAAATATATTGTGTCGCAGCAGGTACGAAAAATGGGAAAAGTGTTTTTAAACAGCCGCTGGTTTCTTTTATAATAGGAAAAGCAAAAAATCCGGAAAACGCCTGTTTCTTTTTGAAATGGAACTGCGATTTTTTCAAAAAATGCGTCTTGTTTCCGTTTGAAATGGGAAAAGAACGAAAATTGGCATTTTTGAAAAATTTCCCATTGTACCGGAAACAAGGGTGTAAAATTTCAAAATATTTTCCTATTGCAAAGGAAACAAGAAGTCGAAATCGAAAAAACGCAATTCCCATTAAACCGGAAACAAGAGGGTAAAATTGCGATTTTCGGATTCCTATTGTATCGGAAACAGGGAGTACTTTTGGCAATCGTATAGTCGCTTTCAAACAATGAAAAGATTCGACTTTTTGGAAGCGAAAGTATTTGAAAGAAAATTTAGCTGCGTTTGCTGTGCTCCGCAGCTGAGAGTGTTCTTTCCTATTAAAATGTGGTATACTGACAGAAAACGGAAGAATCGAAAACAATCTATAATAAGAAGGTGATCCAATGTTTACAATCATTTTGGGAGATATTACGAAAGAGCCAGTGGATGCCATTGTAAACGCCGCCAACACCAGCCTTCTGGGCGGCGGAGGCGTGGACGGCGCCATTCATCGGGCCGCAGGGCCGGAACTTCTGGCAGAGTGCCGGACGCTCCACGGCTGTGAAACGGGACAAGCCAAAATAACAAAGGGATACCGCCTTCCGGCAAAGTATGTGATCCACACGCCTGGACCGATTTGGAGAGGCGGTATCATGGGCGAGGAACAGCTTTTGCAGAGCTGCTACGAAAACTGCCTGAGGCTTGCAGTGGAAAACGGATGCCGGAGTGTGGCATTTCCGTCTATCAGTACGGGAGTTTACCGATTCCCTTTGGAAACGGCTTCTGAAATTGCCGTCAGGACGATTCTTGAGTTCCTGGAAGCCCATCCGGACATGGAAGTGCGGATGATATGCTTTGACCAGGAGACGCTTGGGTATTATGAGAGTGCTTTGAATGAGCAGACTAAGATTGCTAATGAGGAGGATTGATTTCGATGAGAAAGAATTTTGGAGCAAAACCATGGACTTACCCGCAGCCGGTGTTGATGATCGCAACCTACGGGGAGGACGGCACGCCGGATGTGATGAATGCAGCCTGGGGCGGCATCAGTGATGATACGCAGATTTCCATCTGTGTCAGTGCGGATCATAAAACCACAGAGAATATTCTTGCAAGAAAGGCGTTTACCGTCAGCATGGCAGAGTATGCGTATATTAAGGAATGTGACTATGTGGGGATTGTGTCCGGAAACGATGTGCCGGACAAGTTTGCAAAAGCCGGCTTTCATGCAGAGAAATCGAAATTCGTGGACGCTCCGATCATCAAGGAGCTTCGCATGGCGCTGGAATGTAAACTGGTCAGCTACGATCCGGAAACCTGCCGGCTGATTGGCGAGATCGTCAATGTCAGTGCGGACGAGAGTGTTCTGGATAAGGACGGAAAGATTGATCCCGACAGACTGCAGCCCATTACCTTTGATCCGGTACATCATGAGTACAGAATTCTTGGAGAACGGGTAGGCAGGGCGTTTCGGGACGGATTGGAGTTAAAATAGCAGAATGCGCCGATCATTTAACGAGGGATCGCTTGGCAGGAGATACGCTGAACCGGTCTCTTGTTTTTTACCAATAAACGCAAAAGATTTCCATAATTAAATGAAAGAGCTAATCCCCCAGCTATGCTGGGGCGAATAGTGTAGTAGTGATGTTGTAGAATGTGTAATAAAGCCTCCTATGATACAATAGTAAAGGTGTCTCAAGCCAATACTAAAGAGAATAGGAGGCGATCCAACGTGGACAGTAGTAGTTTATCACATACAAGGTATAAATGCCAGTATCATATAGTGTTTATACCAAAGTATAGAAAACGAATTATGTATGGAAGATTAAAAGCAGATGTAAGAGAAATAATAAAAAAAACTGTGCGATTACCGGAACATAGAAATAGTAGAAGGTGCAGTATGCGCAGATCATGTACATTTGTGTTTAAGCATTCCACCAAGCGAAAAAGTGTCAGATGTGGTAGGGTACATAAAAGGAAAAAGTGCATTAATGATACACGATAAATATCCGGAAAGTGTAAATGGATGGTCAAAAGCTTTTTGGGCCAGAGGATATTATGTCGCAACAGTAGGCAATATCACAGAAGATGCGGTAAAGGAATACATTCAGCAACAAAAAGAAGAATCGAAAAGAGAAGATACTAGAAGATAGCCTCTTTTAGAGGCCAGCCGGTATAAGTGCTTGAGGCATCCGCCTTTCAGGCGTTGCAGGCACAGGCCCCTTATAGGGGCATAATCAAACCACCAGTTGAACTGGTGGTTCATGACTTAGTTTATTCTTCTTTCTGGTTTCCATGGAGCAACAGGCATCTTTGGAACTATTTTTTAGTCTAGCATAGTTAAGGGAGACATACAAGCGATGCGAGAGCAGTTTATGCGTGGAAAGTTCTTTTTTCACCTGCCGGTTGCGTGACTTTTGGTGGCTTCAATGATAAAATATTAGAAAAATGAAGGGAACATGAAATGATCAGAATAGAAAAATGTGAGAACAGAGGATTTTGCAGTTCCTGTGAGAAAAGTCATTCTATTGTTCCAATTTGGGATATTTCCATATCGGAAGAAGGGCAGTGGTGGCATGGATTTATGTTGTGCCGTGACTGTATGCTGTCATTACAGACTTCTATTGAGAAGGAAGTGAGCTCTAATTGAACCACAGGTTCATGGACACCAGAGCATGACTGTTGTATCATTAAAAACATGAGACACGAAAAAAGGAGGCAGGAAGTTATGAAATATACATCGGCAGAAGCTGCAAAGTTGCTTCGAAAACTGAACGAGGAGGTAGAAAACCTGGAAGATCAGGAAGTAAGAACCCGGCAGTTCAATGCGGCAATTGGCGAGGACATTGAATCTGTACGGCCAGCATACGATTATATGGATACTCAGAGGAAGCTGGATGAGCTGCAGGCAAAAATTCGCATGGTAAAACATTCTTTGAATTGTTTTAACTCCACTACGGAAGTGGCGGGATTCGGAATGACGATTGATCAGCTTTTGGTTTACATCCCACAGCTGAGCAGGAGAAAACAAAAGCTGGCTATGATGAGCAGCTGCCTCCCAAAAGAACGGGCGAAGGTGTCCGGATTGGGAAGCCAGATTATCGATTACCGGTATGCCAATTACGATATCGAAGCTGCAAAAGCTGATTATCAAAGCGTGTCCGACGAGCTTGCAAAGGCTCAAACAGCGCTGGATCTGGTAAATACAACGATGGCAATGGAAATCGAGATCGATTGATCTTTTTCCAGTCGGGCGGAACTACTTGTTGATAAAAAGCAGTTAAGGTTAAATGTGGATGTTTTCCGTTATTTGCGTTGTTATCCTGTATACGTTAATGTTCAGAGAATTGGATTGCAGAAAATACATTTTAACGAAGATGTTCGTTTTTTTCCGTCCGCGAAAGCCATTATCCGGGATCTTATGGTATGGGTTCCGGACGGCGGCAATGGCATGGTTTCAGGCCGCATTTGAGGAGAAATATGGAGTATCAGAATTACTTTAGACTTCGCAGTTGGGTTCCGTGGAGAAGAACCTATTTCATTGTGGACACAGAAGGCTATCTGGCAGACCAGCTTTTCATAGAAAAGAAAATACCTGTTTATTTTGGACGGGAATTCATCAAAAAGGATTCGCCTTATGTGGTAATTGAAGTGAAACTTCAAAGGAAACAAGAATCAGCCTTTTTGGAAGCAATGGAAAAACTGAAAAGAAAGATGCTGTTAATGGGATATACCGATTATCCAGAACTCTGCATGAAATTTATGAACTTGCAGGAGAAGTCGGTTGATGTGAAAATGTAAGAAATTTGTCCTTAGCATTTTCCAAAATGCTGTGCTACAATACGGATATGTATATTTGGATGGGAATCTTTTAGCTTTGAAGGGAGACCTGTATGAGAAAAGCAGTCTGTGTTGCAATCAAACAAAAGGAAACCGGAAGAAAAATCCGGAAGATGATGGTGGAACATGGTTATTCCGTCAGGGATATCCAGGAGATGATGGGATTTGAAAGTCCACGGGCAGTTTACAAATGGCTTGCCGGAGATAGCCTTCCCACTGTAGATAATCTTTTGATCCTGAGTCGGATCTTGCATACGAATATGGAAAGCATCCTCGTCTATGACGGGGATTTTTCTGTATATAGGCTTAAGAAAGAGCAGCTTGAGAAAATAGCTTGAATCATCCACGCCTGACTGGCACCAGATGAGTATTTTTCTGCTTGAGGCAATGGATCTGGAAGAGGTAAAAGAAAATTACAGTAGCCATTGCGGATTACCAGATTTGTAGCCAGGATGAATTACACCATTCGTGGCACCTATTTGAAGAAGTTAAGGGGAGTATCCCAAAGTTTGTGTAAACCTTCAAACTGATGTAAGATAGACTTACCA
>ENA-ORRZ01001649-ORRZ01001649.1-human-gut-metagenome-genome-assembly--contig:-NODE-1649-length-13465-cov-5.019687_pt1 | contig 13465 bp, 2 predicted proteins | sample MGYA00242185_ERZ509152 | MGnify/ENA primary metagenome ERZ509152 (study PRJEB26280, sample SAMEA2338668) | human gut metagenome | biome: human gut; feature: human-associated habitat; material: faeces... | reverse complement strand
TCTCCAAGATATCTTGAAGCTATTTGAATAGCTCATTATTTGTTGTCGTTACATTGAAGTAACTTTGAATTATGGTTGGTTTTGACTATGTCAAAACCCGCACTCTGGTATATGTTCAATCATTTTGATTGATTACCTATCATTGTTCAGTTTTCAAAGATCTGTGCCCCTTCATATGGGGTACTTGAATATAATAACATTTCCATATACTGATGTCAACAACATTTGGACAATTTTTACGACAAATTTCAGGAAAATTTTATCATTATTTTTGCACAATTCCACGGCCTAATTTTACAGATTTAAAACTTGAGTTATATTACTTTTTAGACATATCATATAGGGAGAATTTAAAATAAAAAGAAGCCGCAACAAGAATACATCTATTGCATTCTGTTGCGGCTTCTTGCCTATATGACAGTGTGTTTATAGAATCCCTTATTTGTGTCTCAACACTGTATATTAAAAACTTTTATATATAAGGTATTGCAACTGCACATTCCTTATAACAAAAGCTATACATATAATGTGATTATATATGTATTAGATGATTAGTTATCTGTCTGAATCGCTTCACGAAGGTTAATTTCGTGCATGTCTCCAACAGAAGGTTCTTCTGCAGACATATTTTTTACAGTTTGTTTTGTAGCAAACCAAACTGCTTCGTTCATGTAATAACGCAATTCTTCATTAGATACATGTTCTTGATCTTGAGCCATGATATCAAGCATAGCATCTTCCAATGCTTGTGCGTCTTCATCAGTCAAAGGACCGCCAACGGCCTTTTGTTTTTGAAGCAATTCATTCATGCGATCAACCATGCTGCGCAATACATTGTAACCATAGCTATTTGTGTAACCTTGGTCCTTATCATATTTAGGGAATGTGTAATAGCTATACTCGTTTTTATTACGGTTTTCACCATTCCAGTTCAATGCAGTTTCTTGGCCATGTACATAACCTAAAGAATGTTTACGGAAATAATCAGCATAATTATGCTTATCTTTAGAATGTAACCATTTAGCTTCTTCTTTAGTTAACGCTTGATGATTATTCTTTTTGCTTTCAGCTAAAGCAATGTGTTTTTCCGCATTTTCCCATGCTTTCACAAATTCATGGATACTTTGTACCGCCTGAGGGCTAGCCACAGGAACCAATACAACAGAACCTGTTGTAGGCACTTTAGCTGGATTTGGTAAAAGCAATGGATCATCAAATGTAGCAGATGCCGCATTAACATGGAATACGCCACTGCCGAATAATACTGCCGCTGTGAAAGCAAGCAAAGTGGATTTTTTCATTATATATTCCTCTTTTCTATCAACGAATTAAATCGGGTGGGAGGATCCCCTAAAGGGGAATCCTCAACCCGTAATGTTCAGTATGAACGTATTACAAACCTAGTCTTGCCATCATTGCAGCAATATTAGCTTTCATTTGTTCATTTTCAGCTTTCAAATCAGCTACTTCACCTTTTAATCCTTGATTTTCAGCTTTCATTGCAGCAAGTTCACGTTGCATTGCATATGTAGAACTGATAGGTCCTTTACGATAACGATCTGCAGTTTCTGCTTCGCCGTCTCTGTTACCTACTTTCCAAGTTACACCAGCATTTGCCATCATATGGCTATTGCTGCCTGCCCAAGCTACACCAGCATGTAACATCATGGATTCATTTTTATAATGAGCCACGCCTAATGCCAATGCGGAGTCTCCACGGTAGTTACCGTAACCTGCCATGATTTGAGTAGGTTCGTAAGGGTCATAAGCCATAGGTTTCAATGCGGACAACGCGGAGGACATCGCACCAACTTGACGAACTTCGTTTACAACATTATTCATGCTGTTTGCAACACGATTAAGTTGAGAACCATTAACAGCATCAGTAGAAGTGGAGCTAATTTCACCTGGAGCCACGTTAGTAATCTTATTACCGCCGTTGTTCAAACCAGAGCTTGTTAAGGATACGCTGCCACCACCATTATTCTTAATTGTGATACCATTACCGTTTGTCACAGTTGTATGACCGGAGTTATCCATAGTTGTAATGGAGTTGATACCAGTAATATCTTTTGCCAAACGAACATTCAAGCTGCCGTTGTTATCGGAAATAACACCGATATTGTTTGCAGTGGAAAGTTTGCTTTCATCAGTAACGCCACCTTTAACAGTCACTTTTTGACCTAGGTCACGATGGAATTCGCCTTTATCACCTGCAAAGTCTAAGCCAGCTTTCTTAAGGCCGTCGATACCTTTCTTCAAGTCACCGATGTTAGCACCATTTGTTAAGCTGCTGCTATTATCAGCAATATTGTTGATATCTTCGCCTTCGCCATAACCGCTTGCCATGTTAACAACTTTATTACCACCATTGTTCAAGCCGTCCTTAGTCAATGTTACTGCACCAGTACCATCTTTAGGGGAACCTTGACCTGCTGGAGGAGTAGTAATTGCAACACCGTTGCTGCTAACAGTAGTAGTTACTTTAGTACCACCCATGCCGGATGTAACTACCATGCCGTCTGCAGTTGTTCTTGTGCTCTTAGTCTTTTTATCAGTAGTTACAACACCATTAACAGTCAACTCAGTGGCCTTAGTTGGATTATCTACAAGCACACCATTAGCTGTTGTTTGTGTTGAATTATTTTGGCTATCAGATACTTTTACATTACCTGCAGTAAGAGCAGTTGTATTGCCTAATGTATCAGTGCTTGTAACACCTACACCGTTTGTTACAGTAGAGAATTTCTTATCGTCAGTAGTGGTAATCACACTGCGTAAGTTCAAGTCTTTTTTGATATCTACAGTGTATGTTTTGGACTTATCCGCATTAACTGTAGTTTCTACAGTTGTATTGCCGCTATCGCCAGCTTTCACTGTTGTAGTTGCTGCCGCCATGCTGCTCTTCAACTGTTGAACGTTAACTGCATCTGTATCATTTACACCAGCTGCCACGTTAGTAATCTTTTGATTATTTGCGTTTAAGCCTTCGTTAGAAATGTATGTTTTACCGCCTACAGATACGCCCTTATCATCAAGAACAACTTGTTTGTTTGGATCGGAACCAACAGTTACGGAATCAAGACCTTTAAGGTTCTTAGCGAGTTTAACGTTCAAGTTGCCGTTTTCATTAACTACGCCAATGTTACCATTTGAAAGTTTAGAAGCATCAGATTCGCCACCTTTGAGTTCCAATGTTTGACCGAGGTCTTTATGGATAGCTTCTCCAGAGTCGCCTTTGAAGTTCAAGCCTTTCTTAGTCAAGTCTTCAGTATTTTTATCAATTTTGTTGTCTACAACTTTCAATTGATCTTCTGTTGCAGCTTGACCGTTAGTGATCTTATTAGGATCCCAAGTTCTGTTAGTCAAATCATTAACCGTACCAGAACCACCATTGATAGTTACCTTACCGGAGTTGATTGTACCGTTTGTACCATTGATATTTACAGCATTAGCACCTTCGCCAGCTCTAATGATACCTGTTGTACCATCGAAATGAACTGATGTATTGCCAGAGCCCAATGTCACTGTGTCTTTCAAGTTTACAGTGTATGTTTTAGCTTTTGTAAGATCGTTGATTTCTTCTTCAACATGAATGTTCTTACTACCTTTTACCTTAGTATCGGACGCAGCTTTTACTTCGTTCAATTGTTTAAGGTTAACAGCATCGCTATCTTCTGTACCAGCTTTAACATTTTTGATTTGCGTATTGTTTGCATTGAAGCCGTTATTTGTAACAAATGTATTACCACCAATTGTCAAACCATTATTGTTAATAGTTGTTTGACCAGTTGTTACGCTATTCAATCCTGTTAAATCTTTTGCAAGTTTAACATTCAACTTACCGTTTTCGGATACAACACCGATATTGTTGTCAGACAATTTAGCTTTATCAGAAACGCCACCTACAACATCCAATGTTTGACCAAGGTCTTTATGAATTAAATCGCCAGAGTCAGCTTGGAAGTTCAAGCCTTTCTTACTGTTGTCTGTAACTTTTTGATCTACAGATTTCAATTGATCTTCTGTTGCAGCTTGACCGTTAGTGATGTTATTAGGATCCCAAGTTCTGTTAGTCAAGTTGTTTACAGTACCGTTTGTACCGTTAACAAGAACTTTACCTGCATTGATATTGCCTGTTACACCATCGATTGCAACTTTGCCAGCATTAATTGTGCTGTTTACACCGTTGATAGTTACTGCGTTAGCGCCGTCACCAGCTTTTACGATACCTTTTGTACCATCAATATTAACTGCATTATTACCAGAACCTAATGTTACAGTGTCTTTCAATGCAACTGTGTAAGTTTTAGCTTTTGTTACAGTATCTACAGTTTCATCAACATTGATGTTTTTGCTACCTTCTACTTTTGTATTAGATGCAGCTTTCACATCGTTCAATTGTTTAACGTTAACAGCATCGTTGTCTTCTACGCCAGCAGTTACGTTTTTGATTTGCGTATTGTTAGCATTGAAGCCATTTGCTGTAACGAATTGTTTGTTGTTGATTGTCAAACCATCGTTGTTGATAGTTGTTTGACCAGTAGTTACGCTGTTCAAGCCTGTTAAGTCTTTTGCAAGTTTAACATTCAACTTACCATTTTCGGATACCACACCGATATTGTTGTCAGACAATTTAGATTTTTCAGTAATGCCACCTACAACATCCAATGTTTGACCAAGATCTTTATGAATTAATTCGCCAGAATCAGCTTGGAAGTTCAAGCCTTTCTTAGTCAAGTCAGTGCTGTTGTCAGTGATTTTCTTATCAACAGATTTCAATTGATCTTCTGTTGCAGCTTGACCGCTTGTGATATTTGCAGGATCCCAAGTGATATTTGTTAAGTTGTTTACAGTACCTGTAGTACCATTGACAGTCACTTTACCGGAGTTGATAGTGCCATTTGTACCATTGATAGTCACAGCATTAGCACCGTCACCAGCTTTCACGATGCCTGTAGTACCGTTGATGTTAATTGCTTTATCGCCGGAACCTAAAGTTACATTGTCTTTCAATGCTACTTTATAAGTTTTAGCGTGTGTATTAGGGTCTACTGTGGAATCAACATTGATGTTTTCGCTACCTTCTACTGTAGTGTTGGATGCATTTTTAACTTCATTCAATTGATTCAAGTTAACTGCATCATTACCATCAGTACCAGCTTTTACGTTTTTGATTTGTGTGTTGTTAGCATCAAAACCGTTAGCTGTAACGAATTTATTACTACCAATTGTTAAACCTTCGTTATTAATTGTTGTAGCACCAGTTGTTACACTTGTTAAGCCAGTCAACTCTTTAGCAAGTTTAACATTCAACTTACCGTTTTCAGATACCACGCCGATGTTATTGTCGGACAATTTAGCTTTATCGGAAGTACCACCTACAACATCTAATGTTTCGCCAAGATCTTTATGAATGCTTGTAGCGTCATCGCCTTTGAAGTTCAAGCCCTTCTTAGTCAAGTTACTACCATTGTCAGTAATTTTCTTATCAACAACTTTCAATTGATCTTCTGTTGCAGCTTGACCGCTTGTGATATGGTCAGCATCCCAAGTGATATTTGTTAAGTTGTTTACAGTACCTTTAGCACCGTTAACAAGAACTTTACCGGAATTGATATTGCCTGTTACACCGTCAATCGCTATGTTACCAGCATTAATTGTGCTGTTTGTACCGTTGATAGTTACAGCATTATTGCCTTCGCCAGCTTTCACAATACCTTTTGTGCCGTCGATATTAACAGCAGTATTGCCAGAACCCAATGTTACTGTATCTTGTAAACCAACTGTATAAGTCTTAGCTTTAGTAAGTGGATCTTCAGAATCAGTTACATTGATGTTTTTACCAGCTTTTACAACAGTTTTAGCTGCCGCTGCGTTATTGGATACTTCTTTCAACTGTTTAAGGTTAACTGCGTGGTTATCCTCTGTACCAGCTTTCACGTTTGTGATTTGAGTATCGTTAGCATTGAAGCCGTTGCTTGTAACAAATGTGTTACCACCGATTGTTAAACCATTGTTATTAATAGTTGTAGCACCAGTTGTTACGCTGTTCAAACCTGTCAAATCTTTAGCAAGTTTAACATTCAATACGCCGTTGTTATTAACTACGCCGATGTTATTTTCTGAAAGTTTAGATGCGTCAGCTTGACCGCCAGAGATTTTCAATGTTTGGCCAAGGTCTTTATGAATTGCAGTACCTGCATCGCCTTGGAAGTTCAAGCCTTTTTCTACGATTTCAGTTTTTGTAGTATCAATCTTATTGTCTACTACTTTTAATTGATCTTCTGTAGCAGCTTGACCATTAGTAATAGCATTAGGATTCCAAGTTCTGTTAGTTAATTCGTTAACAGTACCTGTAGTACCATTGATAGTTACTTTACCGGAGTTGATAGTACCATTTGTGCCATTGATAGTCACAGCATTATCGCCAGTGCCAGCTTTCACGATACCTGTTGTACCGTTGATATTGATAGCTGTATTACCTGTGCCTAATGTTACTTCATCTTTCAAGCCTACAGTATATGTTTTAGCTTTAGTTACATTGTCGATGCTTTCATCAACTTTAATGTTTTTACCTTCAGCTACCTTTGTATTTGCTGCAGATGCACTGTTGGATACTTCTTTCAATTGCGCCAAGTTTACTGCATCGCTATCGATTGTACCACGAGCAACGTTAGTAATCTTGTTACCACCATTATCCAAGCCTGTTTTAGTAAGGGATACAGATGCATTGTTTGTAGCACCGTTGCTGATAGTTACACCATTGGAAGTAACTTTTGTATCACCTACAGTTACGCTGTTCAAACCTTTAAGGTCTTTTGCCAAACGAACTTTCAAGTCATTAGAGCCATCGGATACAACACCGATATTGTCTTCTGCAGTCAATTTGGATGCGTCTGTGATGCCACCTTTAACGTTTACTTGTTCGCCAAGTTTTTTATTGATTACATTACCGGAGTCAGCACCAAATTTCATGCCTTTATTGATCAATTCTTCTTTAGTCTTGAACAATTGGCTACCGTTAATAGCATCTGTAGATGTAGCTGTTACAGCACCGTCTTTTACATTTGTAATAGTAGTGCCATTAGCGCCTTCCAATGTTACCTTAGTTTTATCAACAACACCGTTATTGATGTCGTATTTAACAGCACGATCTGTCAATTTATCTACAGAAGTCTTGGATGCAATGTTATTGATTGTAACTTGCTCTTTAACGCCTGCATGGTTTTTATCCTCTACAGTCAAGGATACTTCACCATTGTCGTTTACCTTGTAGGAACCGTCACCAGCGGAGTTTCTTACAAGACGATAGTCAGTTGCACTGCTACCTTGTTGAGTAATTTGTTCACTAACTTTTTTCAACTGATCTTCAGTCGCTGCACGACCGGATACGATAGATGTGGAATCCCAGCTCTTATTGCTCAAGTTAGTTACATAATTACCAGTTTCGCTCGCTTGTTTCGTATTTTGAACAGTTTGAGCGCCCATTACAACGCCACTAGCAGTTACTCTACCTGCTGTACCATCAAGAACTACTTGATTGTTACCGCTACCCAATGTCACTTTGTTATTCAAACGAAGATCATATTTAGCGCCTTCAGTGCTTGTAGCAGGAGTCGTTGTCAATTTAAGGTTATCATCGGAAACAGTTACTTTTGAATGTTTGCCTGCTTCGATTTTTACATCATGCAATTGGCTACCATTTACAGCATCTGTAGAAGTAGAGGATACTTCGCCAGCTTTCAAGTTAGTAATTGTTGTACCGCCTTGGCCTTCCAAAGTAACCTTGTTTTTATTAACAGTAGTACCGTTAAGATCATATTTAACAGCACGTTCTGTCAATTTATCCAATTCAGTTTTGGATGCGATATTGTTGATTGTTACCGTATTAGCAGGACTATTAGGATGAGCCTCATCTTTAACTTTTAAATCAACTTTATTGTTTTCTACAGAGTAAGAACCATCTGCAGAATTTGTATTGTTGATCAAGCGGTAATCTGTTTTAGCTGCATTAGTAGTCTTGATTTCATCAGACACTTTTTTCAACTGATCTTCAGTTGCTGCACGACCAGATGTGATTGTAGGGTTTTGAACATTCCATTCTTTGTTGTCCAAACCAGTTACATAGTTTTTATTGTCGCTATGTTTACCTACACGAACAGAACCAGCAGTTACGCTATTCAAACCTGTTAGGTCTTTTGCCAACTTAACATTAAGGTTGCCGTCTTTAGCTACAACACCGATGTTATTGTCAGACAAAGTACCTGTAGCGCCACCAGTAATACCTAAAGTATCGCCAAGTTGTTTATTGATTTTAACATTGTTATCGCCTTGGAAGCTTAAGCCTTTAGCGATTTTGTTAGTGTTATTTGTGATATTAGTAGTATTAATATCTTGTTGCTCTTTAGAAGCAAGGTTCGTCAACTTAACTTGTTTAGGATTGGAACCATCAGCATCCGCAACAGTCAATGTCATGCTACCGTCAGCAGCTACTTTATATTCACCGTTGCTGCCTGCTGCAGGGTTTGCAATCAAGCGGTAGTCAGTTTTGGAAAGACCATTAGAGATTTTAGAGATATCAACATCGAATGTTTGATTATCATTACGTGTCAATGTCAATCTCTTACCGTCATTGGATACTGTACCGGATGTAACATAAGTATTTTTCAAACCTGTTACTTCAGCGGTTAAACCGTTTGTACCGGTCATGTTAATCTTGCCATTACCGTTTGCTTCATAAGTAGCAGCACCACGTTGTAAGTATTTATCGTATTTAGCTGCAATACGAGAGATATCACCGATATTAGCCGCATTTGTTAATGTATCGCCACCGGATTTTACATTAGTGATTTGATTACCACCAGCATTGATACCTCTTGTGCTCATGGATACATTACCTGTTGTAACGGAGTTGAAGCTTGCATCTTCAACAGTTGCAACCGTAACATTATCTCCGGAGCCTTCTAATGCAATATTTTTACCAGCTTTAAAGTTAACTGTACGATTAGGCGCTTTTACATCTTTTAGCTTTCTACCGTCAACTTGAAGTTCCCAACCTTGGTTTGCAGATTTAATAGCTTCATGAACGGTATTTTTACCTGTATCACCAATGTTAGTCATGGTGATAGTACCGTTTTGGTCAACCTGAGCATTACCGCCTAAGATATTCTTAGTGCTGTTAGCTACATTACCCACTGCATTAGCAACGCCATATAATTGGCTGCCATTAATAGCATCTGTAGATTGTGCATTCACACGACCAGCAGCTACGTTAGTGATTGTACGTTTTGTAGAATTGTTACCAACGCTAACTGTGGAATCAGCAGTGCCACCGGCATAGTTATATTTCAAGCCGTTAATAGTTTCACTAGCAGTGCTCACAGAGGCCGCTGTTTCAGATTTAGCACCTAACGCAACGCCACGAACGTTATTTACTGTCGCATTGCTACCAAGAGCTAAGCCTTCGTTTGCTTGTACACTTGCTTCACTACCGATTGCTACAGCATCAGTTACTTCTTTTTGAGCTTTAAGTTTAGTGATTAATTCAGGATTATCTTTATAAACACTACGATCACGTACACGTTCTAATGTACCTGCTTGAGCGCTTACGCCCAATGCGATGGACCGAGAACCAGTTGCTTGTGCATCATCACCGATAGCCACAACATTTTTCTTGTCCCCATCTTGAGTGCTCAAAGCACTAGCTTCACGACCCATAGCAATAGAGCCGTAACCTTCGGAATGAGCGTTATTACCGATAGCTGTAGAACGTTCACCTAATGCCCATGCAGCATTACCTGCTGCTACAGAAGATCCGCCCAATGCATATGTATCATTACCTAATGCCACGCCGGAACCACCATGAGCACGCGCAGAGTTACCTACAGCAACGGAGTTATTTACTTTATATTGAGGGTCATTTTGAATACCGGATTCAGCATTATTACCGATAGCTATGCCGTCCATTGCACGAGTTTTGGCATTGTTACCAAGAGCAACCCCATTATCACGATAATGAGCAGCACTGTTACCGATAGCTACGCCTTGTATTCCCTGAGAAAGGGCATTACTACCGATAGCTATGCCATGAGTAAAATTCTCGCCTTTATAATTTGTACCTGCTGCTACATTAGCACCTGTCCCCATAGCAACACTATCTACAGTATTTGATTTAGCACCTTGACCGATAGCAATAGCACGAGCAGCGTTAGCTTGGGTATTAGTACTTCCGTCATATGCTGTATACGGTGTACCTTTTGCGTCTGTCAATGGATCAGGATTTGCAGAACCGATAGCAATGGATTGAGCACCTTTTGCCAATGCGGAGTGACCCATGGCCAAGCTAGCAGACCCTTGTGCGGATGCTGCCGTACCGATAGCTGCCGCATATTGTTCTCCTGCGTAAGCTTGACGCATCATCGCCAAGGAGTTAAAGCCTTTTGCCTTTGCAGCTGAACCGACAGCAATAGCGCCGATTTGTTCAGATTGAGCATAATGGCCTAAACCGATACCCAACGCACGAGATTGGGAATAATCACCGATAGAAATACCGGATACGGAGCCATCATTAGAACGTGCATTCGCACGATTACCAATTTGAATACCGAACACCTTATTATCAGTATATAAGTGTCCTTGTCCTGGATTTCCTGGTGTTTTGTAATCATACATTTGAATGTAAGGTGCTTTTTCGCTAGGGTATAAATACGTAAACCCGCCATCACGTTCACCTTCACCAGGAGATAAAGAAAGACCTCTAATAGGTGCTGCATCAACACCCGAAATTAATCCGCTACCGCAGGTCAAAACCATAGCCGCCAAGCCAACTTTTACCGTAGCTTTAGCGGAATTACTAACAAAGCTTTTGGAGCCACGAGTATGGCTTTTTGCAATTTCAGATACAACGACATATGCGCCTCGTACCTGACTCCAAATTACCCTATAAATACGATTCATTTAGTAGTACCTACCTTTCACACAGTTTTATAAGGGATTCTAAAACCAACACTAAAACACTAAAAATAATAAAATTTTCATCAAAAATTTAATTACTATACATATAAAATATCAGATTAGTTTATGAATGTAAATATATTTTTTTCATATTTCGCTCATTTATTTTCAGAACTTTAAACTTCTTTTAAAAATTGATTTTCTTACTCATTTAAATATATTTTCAATCATAAAAACCCTTACAACAATGGGCCAAACAACACTTATAATCTAAAGCTAATGATTTTATAGTAAATTAATCACATTTATAATTTTCGATTAAAATTATATGTTCTGTATTATACACTATTATGAAAAGTTTGTGAAGTCAAACACAAAAAAAGAACGAAAGTCCTTTCACAGTAGACTTTCGTTCTTTCATTTTATATACCATATAGGGTTAAAATCATCTAATTTTCATGGGTATTTTCTGGTACATCAGCTCGCTTTTTATCGCATGAACGTAAGATGAAACAGGTATGAATTACATGCCTAAACGACTCATAATAAGAGCCAATTGTCGCTTAGTTTCTTCGTTATCTTTCTGTAGACGAAGATTATCTTCTTTTAATGCCGCATAGTCTGCAGTTAATTTTTCATCCTGCGCTTTCATGCGTGCATTTTCAGCTTTCAAAGCGGTCATTTCATCCTGCATTACGTACATAGAACTGATAGGACCGCCCTTGTAGCGTTCAGGAATAGCCTTCTTCTCATCAGAAGAACCGAATTTACGAGTTACACCAGCATTCACCATATTATGACGACTACCAACAGATACGCCTGCATGGAACATAGTGTCTTCCGATGTGTAGTGAGCAACACCTAAAGCTGCTGCAGTTTCGCCTCTGTAATTACCAATACCAGCCATCACTTGAGTTGGTTCTAACGGATCATATTGAATCGGTTTCAACGCAGACATAGCCGCCGCATGAGCACCTACACGTTGCGTTTCGGTAGCAACCTTGCTAATTTCTTGACGAAGTTGCGTTGTATTACCCGAGTTATTTTGGGTCATTTGATTAATCGCATCGGCCACATTATCTGCAGTTGCGAGATCATTACCACTAGACGTAGCATGTCCATTTGCAACGGATATAGTCGATGTTTTAGCATCGTATTTCACCACGCCATTAGCTGCTACAGTTGCTTTTGTATGATCACCATCAGTGAAATTAAATCCACTTGCAATGCTCGTTGTTTGACCATTCAAACCATTCGCAGCATAGGCAATATTAACATTGTTCGTATTTAATGATAATCCGATACCTGCACTTGTAGCATTAGTCGTAATCATGGTATCGCCAGTAACTTTGAAAGTACCATTTTGTAGATTCATAGTTTGTTGGCTATTGTTATCACCATCAAACTTAAATGTTGCAGAGGATGTGGCACTGCTAATTGCTTGTTGTAATTGACCTTCTGTAGCTGCGCGGTCTGGTGTAGTTGTAGAACCAGTCCATGTTGTATTAGATAGACCTGTAATGGTATTTGTTGTACCACCTGTAATTGTTACATTACCAGCTTTCACAGTATTACCTTGAACAGTGTCACCTTTCAGAGTACCAGCGGCAGTCACATTACCAGATGTAGTTACATTTTTAGCAGTTACATCGCCCGTAGCAGTGATATCCTTAGCAGTTACCGTGCCAGTATTGCCGTCTAATTTAACCTCATTAGCGCCTGTACCAGCTGTTACCGTTGTGAAAGCAACATTGTCTTTTGTCTTATAGGTAATATCCTTGCCAGTACGAGATACTTCCATATTGGAACCAGCTTTGAAGTTAACAGTGTCACCACCGGAAATCGTTTCTGTACCGGTCGTACCATCTGCAGCAAGTTTCCATGCAGATTGAGATACTGCTTTTGCAGTCGCCGCATTAATAGCGTCAGCTACATTTTTCGCAGTTGCAAGACCATCATTTCCAGTTACGGAAGCTTGGCCTGTTGTGGCATTGCTATCGATGGTTGCACGTTTAGTGGAAATCTCTACAGTACTACCATTCATGTTTGTAGAGATATAATCCCCTGTAGCACCTTTCACTGCGAAGGATACATCACCATCTTTTAAGGATTGGCTAGATGTAGTGCCTGTATCTGCAGCAAGAGAAATATTTTTATTCGTTGCAGCGCTAGCATTGTTAATCTTATTCTTAGTAGCCGTATCTAAACCTACAGTAATAGTTTTACCACTCACTTCAGTAGTAACACCATCTGCGCCTACAACCTTCAATGTATCATTCTTCAAATTGATAGAGTCATTATTAGTGCCATCTGTGATGTTAAGTACTTGAGAACCTGTCGCTTTAGTAACAGCATTAGTAACGGTTGTATTAACGATGTTGGCTACATCATTTGTTGTCGCTACACCATTAGTAGTGGATTTAGCTGTACCATCTGTATTACTACCAAATGTACCTTGTTTGATAGACACAGTTACCGTATCAGTAGCAGCAGACGGAGTAATAAAGTT
>ENA-ORRZ01001643-ORRZ01001643.1-human-gut-metagenome-genome-assembly--contig:-NODE-1643-length-13524-cov-11.660925_pt1 | contig 13524 bp, 8 predicted proteins | sample MGYA00242185_ERZ509152 | MGnify/ENA primary metagenome ERZ509152 (study PRJEB26280, sample SAMEA2338668) | human gut metagenome | biome: human gut; feature: human-associated habitat; material: faeces... | reverse complement strand
TGTACGAGCCGCTTTCCCCACTCAAATCCAAGCTTGTCAAGCAGAATGGAAAGCACCTGGAAATGATAGTTCTGTTCGTTGCCTACTACATAAATCATCTTGTCAATAGGATAATCAGCAAAACGTAATTTAGCTGTACCTATATCCTGAGTCATATAAACAGAAGTCCCGTCAGCACGTAGTAACAACTTATGATCCAAACCTTCAGCAGTAAGGTCAGCCCATACGGAACCATCTTCTTTTTTATAGAAGAACCCCTTTTCAAGACCTTCCATCACCTTCTCTGGCCCTTCAAGATAGGTATTGGATTCGTAATATATTTTGTCAAAACTTACACCCATTTTACGGTAAGTTTCATCAAAACCTTCATACACCCAGTTGTTCATTTTAGCCCAAAGCGCACGCACTTCCGGATCATTAGCTTCCCACTTCACCAGCATTTCGCGGGCTTCATTCATTAGAGGAGAAGCGGCTTCAGCCTTTGCTTTAGCTTCTTCTTCCGTCGCACCTTCAGACTGAAATTTAGCCATCAATTCCTTCACTTCAGCTTTATAGTGCTTATCAAAAGCTACGTAATAATCGCCTACCAAGTGGTCCCCCTTCTTTCCGGATGATTCGGGTGTTTCACCGTTACCATATTTGGACCAGGCCAGCATGGACTTACAAATATGAATACCACGATCGTTGACAATATTTGTTTTTACCACTTTATTGCCATTTGCCATCACAATGTTGGCTAAAGCATTACCCAGAAGATTATTACGTACATGTCCCAGGTGAAGTGGTTTGTTGGTATTGGGTGAAGAGTATTCGATCATCACCAACGGAGAATTATCCGTGGCAGCAACAATACCGTATTGCTTATCAACATGAATGTCATTCAACAATTCAATCCAGGCGGAAGAAGCGATAGTCAGGTTCAGGAAACCTTTGATCACATTGAATGCAGCTATCGAAGGCTCGTTAGCTTTCAGGTATTCGCCAATCTCCTGTGCTGTCTGCTCCGGTCCTTTCTTCGACATGCGCAGGAAAGGAAAAACTACCAGCGTGAGGTGTCCCTCAAATTCTTTCTTGGTTTTTTGCAGTTGCACCTGTGCGGCAGGCACGTCCTGTCCATACAGCGCTTTCAGTCCGTTGATGACGGACGCTACCAGTTTATCTTCTATATTCATGATTTAAAAGTATTTTCCGGGTGCAAAGATACTATATTTTGGCGAATTACGCGTTGCATCTGTACGGATAATAAAAAAGGAGACACCTCATAGCGCCTCCTTTTCTATTTTTCATTCATAGCCTTCCTTTATTCGATGGCCAAAGTCAACTCCATACCAGGTTTAAACTTAGCAACTCTCTTTGCAGGAATCGTAATGCTCTGTTTGGTAGAAGGATTAATGCCCAGACGTGCTGCTCTCTCTGCTACAACGAACGTACCGAAGCCAACCAATGATACTTTGTCACCAGCCTTTAGGGCTTTCGTGATTGCTGCCATGAAAGCATCTAATGCTTTCTTAGAATCCGTTTTTGTCAAACCGGACTCTGCCGCCATAGCGTTGATAAGTTCTGACTTATTCATAATACTAAAATTAAATAATTAATATGTTACACAAAAGATATCCGCATTAGTCATTCACAAACCTCTACAAAAATAGAGCAATATTTCTGAATATCAAATAAAAACATTAAAAAAAGATTGGATTTTGGCGAAAAATAAAGAATAGAAAGGCCTTTTTCTGTTATAGAACAGAATTTATTCGTATTTTTGCGACTCATTGAACGAAATAACAGATTATGAATGCTATACCAACAGTTACTAAGAACCTATTAATCATTAATGTACTGGTCTTTCTTGCGACCATTGTTGCTCAAAGTTATCATCTTGATTTAGCCCGTTATCTGGGACTTCATTTCTTTCTTGCCGATGACTTTAACGTAGCGCAACTTATCACATACATGTTCATGCATGGAGGTTTCACACATCTTTTCTTTAACATGTTTGCCGTGTGGATGTTTGGTCGCATACTCGAACAAGTATGGGGACCCAAACGTTTTTTATCTTACTATATGATATGTGGTATAGGTGCAGGCTTAATCAGCATGCTGGTAACCTACATACGCATTCAGGCTGCAAAGACCGGAATGAGTCCGGAAATGATTAACACCGTATATCAGGAAGGCGCTCAAATCATACGGGATAATATGAATTACACCTATCCGCCCATGGCAAATCTGAATGCTCTCTTAAACGGAGTTACCGTAGGAGCTTCAGGAGCCGTGTATGCCATTTTGCTGGGCTTCGGAATGCTGTTCCCCAACCAGCCGCTATTCATATTTCCGTTGCCGTTTCCGATAAAAGCCAAATACTTTGTTATCGGATATGCACTGATTGAACTGTACGCTGGTTTTGCCAACAATCCTAACGACAATGTAGCGCACTTCGCACACTTAGGTGGTATGATATTCGGTTTTATACTGATAATGTACTGGAGAAAAAAAGATAGAGGAAATGGGTACTATTATAACTGACCTTAAAGAGGCTTTTCGCAGAGGGAATATTTATATCCAGCTGATTTATATCAACGTAGCTGTTTTTGTAGTCACTACGCTGACAGAGGTAATTCTGCAATTATTCAATCGCAGCCTCGGCGGTGTGTTTGAATGGCTGGAATTGCCAGCTTCACTCACACAGTTCATCATACAGCCATGGTCACTGTTTACATATATGTTTATGCATGCAGGATTTTTACATATCCTGTTCAACATGTTGTGGCTATACTGGTTCGGAGCACTATTCCTAATGTTCTTCTCGGCCAAACATCTGCGCGGGGCGTATATCTTAGGAGGTATTTGCGGTGGATTATTGTACATGGCAGCCTTTAATATCTTCCCGTATTTCCGCCCGATGGTCGATTATTCATTCATGTTGGGGGCATCCGCTTCCGTGCTTGCCATCGTAGCTGCTACAGCATACCGCGAACCTAACTACCCCATCCGGCTGTTCCTCTTTGGTACGATACGGTTGAAATATCTGGCACTGATTGTCATCGGTACGGATTTACTGTTCATTACATCCAGCAATGCAGGCGGACATATTGCCCACTTGGGTGGTGCATTGGCCGGACTCTGGTTTGCTGCCGGACTCAGTAAAGGAAAAGATATCACTGCCTGGATTAACAAAATTCTAGATGCTATCGTTTCACTGTTCAGCTTCAAGCCCCGCAAACCGAAGATGAAAGTTCACTATGGTAACAGCCGTCAGAAAGACTATGACTACAACGCCCGCAAGAAATCTCAATCCGAAGAAATAGACCGTATCCTCGATAAACTGAAAAAATCAGGATATGAAAGCCTGACCACAGAAGAAAAGAAAAGTCTTTTCGATGCGAGCAAACGATAGTACAGAAAATGGGAATAAAGCATATTGGTAAATTCGTAGCCTATCTGATTTTAGCGGTTAATATTTTCTTTATAAGCTTGCTGCTTCTCACCGCTTACAGCCCGCACATCAAGCCGGTTGTTCACCCCGTAGAATCCTGCTTCGGGCTGACATTTCCTATTTTCCTGGTGATAAACATCTGCTTTTTCATCTTTTGGCTTATTATCCAAAAGTATAAGTTTGCACTTTTTCCACTGGTAGCATTTCTTTTATGCTATTCACAAATACGGACTTATTTCCCGCTCAATTTCCACACAAGCAAATTACCCGAAAACAGTTTCAAGGTTTTGTCATATAACATCATGGGCTTCGACGGAGCCGTCAAAAAAGATGGCGAGAATCTCATTCTGAATTATCTGAAGAACAGCGGAGCAGATATCTTATGCCTGCAAGAATACCAAACGATAGAATCTCCCCGTTATCTCAGCCAGAAAGATGTGGAAAAGGCTTTAAAAGATTATCCCTATCATAACATCCAGATAGTGGGAAGAGGAAGTGGAAAAGGCCACACCAACCGGATAGCCTGCTACTCTAAATTCCCTATTCTTTCATCCCGTACACTGGATTATGCCAGTGAATACAATGGTTCAGTGGTTTATGAACTGAAAATGGGAGAAGATACCGTAATGCTCATCAACAATCATCTGGAATCTAACAAGCTGACTAAAGAAGACAAAGTAGTCTACGAAAGTATGCTCAAATCTCCTGAAACGGAAAAAGTTAAAAGCGGTGCACGCCTGCTCATCCGCAAGCTGGCAGAAGCATCCGCCATTCGTGCCCCACAAGCAGACAGTATCGCTCAGGAAATCGCAGCGTCACGACACCCTTATATCATTGTCTGCGGCGACTTTAACGATACTCCCATTTCCTATGCACACCGGGTCATTGAAAAAGGATTAAATGATGCTTTTACCAAATCCGGCCGCGGGCTGGGTATCTCTTATAATCAAAATAAATTCTATTTCCGGATAGACAATATCCTGGCAAGCAAAAACCTTAAACCTTATAACTGTACGGTGGACCGTTCTATAAAAGAATCCGACCATTATCCAATCTGGTGTTATCTGAAGAAAAAAGATTGAAAACGAATCAATAATTAATACTTTATACCTAATACTTAAAACTTATGTTTAAGAAGTGTATTTTTATTTTAGCTACAAGTTGTATGATGTACTCCTGTACCACACAGACGGAAACTAATCCGTTCCTGACTGAGTTCCAAACCGAACATGGCGTACCGCCTTTCGATAAAATCAAACTGGAACATTATGAACCTGCCTTTCTGAAAGGCATTGAAGAGCAAAATGCAAATATCGATGCAATAGTGAACAACTCCGAAGCGCCAACCTTTGAAAATGTAATTGTTGCTCTTGACAATAGTTCCCCGATACTGGACCGGGTTAGCGCCATCTTTTATAACATGACGGAAGCAGAAACAACAGATGATCTGAAAGAATTATCTATTAAACTCGCCCCGACATTGTCCGAACACAGTGATAATATCTCACTGAATCAGGAGCTTTTCAAGAAGGTTGATGCTGTATACCAACAGAAAGATGCATTGGGACTGACTACCGAACAACAACGCCTGCTGGAAGAGACCTACAAAGGTTTTGTCCGTTCCGGTGCAAACTTATCCCCTGAGAAACAGACACGCTTGCGCGAAGTCAACAAAGAGCTGTCTACATTAGGTATCAAATTCAGTGATAACGTGCTGAATGAGAACAACGCCTTCAAACTTTATATAGACAAGGAAGAAGATCTAGCCGGACTGCCCGACTGGTTCCGTCAAAGCGCCGCTGAAAAAGCAAAAGAAGACGGACAAGAAGGCAAATGGCTGTTCACATTGGGTAATGCCAGTCGTCTTCCATTCCTGCAATACTCTGAAAATCGTCCGTTACGCGAACAAATGTACAAGGCCTACATCAACCGCGGCAACAACAATGACAAGAACGACAACAAGAAGAATATTACAGACATCGTAAAACTGCGTCTGGAAAAAGCGCAATTACTGGGCTTCGACTGTTATTCTAATTTTGTTTTGGATAATACGATGGCTAAAAATTCCACAGCCGTTATGGACTTCTTAAACAACCTGTGGAGCTATTCATTGCCAAAAGCAAAAGCCGAAGCTGTTGAATTGCAGAAAATAATGGATAAAGAAGGCAAAAGTGAAAAACTGGAAGCGTGGGACTGGTGGTTCTATACAGAAAAACTCCGCAAAGAGAAATACAATCTGGAAGAAGACGAAATCAAACCTTACTTTAAGTTAGAAAATGTACGCGAAGGCGCTTTCGCTGTAGCTAATAAGCTTTATGGCATCACTTTAACGAAATTGGAAGGCATCCCCGTATACCACCCTGATGTAGAAGTTTTCGAAGTGAAAGATGCAGATGGCTCACACTTAGGTGTTTTCTACGTAGATTATTTCCCCCGTCCAGGTAAGAGCGGCGGTGCATGGATGAGCAACTATCGCGAACAGCAAGGTGCTATCCGCCCGTTGGTATGCAATGTATGCAGCTTCACACAGCCCGTAGGCGACATGCCTTCATTGCTGACTATTGACGAAGTGGAAACACTGTTCCATGAATTTGGTCATGCCCTGCACGGATTGCTGACAAAATGCAACTATAAAGGTATTTCCGGCACAAACGTAGTACGCGACTTCGTTGAGTTACCTTCACAAATCAACGAGCATTGGGCTACCGAACCTGAAGTATTGAAAATGTATGCCAAACATTATCAAACCGGTGAAACTATCCCCGACAGCCTTATTGAAAAGATTCTGAATCAGAAAACCTTCAACCAAGGTTTCATGACCACTGAATTACTGGCTGCTGCCATTCTGGATATGAATCTGCACAACCTGACAGATACCCAGAACCTGGATGTATTGGCATATGAGAAAGAGGCCATGGACAAACTGGGGCTTATTCCGGAGATAGCTCCACGCTATCGTACCACCTACTTCAACCATATCATTGGCGGTTATGCTGCCGGCTATTACAGCTACTTGTGGGCAAATGTATTGGACAACGATGCTTTCGAAGCTTTCAAGGAACACGGCATCTTTGACAAAAAGACAGCCGACCTCTTCCGGAATAACGTTTTGGAAAAGGGCAACAGCGAAGATCCTATGACTCTTTACAAGAACTTCCGCGGAACGGAGCCACAACTGGAACCGATGTTAAAAAATCGCGGAATGAAGTAAAAACATTCCTATACGGAGGGAGTTAATTCTTTATCATGTGCAAATATTTGAGTTCCTTTTACTTCCGAATGTGAAAAAAAAACTATATTTGCAGCCTTGTACGCAACAGAAATTAATTAAAAAAGTAATCATAATAAACTAAAAGTAACATGCAAAACAAAGGATTTGTAAAGGTTTTTGCGGTATTGCTCACACTGGTGTGTGTGTTCTATCTCTCCTTTTCTTTTGTGACTCGCCATTATACCAATAAGGCTAAAGAGTTTGCAAAAGGCGATGTGAAAGTAGAGCAGGACTACCTGGATTCTCTGGCTAATGAGAAAGTATTCTTCGGCAATTGGACACTGAAACAGTGCCGAGAGATGGAAATCAGTTTAGGTTTGGACTTAAAGGGTGGTATGAACGTCATCCTCGAAGTTTCCGTTCCCGATGTAATCAAAGCATTGGCGGACAACAAACCCGACGAAGCATTCAATCAAGCATTGGCAAATGCTGCCAAACAGGCTATTAGCAGCCAGGACGACGTCATTACGTTGTTTGTGAGAGAGTATCACAAAATTGCTCCGGACGCACGTCTTTCCGAGCTTTTCGCCACTCAACAGTTAAAAGACAAAGTTAATCAAAAGACCTCCGACGCGGAAGTAGAAAAAGTACTGCGCACGGAAGTAAAAGCCGCTGTTGACAACTCATACAACGTACTCCGTACTCGTATCGACCGTTTTGGTGTGGTTCAGCCCAACATCCAAAGTCTGGAAGACAAGATGGGACGTATCATGGTGGAACTTCCGGGTATCAAGGAACCGGAACGTGTAAGAAAATTACTTCAAGGTTCCGCTAATCTGGAGTTTTGGGAAACATACAATGCAAAGGATGTTGCACCTTATCTGCAAGCTGCTGATAACAAACTGCGTAGCATTCTAGCCAATGAAGCACCTGCTGACAGTGCAGCTGTTGACAGCACCGCTGCTCCGGTTGTAGCGCAAGCTACCAGCACCGCCGACAGTCTTGCCGCTGCATTGAAAGGCGAGAACAAAACACAATCCGTCGATCTTGCACAAATCAAGAAAGAACATCCGTTGCTGGCTGTACTGCAGGTTAATTCCAGCGGACAAGGTCCTGTTGTAGCTTATGCTAATTACAAGGATACTGCCGACATCAACAAATATCTTTCCATGAAAGAAATTCAAGCCGAACTCCCGAAAGACCTTCGTCTGAAATGGGGTGTTTCCGCTTACGAATATGATCCGAAAGGACAAACTTTCGAACTTTACGCTATCCGCTCAACCGAACGTAACGGACGCGCTCCGCTGGAAGGTGATGTTGTTGTAAGCGCTAAAGATGAATACGATCAGTTTGGTAAACCTGCCGTAAGTATGTCAATGAATACAGACGGTTCACGCCGCTGGGCACAGTTGACTAAACAAAACATTGGTAAGAGCATCGCTATCGTATTGGACGGCTATGTATATTCTGCACCAAATGTAAATACTGAAATTACAGGTGGTAACTCACAAATCACGGGTCACTTTACTCCCGAACAGGCAAAGGACTTAGCAAACGTACTGAAATCCGGTAAGATGCCGGCTCCCGCACGTATCGTTCAGGAAGATATCGTAGGTCCGTCTTTGGGACAGGCTTCTATCAACGCCGGTGTATTCTCATTCATCGTAGCATTGATACTGTTGATGATTTATATGTGCTCCATGTACGGCTTCATTCCGGGTATGGTTGCCAACGGCGCATTGGTACTGAACATGTTCTTTACAATGGGTATCCTTTCATCCTTCCAGGCGGCCCTGACAATGTCCGGTATTGCCGGTATGGTGTTAGCCTTGGGTATGGCCGTGGATGCGAACGTGTTGATCTACGAACGTACAAAAGAAGAGTTGCGCGCAGGCAAGGGTGTGAAAAAAGCCCTCGCAGACGGTTATTCTAATGCATTCTCCGCTATCTTCGACTCAAACTTAACGTCTATCATCACGGGTATTATCCTGTTTAATTTCGGTACAGGTCCTATCCGTGGTTTTGCCACGACCTTGATTATCGGTATCTTGATTTCATTCTTTACCGCTGTGTTCATGACACGTCTGGTATATGAATACTTCATGAATAAAGATAAATGGCTGAACCTGACTTTCTCTTCCAAGATCTCTAAGAACCTGATGGCGAATGTACATTTCGACTTCATGGGTAGAAATAAGCAATGGTTTACAATTACAGGCATTATCCTTGTTATCTGTATCGGTTCATTGTTCGTACGTGGCTTGAGCCAGAGTATCGACTTCACCGGTGGACGCAACTTCAAGGTACAGTTTGAAAACGCCGTAGAACCGGAACAAGTACGTGAGTTAATCGCCAGTAAGTTCGGTGATTCTAATGTAAGTGTAATTGCTATTGGTACCGATAAGAAGACTGTACGTATCAGTACAAACTACCGTATCGAAGAAGAAGGTAACAATGTCGATTCAGAAATCGAAGCATATCTGTATGAAACGCTGAAACCGGTATTGACGCAGAACATCACGCTGGAGACATTCATCGACCGTGAAAATCACACAGGTGGCAGTATCGTCAGCTCACAGAAAGTAGGTCCGAGTATCGCAGATGATATCAAGACTTCGGCCATGTGGTCTGTAGTTCTCGCTCTTATCGCCATCGGTCTCTACATCTTGATCCGTTTCCGCAACATTGCATATAGTGTGGGTTCCGTAGCTGCACTGACCAGTGATACATTAATGATTCTTGGCGCTTATTCATTGTGCTGGGGTTGGATGCCGTTCTCTCTTGAAATTGACCAGACATTTATCGGTGCTATCCTTACGGCTATCGGTTACTCTATCAATGACAAGGTGGTAATCTTCGACCGTGTACGTGAATTCTTCGGCCTGTACCCGAAACGTGACAGAAAGCAATTGTTCAATGATTCGTTGAATACGACTCTGGCACGTACTATAAATACTTCATTGAGTACATTAATCGTGCTGCTGTGTATCTTCATCCTTGGTGGTGATTCTATTCGCAGTTTCGCATTTGCAATGATTCTCGGTGTTGTAATCGGTACATTATCTTCTCTGTTCATTGCATCTCCTATCGCATATATGATGATGAAGAACAAAAAGATTGTTGAGCCTGCTGTTGAAGTAGCTAAATAAGAACTATATAGTAACAAAACAAAAAGGGAAGCCGAATAAATGGCTTCCCTTTTTTGTTTTGTAGTCCCGAGGGGAATCGAACCCCTATCTAAAGTTTAGGAAACTTCTATTCTATCCGTTGAACTACAGGACCAAAAACATTTGCGGTTGCAAAGATAAAGCATTCTCCCGATTTAACAAAGGCGAACGAATCTTTTATCGAGAAGTTAAAGAAATACAGTCTACACAAGATTTTATCAAAGTGTCAACCTAAATCAGCTACAAACAGTAGTATATTGGCGATTCAATCTTACATTTAGTCAACAGTTAGGCAACCAAAAATAAATGATAATATGCAACTTTTATTCGTTCAAGTCAGACACATAGTCAGAGTTTTGCTCACTCCAAATATCAAAAAACACTCATTTATCAATTCTTTTAGTACACAATCACAGATTAACTCGAAAAGATTTTGCCAAGTCGCATAACTTTCCGACATTTGCAAACGCATCTTTAAAAGCGTAGTACTTTTTGTAAGTACCCCAACCAACATAAGAACAGATTTTAAGTGATCCTATAAATTAATCATAGTAATACGAAATTATGGCAAACGACATGATGGTAAAAGAACTGGATCAAGTGGTAGTCCGCTTTTCCGGAGACTCCGGCGATGGTATGCAGCTCGCCGGCAACATCTTTTCAACAGTATCGGCTACGGTGGGAAATGACATCAGTACTTTCCCCGACTATCCCGCAGATATCCGCGCCCCGCAAGGTTCTCTGACCGGCGTATCAGGTTTCCAGGTACACATCGGCGCCAGCAAAGTATTCACCCCGGGTGATAAATGTGACGTATTGGTAGCTATGAACGCTGCCGCATTGAAAACACAGTATAAGTTTGCTAAGTCTACTGCTTGTATCATCATCGACACAGACTGTTTCCAGGCTTCCGATTTACAGAAAGCCGCTTTCAAGACTGACAATCCTATCGAAGAAATGGGTATCAAGCAAGACGTGATTGCTGCTCCTATCTCTCAAATGGTGAAAGATTGCCTGGCAGAAACAGGTATGGACAACAAAGCAATGCTGAAATGCCGCAACATGTTCGCTCTCGGTTTAGTATGCTGGCTGTTCAATCGTGACCTGAAGATTGCAGAAGATTTCCTTAGAGAGAAATTTGCAAAAAAGCCGGAAATAGCAGAAGCCAACATCAAGGTGATTCACGCCGGCTACGACTATGGTCACAATACACATGCTTCTGTAGCGCATACTTATAAGATAGAAAGTAAGATAAAAACACCCGGAATATACATGGATATCATGGGTAACAAAGCTACAGCCTACGGTTTCATTGCTGCTGCTGAAAAAGCAGGTCTGAAGTTGTTCCTGGGTTCTTATCCCATCACTCCTGCTACGGACGTATTACATGAACTTTCCAAACATAAATCTTTAGGTGTCATTACCGTTCAATGCGAAGATGAGATTTCCGGCTGTGCTACAGCTATCGGTGCATCTTTTGCAGGTGCATTGGCTGTAACTACCACTTCCGGTCCGGGTGTCTGCCTGAAATCAGAGGCTATGAACCTGGCAGTGATTACAGAACTTCCTCTGGTTGTTCTGAACGTACAGCGCGGTGGCCCTTCCACAGGTTTGCCGACTAAATCGGAACAAACTGACTTATTGCAGGCTTTGTTTGGCCGTAACGGCGAAAGCCCGATGCCGGTTATTGCCGCCACCTCACCGACAAACTGCTTCGATGCAGCCTATGCAGCTTGTAAAATGGCTTTGGAGCACATGACTCCGGTGGTTCTGTTGACAGACGGTTTCGTAGCCAACGGTTCCGGTTCATGGAAACTGCCGAATCTGGATACATATCCTGAAATCAAACCTCAGTATGTTACTCCTGAGATGAAGGATAACTATACTCCTTATAAACGCAACCCTGAGAACCAGGTACGTTACTGGGCCATTCCGGGACAAGAAGGCTATACTCATATCCTCGGTGGTCTGGAAAAAGACAGCAACACTGGTGCGATCTCTACCGATCCTGAAAACCACAATCTAATGTGCCACCTGCGTGCAGAAAAAGTTGCAAAGATTGCTGTGCCCGATGTAGAAGTACAAGGCTGTGCAGATGATGCAGACCTGCTGATTGTAGGTTTTGGCGGTACTTACGGACACTTGTATTCTGCTATGGAAGAGATGAACAAAGCCGGACAAAAAGTAGCCTTAGCTCACTTCTCTTATATCAACCCACTGCCTAAAAATACGGCTGAGGTATTGAAGAAATATAAGAAAGTGGTAGTTGCCGAACAGAATCTGGGACAATTTGCCGGTTATCTCCGCATGAAGGTAGATAATTTCACTCCGTATCAATTCAATGAAGTCAAGGGACAGCCGTTCGTAGTAAGCGAATTGGTGGCTGCCTTCACCGAGATACTGAAGAAGTGACAAGCTACAGGCTACGAGTAACAAGTACTGCCCTGAACAGACTTGTAGCTTGTAGCTCGTAACTCGTAGCTACTAAAAAACTTATCAACTTAAAACTTAAGAACATCATGAGCGAATATACAGCTAAAGATTTCAAAAAAGGACAACCTCGTTGGTGTCCGGGTTGCGGTGACCACTTCTTCTTGAACTCACTGCACAAAGCGTTGGCAGAAATCGGTGTTAAGCCTTGGGAAACTGCCGTTATTTCGGGTATCGGTTGCTCTAGCCGTCTACCTTATTATATGAATACGTATGCGATGCAGACTATCCACGGACGTGCTGCCGCCATCTCTACCGGATGTAAAGTAACCAATCCTAACCTGAGCGTTTGGCAGGTTTCAGGTGACGGTGACGGTCTGGCTATCGGTGGTAACCACTTTATCCATGCTATCCGTCGCAATATAGATATCAACATTCTGTTGCTGAACAACCGCATCTACGGTTTGACAAAAGGACAATATTCTCCGACGTCTCCCCGTGGCTTCGTCAGCAAATCCTCTCCTTATGGTACGGTAGAAGATCCGTTCCACCCAGCTGAACTCTGCTTCGGTGCCCGTGGACGTTTCTTTGCACGCTGTGTAGCTACAGATGGTCCTGGCACAGGAGAAGTTCTGAAGGCTGCCGCTAACCATAAAGGAGCCGCTGTGTGTGAGATTCTGCAACACTGCGTTATCTTCAATGACGGCACCTACGACTCTGTATACAACAAGGACGGACGTGCCAAGAATGCTATCTATCTGGAACACGGTAAGCCGATGCTTTTCGGTGAGAACAAAGAGTTTGGATTGATGCAGGAAGGCTTCGGACTGAAAGTTGTGAAGTTGGGCGAGAACGGTATCACAGAAAAGGATATCCTCGTTCATGATGCACACTGCATGGATAATACATTGCAACTGAAATTGGCTCTGATGGAAGGTCCTGACTTCCCGGTTGCTCTCGGTGTGATCCGCGATGTAGAAGCTCCGACTTATGACGATGCTGTAATGGAACAGATTGAAGAAGTATCAGCAAAGAAGAAGTATCACAACTTCAAAGAACTGCTGATGACAAATGATATTTGGGAAGTGAAGTAAGCAAATACAATATTCTTTTTCAGTAAAAGCCTCATTACCGCTGCTATTATATAGTACGGTAATGAGGCTTTTTGCGAAGGACGAATCTGCTTATTAGAGGGATTAATTCATTACTATAAGGTTATGAATATTATTTTAGGCGCGGATTACGCGGATTACACGGATTCTTTTCCTGTAATATAGTGTGAT
>ENA-ORRZ01001631-ORRZ01001631.1-human-gut-metagenome-genome-assembly--contig:-NODE-1631-length-13600-cov-2.753267_pt1 | contig 13600 bp, 9 predicted proteins | sample MGYA00242185_ERZ509152 | MGnify/ENA primary metagenome ERZ509152 (study PRJEB26280, sample SAMEA2338668) | human gut metagenome | biome: human gut; feature: human-associated habitat; material: faeces... | reverse complement strand
GATCCAGAACCTCGCCCGCAAAATAGAGCCCCTGCAGCTTCTTCGATTCCATAGTGGACGGATTCACTTCCTTCACGTTCACTCCGCCCTGCGTCACGATCGCCTCATTGTACCCGCGGAGTCCTGTGAGCGTCACAGAAAACGCTTTTGTGAGATCCACCAGACGTTTTCTCTCCTCCGCAGTCACCTCATTGACCTGTTTTTCCGGATCGATGCCGCTCCTCTCTATTATCACCGGGATCAGCTTTGCCGGGAAGAGGTGATTTAAGGAGTTCTTAAACTGCTTATTTTTCGCCTCATCGAAATCCCGCAGGATCCTCGCATCCAGCTGCTCTTTTGAGAGTGCCGGCTTCAGATCGATATCCATTCTGAGCGGCGTTTTTTTGATGATCTTCGCCGCATAGCTGCTGGCACTCAAAACGACAGGTCCGCTGACGCCAAAATGCGTAAACAGCATCTCACCGAACTCTTTCCAGAGCACTTTCTTTCCGTTCCAGACAGTCACCTCGATGTTTCTCAAGGAGAGTCCCTGAAGTTCTTTCACATCATCTTCTGCGCATACAAACGGAACAAGTGCCGGTGACAGAGGTGTCACCGTGTGGCCCGCCTCTTTTGCAAAACGGTACCCGTCCCCCGTGGAACCTGTTGACGGGTAGGAAAGTCCGCCTGTGGCGATCACCACCGCATCGGCATCCAAACTCTTTCCAGACTTTTCCAGAATGATTCCCGCCGCCTTCTCGTCCCTGATCACGATATCCCTGACCGGTTCATTTAAGAAGATCTTTACGCCCAGAGATTTCATCTTCCGCTCCAACGCCCCCGTCACATCGGAAGCATGGTCCGATACCGGGAACATTCTCGCTCCCCGTTCTTCCTTCACCGGGCAGCCGTTTGCCTCCACAAGATCCACGATATCAAAGTTTGTGAATCCATAGATGGCACTGTAAAGGAACTTCCCATTGGAGACCATATTTCTGAACAGGTCCTCCGTATCACAGCCGTTTGTCAGGTTGCAGCGTCCTTTTCCTGTGATATAGATCTTTTTTCCAAGCTTCTCATTTTTCTCATAAACGGAGACATCATGTCCGCACTCCGCGGCACCGATGGCAGCAGCCATTCCCGCTGCCCCGCCGCCTATAATCACCACTTTGCTCATCTTTTTCTGTTCTTTTCCACTTCTTTTATCTTTTTTTCCATAGCATCCGCCACAGTTTCAAGGACCTTGATCCTCGCATACCACTTGGAATTTCCTTCCACAACGATCCAGGGGGCATCCTTTGTAGAAGTTTTTTCCAGCATTTCGTTCACAGCAAGCACGTAAGCATCCCACTTTTCCCTGTTTCTCCAGTCCTCGTCCGTGATCTTCCACCGTTTTTCCGGGTTCTTCATCCGGTCATTGAACCGACGCTCCTGCTCGTCCTTGTCGATCTGGAGCCAGAATTTTAAAACAAGAGCTCCGGAGTGCACAAAATGTGCTTCCATCTCGTTGATCTCCCGATATGCATGGTGCCAGTCCTCCTCGGAACAGAAGCCCTCGATCCGCTCCACCATGACTCTTCCGTACCAGGTGCGGTCAAAGATCGCGATGTGCCCTGCCTTCGGCACATGATTCCAGAATCGCCAGAGATAGTGATGGGATTTTTCCACGTCGTTCGGGGATGCTGTCGGGCAGACCTTATATCCGCGGGGATCAAGATGGCTCGTCAGACGTTTGATCGCTCCTCCCTTTCCGGCGGCATCCCAGCCCTCAAAGCCAAGGATCACCGGAATCCGCAGACGGTAGAGTTCTCCGTGGAGCACTTCCAGTCTCTTCTGGAGCTTGTCCAGTTTTTTCCGGTATTCCGCCTCCTCAAGACGCTTTGTCAGGTCCGCTTTTGCAAGGATCCCTTTTTCATATCTGTCAGGCGGAACCGGTTTCTCAAAGATCTCCGCCTCTTTTCCCGCCCGTTTTTTCTCAAGCGCCTTTTCCAGAACATCTGCCACCGTCTTTATGACCACCAGCGCCGTCCCGCTCTTTTCCTTCGCGTCGATCACGTACCAGGGCGCGTAAGGCGTATCCGTTCTCCTGATCATCTCATCGCTGAGCTTCTTATATTTTCCGTAATGGGCATTTCTCGCAAGTTCTTTCTCTGTGACGCGCCATGCGGTATCCTTTGATTCCAGAAGTTTTTTAAACCGTTTTTCCTGTTCCTTCTCGGAAATATCCAGAAAAAATTTAATGAGAACGGTTCCGCCGTCCACCAGGCATCTCTCAAATGAGCAGATATCCTCAAACGCGGCATCTGCTTTCTTTTCATTCAGCTTTCCCTCAAACCGGTCCGCCTGAACCGTCCGGTACCAGCTTGTGTCATAGATCGTGATCCGCCCATCCGCCGGGGCATGGACCGCAAACCGCCAGAGGAACGGGCGGAACGCTTCCTCCTCGGTATCCTTATCTCCGGTGTAAACGTCAAAGCCTCTCGGATCCAGCGCCTGCATGAGCCGCCCGATCTGCACGCCCTTTCCGGCACCGTCGTAACCGTCAAAGGTAATATAGACAGGAATCTTTTCCTCTTTGCATTCCCGCTGAAGGTTCCCGAGTCTCAGCATTTCTTCCTTCAGAGCTTCTTTTTGCTGTTTCTTCTCATCTCTCATGGACCGATCCCTCCATTCCATTTTATGGTCTGTCAAACAGTCAGGTTCATCGTCAGCCTTTCCGGATCCCGGTGATCTGTGATCTACCGGTTCATTTTCGCGTGTTCCTTCGCAAGCTCCCCGTATAATGTCAATGCGTTCCAGCTCTGGTTCGTCGGCGTAAGGACTGCCTTGTAGTCGATCCGTCCGGCCCCAGTCTTTCTCAACGCAAGGATCACCGTGTCCACCTGCCTCGAGGTGAGTCCCGCCATCACCATCATCTCTTTTTCAAAGTCATCTCCTGTATAGACCTCCCCACAGGGCACGAGTTCCTTCACCCCGGCAAGATATCCCACCGGTTCCAGATACTCTTCCTTTTTCACAGCCCGCAGCTTCATTCCAAGCGGGAACAGCGCCCTCTTGATCTTCGCAAGTCTCTCGCCTTCCGGCAGATGGTATAAAAGAATGATTGGTTTCATATGTGATCTGACCTTTCCGTTTCTCATCCCCGACGGATTGAGACCGCAGGGCATTATACTGTTCTCATTATAGCAATTCCCGTTTCTGTTTGCAACTTTTGACTGTACCGGTAAAGCAAAAGCAGGGGCTGGTTCATTCCAGCTCCTGCTCATCAAAAATCGGGGCAACAGGATTTGAACCTGCGACCTCTCGGCCCCCAGCCGAGCGCGCTACCAAGCTACGCCATACCCCGAAAATAAATCATAGCTGCACTTTGCCAAATTTCCAGCTGACATATACCGCCATTTGTTGAAGTATTATATGCGTATCATTATATCAAAATTACATCAAAAATCAACTATGACTTCTAAATTTTCGCTGCCGGATGTTTGCTTTTTGATGTAATTTTGATGGTTGAGTGGAATTTTACGAATCAATGGAATGGATCAATAGAATGAATATTTTCCCAATATTGACTCCAAATTTGAAAAATGGTATGATGAAAACGTGGATAATTAAAAGAAAAGGTCATAGCAGAGTCTTCGGCTGTGACCTTTTGTAGTAACCAACCCCAAGGAGAACATCATGATAAGTTTTGACCTAGACATGACCCTCTTAGACCACCGGACGGATCAGATCACACCGAGTGCGCTGGAGGCGATTGAAAAGCTGCGCCCGAAGTACAAGATTGTGCTGGCAACGGGGCGCGATATGGATAATTATTACAGTACATCGTACCGGGACATCGTCCGTCCGGATGCGATTGTACATATGAACGGGACGAAGATCACAGTGGGAGATAAGCTGCTGTTTGAGCACATCTTTGATCCGGAACTCCTGCGCCGGGTGCTGAGTTTCTGCGATGAAAAGGGCTTCGGAATCGGCATGACGGTGGGGGATGAAGATTACTATATCCATCCGGAGATCATTGCGGCTAATGATATCCGCTTCTGGGGAAGCTGCGGGCGGCAGTTCCAGAATCCGTGGAAGATGCTCACGATGCCGGTCCGGACACTGGCGTTTGTCGGCAGCCGTGAACAGGTGAAGGAGATGGAACGGGAATTTCCGACCCTGAAATTGCCGATGTTTGCGAGCGGACATGGCGCGGATGTGGTCGAGAAAGGCAATTCCAAGGCGGACGGACTCCGCAGGCTGGCGGTGTATTTTGGAGAAAAAGAAGATCTCTCCGATACAGTGGCATTTGGCGACAGCATGAATGATATTGAGGTTGTGCAGGAAGCCGGCATCGGCGTGGCGATGGGAAATGCAGTGGATGCGCTTAAAAAAGTAGCCGATTACGTGACGGCACCGATCGGGGAAGATGGAATTTATAAAGCGTGCGAACACCTTCATTTATTTTAAAGAAGTTATTTTCCTATTTTACCTGTTCCCATTTTCCTATATAAATGATATAATAGCTACCAAACGGTTATTGTCCACAGGTGAGTTTCTTTGAGTAGAAATTCCATGCAGTACAATAACAAGAAATGACTTAAAAGGCGCGTGCCTGCAAGCTTTGACTAAAAGGATGAACTGCGGCTGCAGAAACCGGCAGTGCGGCAGGGAACCGGACACGCACCGGGAAAAAAGAGAGGATGTAACAGATGGAACATTTAATTACTCCGGCTGGTTATAAACCGGTATTGGATTTGAGAGAAACACAGGTTGCTATCAAGGAAATCAAGGACTTTTTTCAGAGAGAACTGGCAAAACAGCTCAATCTGACCCGTGTGTCCGCACCGCTTTTTGTACTGCCGGAATCTGGTCTGAACGATAACTTAAACGGCGTAGAGCGCCCGGTATCCTTTGGGATTCTGGAGCAGAAAGATCGGAAGGCTGAGATTGTACATTCTCTCGCCAAATGGAAACGTCAGGCATTAAAAGAGTACGGATTTCAGGAAGGTGAAGGCCTTTACACCGACATGAGCGCGATCCGTCGTGATGAGGATACAGACAACATCCATTCCATTTATGTGGATCAGTGGGACTGGGAGAAGATCATCAGTAAAAAAGATCGTACCCGTGAGACACTGGAATCCATTGTCCGTTCGGTTTACAAGGCACTGAAAGTGACCGAGGACTATATGGCATATGAATATGAGTACATTGGACGTCATCTTCCGGAAAATATCACATTTGTGACGACCCAGGAACTGGAAGATATGTATCCGGATTGCACACCGAAGGAGCGCGAGTACAAGATTGCGAAGCTGCACGGTGCGGTATTTATCGAGCAGATTGGTGACAAGATGAAATCCGGTGAGAAGCACGATGGTCGTGCCCCGGACTATGATGACTGGAAATTAAACGGCGATATTCTGGTATATTATCCAGTTCTGGATATCGGACTGGAGCTTTCTTCCATGGGTATCCGTGTTGATGAGGATTCCCTGAAAGAGCAGCTGGTAAAGGCGGGATGTGAGGAACGCGCGGAGCTGCCATTCCAGAAAGCAGTTCTGGAGGGAGAGCTTCCGTATACAGTCGGCGGCGGTATCGGTCAGTCCCGTATCTGTATGTTCTTCCTGCGGAAAGCACATATCGGAGAGGTGCAGGCATCGATCTGGCCGGACGGTGTGCGCGCAGAGGCAGAGGCTCACAACATTCATCTGCTGTAAAAATAAAATTGATGAAAAGCTGCCCGGGAAAGTGATTTTCTGCGGCAGTTTTTTGTGTAATGGAAAGCCCATAGAATGAGAGGATAGGATATTTATATGGCGGATCATATCTATGATTTAATTATTATCGGTGCGGGACCGGCGGGATATACGGCAGCGCTGCGTGCGGCGGCGATGGGGATGGATGCAGTCCTGATCGAGAAAAAAGCGCTGGGCGGCTCATGCGTCAATACCGGCTGTATTCCTGCCAAGGCGCTTCTGCAGGCGACGGCAGTCTACCGGGATATGCTGAAAGCATTCCGGTTTGGCATCGTGGCGGAGAAGGTCAGCTTTGACTGGCGGCAGATGCAGATTTATAAAAATGAGTCCGTGGAATCATTCCGCTCGATGATTCAGGGAATGTTAGAAAAAGCGGAGGTGGAGATGATTCACGGCGATGCGCGCCTGCATGCAGATAACGTGGTGCGTGTGACAACCGCCAAAGGCGCATTGACGCTGAAAGGCAAAAATGTGATTCTGGCAACCGGATCCAGCCCTGTGATTCCGGATATCCCGGGGATCGATCTGCCGCAGGTTATGACGAGCCACGATATTCTGCGGATGGATGACTGGAATTTTGACTGTCTGACGGTCATCGGCGGCGGCGTCATCGGTGTGGAGATCGCGACGATCTTTGCGGCGCTCGGCTCCCGTGTGACGCTTTTGGAGCAGGCAAACCGTCTGCTGGAGTCGATGGATCCGATGATTTCCGAGCAGATGGAAGCAAATCTGCGTTCTAAGGGTATTGAAGTCCACTGCAATGTACAGGTCATGGAGATCAAGGATCGCGGCAACGACACGGTGTCGGTCAATTACCGCTGTGAGCGCGGCTGGAAGGAAAGCCCGGCAGACCGCGTGCTGGTGGCAGTCGGCAGACGCCCGAATATGTCGAAGGTTCTGGCGGATGATTGTCAGGTGCAGCTGGAAAATGGGCGTCCGCTCATCAAGGGAACCTACCGCACGACGCAGGAAAATGTCTATGCGATCGGCGATACCGTGGCGCGGAAACGTCTTGCCCATGTGGCGGCGTCCCATGCAGTTTACCTGGTTGAAAACCTGGCGGGACGCGGACATCGGATGCAGCTTTCGGTGGTGCCGAACGGTATGTATGTCGTGCTTCCGGTTGTGCCGACCTGTATTTACACGGAACCGGAGATTGCGGCGGTTGGATTTACGGAAAATGACGCCCGCCTTTATAATATGAAGATCAAGTGCGGTGTGGCATATATGACGGAAAATGGAAAAGCGCTTCTGGCGAGAAACAGCCGTGGTTTTGTGCGACTGATTTTTGAGGCGTATACCAACACGCTGATCGGGGCGCAGATCATGTGTGCGCGTGCGACGGACATGATCGGAGAGATGGCAACGGCGATCGCCAACGGTCTTACGGCATATCAGCTCTCGACGGCGATGCGCGCGCATCCGACGTACAGTGAGGCGATCACGGAGGCGATCAAAGATGCGTTGAAAAATGGATAATAGAGAAACAACAGGAGGCAGAAAAATGGGACGTGAGATTCGGGCGAGAATTGAACAGCTTCGCGAGAAGATGGCGGAGCGTGGAATGGACGCATATCTGATTCCGACATCGGATTTCCATGGCTCGGAATACGTGAGCGGGTATTTCAAATGCCGGAAATATATGACAGGCTTTACCGGTTCGGCGGGAACGGCGGTCATCACGATGGAGGACGCAGGTCTCTGGACGGATGGCAGATATTTTGTGCAGGCGGCAGCAGAGCTTTCCGGCAGCGGGGTGGAACTTTACCGCTCCGGTCAGGAGGGCGTGCCGACGACGCTGGAATTTTTGAAAAAACATATGCCGGAACAGGGTGTTCTGGGTTTTGACGGCAGGGTGGTCGATACGGCAGAGGGCGAGCGCATTGCAAAAGCATTGTCCGAGAAAGAGGTACGCATTTCGGAGGGTGAGGATCTGGTTGGAAGCATCTGGGACGACCGCCCGGCGCTTCCGATGAACCCGGTCTGGATTCTGGAAGAGAAGTATGCGGGGAAACCGGCGGAGGAGAAGATTGCAGATCTGCGCGGGGAGATGAAAAAGCGTCAGGCGACGGTGCATCTGCTGACGAGTCTTGATGATATCGCGTGGCTTTTAAATATCCGGGGTGATGACATTGTACATACGCCGGTTGTATTGTCCTACTTGATTGTGACAAAACAGGAATTATTCCTCTTTATTCATGAGAAGACGCTGAACGAGGAAGTACGTGCCTATCTGCATGGACTGGGCGTTCGGATCATGCCATATGAGGCGGTATACCAGATTGCATCCGCATTCCGCTATGAGCGAGTTTTATTGGAAAAGTCGAAGATCAATTACCGTCTGTTCCGGTGCCTGGATGCGAGCGTGAAAGTGATCGAGGCGATGAATCCGACGGCAGCGGCAAAAGCAGTCAAAAATCCAGTGGAACAGGAAAATATGCGCCGTGTGCATGTGCAGGACGGTCTGGTATTGACCCGTTTCCTGCGCTGGGTGAAGGAACATGCAGGCGAAAAAGGACTGGACGAGTGGACCGCAGGGGAATATCTGGATAAGCTGCGCCTGGAGCAAAAAAACTGCCTGGATATGAGCTTTACGACGATCTCTGCGTGGGGACCGAACGCGGCGATGTGCCATTATACGGCGTCTGAGACAGAGAAGAGTAGTGTACCGAAGAAGGGGCTGTATCTGGTCGATTCCGGCGGACAGTATTATGAGGGAACGACGGATGTGACGCGTACCATCGCGGTCGGACCGATCACGCAGGAAGAAAAACGCTGCTGTACGCTGGTGGCGTGCTCGATGCTGCGTCTGCTGGATGCGAAGTTTATGTATGGCTGCCGCGGTATCAATCTGGACTATATTGCGCGCGAACTCCTGTGGAAAAACGGCATGGATTTCAATCACGGAACAGGCCATGGCGTCGGCTATCTGGGCTGTGTGCATGAGCGCCCGAATTCCATCCGATGGAGGCTGCTCACATCGCCCGCTGAAAATGCGGTTCTGGAGGAAGGTATGGTTACCTCTGATGAGCCGGGTCTTTATCTGGAAGGAAAATTTGGCATCCGGACGGAGAATCTGATGCTCTGTGTGAAGGATGTGAAGAATGAATTTGGTCAGTTCATGAAATTTGAAAATCTGACCTGGGTTCCGATCGATCTGGACACGATCGACGTATCGCTGATGGAAGCGCGCGACCGCGAGCTTTTGAACGCATACCATAAGGGCGTGTATGAGAAGCTGTCTCCGTATATGACGGAGGAAGAGAAGGTGTGGCTGGCAGAGGCGACGAGAGCGATTTAGAGGAGAAAAATAAGGAAGATACGGCAGCAAAACATAAAAAAATCGGATAAAAACCGGCATAGATAAAAGATGCTGGATATAAACTGTAAATGACCATGTAAAATAAATGCGAGGCTGGATGCATGCGCTATCATTCTTTCGACCGTGTCCGAATTTGTGAGACAACCGGAATGCAGGATGGCTATCTGCGGATCGATGTGGTAAACAGTGAAAATAATTTCCCAATTGAGGGAGCAGAGGTTTCGGTCAGTTATGGCGATTCCGGACAGACGCAGGAAGTGCTTAGAACCAATTTATCCGGGCAGACGGAGGAAATTGCGGTAGCAGCGCCTCCTGTGTCGCTTTCACTGGAAGAACAGAACCGGGAAAAGCCGTATGCGGATTATACGGTGGAAGTGCGGGCAGCGGGCTATGAGCCGGTAAAGGTAAAGGGAACGGAGGTGCTGGCGGGCGTGACGGCAGTCCAGCCGATCCGGATGATTCCGCTTCCGGATCAGACCGGAGCGGAGGAGAATATACAGATTCCGGATCATACCCTATATGGTTCCTATCCGCCCAAGATTGCCGAAGATGAGGTAAAACCGGTGCAGGAGAGCGGCGAGATCGTGCTGAGCCGCGTGGTGGTGCCGCAGACGATCGTCGTGCATGATGGCGTACCGACCAATGCCTCCGCAAAAGATTACTATGTGGCATACCGGGATTATATCAAAAACGTGGCGTCGAGCGAGATCTACGCGACCTGGCCGCGTAGCACGATCGTCGCCAATGTGCTTGCGATCATGTCATTTACACTGAACCGGGTGTATACGGAGTGGTATCGGAACCAGGGCTACGATTTTACAATCACTTCCTCGACGGCATTCGATCACAAGTGGATTTACGGGCGTGATATTTTCGAGCCGATCTCAGAGGTGGTGGACGACATTTTTGACAACTATCTGTCCCGCCCCGGTGTGCGGCAGCCGATTCTGACACAGTACTGCGACGGGCGGCGGGTGTCCTGTCCGGGCTGGATGACCCAATGGGGTTCGTGCAGTCTGGGAGAACAGGGATACAGCGCGATCGAGATATTGCGGCGCTTCTATGGAAATAGTATTTACATCAACACTGCGGAACAGATATCAGGAATCCCGATCTCCTATCCGGGGGAACCGCTTAAGGTGGGTTCCAGCGGCGATAAGGTGCGGCAGCTGCAGCAGCAGCTTGACGCGGTGGCGACTGTGTATACTGCGATCCCGCGGGTTACGCCGGACGGGATCTACGGATCTGGAACGGAGGCGTCCGTACGGGCGTTCCAGTCAGTGTTTGGACTTCCGCAGACGGGCGTGGTCGATTTTGCTACCTGGTACAAGATTTCTCATATCTATGTGGGGATCTCGCGGATTGCGGAGCTGAATTGAGTTGGAAATGGGATTTGCGGGAGAAGAATAACGAAAAGACATATGAATTCATATAGGTGAAATATCTGTGAGCAGGATGCATACAGGAAACAGAGACAAAGAACATAAGAGGGGGTGGATTGGATGAAAGATACCAGACGGGAAGAGGGAGTCAGACAAACCGGGGGGACTGGCCGGGCAAATGCGATCACAGAGGGAGTGATCTGGAAACAGCTTCTGCTATTTTTCTTCCCGATTTTATTTGGAACTTTTTTTCAGCAGCTCTATAATACGGCAGATGCGGTGGTAGTAGGCCGTTTTGTCGGAAAGGAAGCGCTGGCGGCGGTCGGCGGAAGCACATCGATGCTTACGAACCTGCTGGTTGGCTTTTTTGTAGGACTTTCTTCGGGTGCGACAGTTATCATCGCCCAGTTTTACGGGGCGGGACGCGGTCAGCGGGTCAGTGAGGCAGTCCACACGGCGATTGCCTTTTCGCTGCTGTGCGGTATCCTCATGACGGTTGGCGGACTCCTTTTTTCCGACACGGCGCTTCGCCTGATGGGGACGCCGGAGGATATCATGGACAATGCAAGCGGGTATCTGCACATTTATTTTGTCGGAATCACGGCGAACCTCTTATATAATATGGGTGCCGGAATCCTGCGGGCGATCGGTGATTCCAAAAGACCGTTCTATTTCCTTGTGATCAGCTGTTTTACAAACATTGCGCTCGATCTGTTGTTTGTAGTAGGACTTCGGATGGGCGTGCGTGGTGCGGCGGTGGCGACGATCCTTTCCCAGGTGGTCAGCGCGTGTCTGGTATTGGGAACGCTGATGCGTGCGGATGGCTCGTACCGGTTTGAGATCCGGAAAACGCGGATCACACCGGTGATTCTGGTGCGGATCATCCGGATTGGGTTTCCGGCTGGACTCCAGTCGGTTATGTATTCCTTTTCCAACCTCGTGATCCAGAGCAGCGTCAATGCACTGGGAACAGACACGGTGGCGGCGTGGGCTGCATATGGAAAGATCGACAGCACTTACTGGATGATCATTAATGCGCTGGGGATCTCCATCACGACCTTTGTCGGACAAAATTACGGCGCGGGGCGGCTGGACCGTGTGAAACGCAGCGTGTACGTCTGCCTGGGAATTTCCTGTATTATCACGGTGGGGCTGAGCACGATCCTATATCTGACGGGCGGCTATATTTATCTGTTGTTCACAACGGATGCGGAGGTAATCGCGATCGGCATGAAGATTCTTCACTTCCTGGTGCCGGCATTTGTGACATACCTTTGTATTGAGATTTATTCCGGCGCACTGCGCGGTGTGGGAGACTGCTGGATTCCGATGATTATGACGGCGCTGGGCGTGTGCGTCCTGCGGGTTGTCTGGATCCTGATCGCTGTTCCGATCCGCCCGGATATCCTGACAGTGGTATTCAGCTATCCGCTGACCTGGACGATCACAACGGTTCTCTTTAATATTTATTATTATTTTTTCAGTGTACTGAAAAAATGGAATGTGCCGCTTCCGTGGAAGAAAAAGAGGCGGGAGCTTCATAACCTGTAAACAGTTACAAAGGATTTTGAAAATGATTGACAAAACGGGGTGGTGCTGGATTTTTTTCAGAAAGTGTGATATTCTTACGTTACAAAAGATAGGTGACAGTGTTTCTTCCTGGATGGATGCCGCGCAAGCGGCAGATAAAACGGAGATTCGAAACAGAGGGCAGAGGCACTTGCCGCCGGTCAGAAAGAGAGGCAGAATTATGGGCTATGAACCAATGAATGAGTCCTGGCAGATGGCGGGGGAACGCCATGAGACACTGGGACAGTATGTGGCGAAGACATATTTATGGATGTTTGCAGGGCTTCTTGTGACATTTGGCATCGCATTAGCCGGATACGTGACGGGAGCGATTCTGTATGTATTTCAGGTTCCGTATGCGACCCTCGCATTGACGGGACTGGAGCTTTTGACGGTGATCTGGCTGAGTGCCCGGATTCACAAGTTATCGGTGGGAGCGGCGAGAGGGCTGTTCCTATTCTATGCAGCTTTAAACGGCGTCGTTTTCTCGATGTATTTCCTGATCTTCGGTGTTGTGGAGATGGTGTTTGTATTTGCAGCGACCGCGCTGTTCTTCGGAATGATGGCGGGTGTCAGCCTGATCTTCAAGCTGGACTTGAGCGGAATCCGTCCACTGCTTGTTGGCGGACTGCTGTTTCTGATTCTCTTTGGTCTGCTTTCAATGTTTTTAAATCTAGGCATCTTTGAGACAGTGCTCTGCTATGCCGGTATCGTGGTATTCTTAGGCTTTACCGCTTATGATACAACCAAGATCCGGGATAATTACCAGATTTTCTCTGCGGATCCGGAGCTGCTTCAGAAAGCATCGGTATTCTCGGCGCTGCAGCTGTATCTCGATTTTATCAACCTGTTTTTGTATATTATCCGCCTGATGAACCGGAATCGGAAATAGGAAAAAATCTTTCAGGAGAACAGAAGTTCCTTTGTAGGAATAAAGAAAAGTGGAATTTTGCGGAAAACTGAATATGCAAAAATGAAATGCCGGAACGGGGGAAAGCTTTGTTCCGGCATTATTGTGTTTTTCTGCTTGAAAATCCTGTTTTTGGCATGGACGGCTTCATTCTTTTAGCAGAAAGGGAAGCATTCTGTAATAAATTTGACAGATTTTATTTAAAGTTTTTCTATTGAAGTGGATGGGGAGTATCTGTTAAACTAGGTTATAATAGGAAAAATTTTGCTGTTGGTTACACAGTGTGTGGATGAACCATATTTGTTTCGCATATGCCCCCGCCGGATCAGTCGGGGAAATGTATATAAATGGTGAACAGACAACAGGGATAAAAGGATAATTAAGGAGGTTTTTTGGCATGAATCGGAATAGAATGAACAAAAAAAGGATGGGGCGCGCGCGTGTGCTTTCACGGGCAGCGGCTGGCATGCTGGCAGCAGCGCTGTGCTTTCAGCCGATGACGGCGCTGGCAGGACCGGCGGGAGATTCTTCTCTTACATCGTCATCCTCGAATGCGGGACCGGGCGGCGGTTCGGGCAGCTCCAATTCGGGAAGTACAGGCAGCTCTGGCGGTTCGACTTCTGTTTCCAATGGAGGTGTGAGCGCGGTCACATCGGGGCTTGGCGTGTACCGGGTGACGGAGAATGAAGGG
>ENA-ORRZ01001630-ORRZ01001630.1-human-gut-metagenome-genome-assembly--contig:-NODE-1630-length-13602-cov-2.899978_pt1 | contig 13602 bp, 12 predicted proteins | sample MGYA00242185_ERZ509152 | MGnify/ENA primary metagenome ERZ509152 (study PRJEB26280, sample SAMEA2338668) | human gut metagenome | biome: human gut; feature: human-associated habitat; material: faeces... | reverse complement strand
GATACTGGGAAATCTTTTACAGCAGTGCTACAATGTGGCAGATACGCTGATCGTAGGCCGCTTTCTGGGGGCGGATGCCCTGGCAGCCGTAGGCTCGGCCTATACCCTTATGACCTTTCTTACCTCTATTCTTCTGGGACTGTGTATGGGAAGCGGGGCCGTCTTTTCCCTGCGCTTTGGGGAGAAAAACAGCGCCCGTTTAAAAATAAGCATCTATGTATCCTTTGTAATGATTGCTGCGGTGGCTCTGGCCGTCAACCTGGCGGTGGTGGTGTTTACCGATCCCATTATGAGCCTTCTGTGCGTACCGGAAGAGATTTACGGGATGATGCGGGAATACCTGAGAGTGATCTTTTCAGGTATCCTGGCAGTTTTTCTGTATAATTTTTATGCCTCTCTTCTGCGGGCTGTGGGAAATTCTCTGGTGCCGCTGATTTTTCTGGGAATTTCAGCCGTTTTAAATATCATACTGGATCTGGTATTTGTCCTGGTGCTTCACCGGGGCGTAGCGGGAGCGGCAGAGGCCACGGTTATTTCCCAGTTTGTTTCCGGTATTGGAATCGGTATTTATACGCTTGTAAAAATGCCTGAGTTCCGGGTGGAGCGGGAACATATGAAGATAGAGCGCCAGGTTTTAGGAGAAATTTCCCAGTTTTCCTTTCTTACCTGTATCCAGCAGTCTGTGATGAATTTTGGCATCCTTATGGTACAGGGACTGGTAAACAGCTTCGGAACGGTGGTGATGGCTGCCTTTGCCGCAGCGGTAAAGATCGATTCCTTTGCCTATATGCCGGTTCAGGACTTTGGAAATGCATTTTCCACCTTTATAGCTCAGAATTACGGAGCAGGAAAAAAAGACAGGATCCGTGCAGGAATCCGTTCTGCTGTGACGGTTTCCGTTCTGTTTTGCCTGTTTATCTCCTTTGTGGTATGTGTATTTGCAAAGCCGCTCCTTCTGATTTTTGTCCAACCCCATGAAACGGAGATCCTTAAGGTGGGGATGAGTTATCTTCGGATTGAGGGTGCGTTTTACTGTGGGATCGGCTGTCTGTTTTTGCTCTATGGCCTTTACCGGGCAGTGAGAAGACCGGGAATGTCCGTGATCCTGACTGTGATTTCCCTGGGCACCCGGGTGATTTTAGCCTATGTCCTGTCCGCCGTTCCGTCCATTGGGGTAACCGGGATCTGGGCGGCTGTGCCCATTGGCTGGTTTTTAGCCGATCTGGCAGGCTTTGTTTATTATAAAAGAAAGTTGGATGAGATTTGACCGGATTATATGCCAATGTAATTATTGATATTTCCCATGAAAGCGTGGATAAGACCTTTCAGTACCGGGTTCCTGAGAAGCTTAGAGGAACTCTTAAGGCAGGCCAGCAGGTTTACATTCCCTTTGGAGCGGGAAGCCGCAGGAGAAAGGGATATGTGGTGGAGCTTACGGATGAGCCGGAATACGATGTGGCAAAATTAAAGGAAATAGAAGGGATTGTAGAGCACAGCGTTACAGCCCAGTCACAGCTGATCTGGCTGGCCTGGTGGATGAAGGAGCGCTACGGCTCTACCATGAACCAGGCGTTAAAGACGGTCCTTCCTGTGAAGCAGAAGATAAAGGAAGCTCCCAAACGGCAGATCCGGCTCATTGGCGAAAAAGAGGCCTTCCGGGAGGCGGTGGATCTGGCAGAGCGCAGAGGCTATAAGGCCAGGCTGCGCCTGTTTTGCCTGTTAAAAGAGAAAAATCCCGTTCCCTACGATCAGGCCATGAACCGTCTGAACCTGACCCCGGCGGTCCTTAAGCCTTTGGAGGAAGCGGGGCTGATCCGGGTAGAAATCGTAGAAAAATACAGAAATCCCCTTCTTGAGATGAAGCGGCTTCTCACAGGGGAAACGGGAAGGGCTTCTGCCATGGATTTTTTCGAAAGCAGTCCGCTTCCCGTCTTAAATGAGGAGCAGCAGGCTGCCGCAGACCGCATCTGCCGGGAGTATGACAGAGGGATCCGCGCCACATATCTGCTCCATGGGATCACAGGCAGCGGAAAAACAGAGGTTTATATGGAGCTGATCCGCCATGTGCTGGAGAAAAAAAAGCAGGTAATCCTTTTGATCCCGGAAATTTCCCTTACCTGGCAGACGGTCATGCGATTTTATAAACGTTTCGGGAACCGGGTTTCCCTGCTTCACTCCAGAATGTCCCCAGGGGAGCGCTATGACCAGTATGAACGGGCAAGAACCGGGGATATCGATATTATGATCGGGCCCCGTTCTGCCCTGTTTGCCCCCTTTGAACGGCTGGGGCTGATCATTATTGATGAGGAGCATGAAAATGCCTATCAGAGCGAGCTGTCCCCCCGCTATGATGCCAGGGAGACGGCAAGGGAGAGGGTCAGGATCAATCAGGCCAGCCTGATCCTGGGCTCTGCCACGCCTTCTCTGGAATCCTACACAAAGGCGGTTCTGGGAGAATATACCCTTCTTAAGCTCACAAGACGGGCAAAGGCCAGCGCGGCACTGCCTCAGGCGGAGATCGTAGATCTGAGAGAGGAATTAAAGGCGGGAAACCGTTCTATTTTCAGCCGCAGGCTGAAGGAGCTGATGGAGGACAGGCTGAAAAAGAGGGAGCAGACCATGCTCTTTATCAACCGCCGCGGCTATGCAAATTTTGTATCCTGCCGTTCCTGCGGGGAGGCCATCCGCTGTCCCCACTGCGATGTGACCCTGACGCTTCATAAAGACGGCCGTCTGATGTGCCATTACTGCGGTCATACGGTGATGCAGCCGAAGCTCTGCCCTTCCTGCGGTTCCCCCTATATTGCGCCCTTTGGAACGGGAACCCAGAAGATTGAGGAAATGGCAGTAAAAATGTTTCCTCAGGCAAGAGTTCTCAGGATGGATCTGGATACCACCTCAAAAAAGGGAGGCCATCAGGAAATCCTTTCTGCCTTTGCAAGAGGGGAAGCCGATATCCTGATCGGCACCCAGATGATCGTAAAGGGACATGATTTTCCAAAGGTCACTCTGGTTGGGGCTCTGGCGGCCGATCTCTCCCTCTATGCTCCGGGTTACCGCTGCGGGGAGGAAACCTTTGATCTTTTAACCCAGGCAGCAGGAAGGGCCGGAAGGAGCCGTATTCCGGGGAATATGGTGATCCAGACCTATCAGCCGGATCATTACAGCATACAGACGGCAGCCAGCCAGGACTATGAAAGCTTTTACCGCCAGGAGATGAATTTCAGGCGGCTTCTGGGATATCCTCCCGCAGTGGGGCTGTTAACGCTCACTCTGTCCGACGGCAGTGAGGAGCGCCTTGAAAAGGCCGCAGAGGAACTGGAGAAGATGACAGCCCGTTTTCCGCAGTATTTTCCGGGAAAAAAGCTTTCCTGCATTGGCCCTGTGAATGCCCCTGTGTACAAAGTTAATGATATTTACAGAAAAATTTTATATATTAAGAATGAAAACTATGATATACTGATACAGATCAGAAAAATGGCGGAGGCCTGCCTGGAGGGCATGGAAGGGGTTTCCCTCCAGTCCGATCTGGCTTTATAGGCCAAACAGCAGAAAAAGGGGTCTGTATATCCGCTGTTTGTGGTTTGAATATGAAAAAGGAGAGATAATAAAATGGCAGTCCGTCAGATTCGTGTAATTGGAGATGAAGTTTTAAATAAAAAGTGCAAGCCGGTAAAGGAGATGACTCCCCGTACGGCAGAGCTGATTGAAGATATGTTTGAGACCATGTATGAGGCAAACGGCGTAGGCCTTGCAGCTCCCCAGGTGGGCATTTTAAAGAAAATCGTGGTAATTGATGTAGAGGACGGCAACCAGTATGTGCTGATCAACCCGGAAATTGTGGAGCAGCAGGGCGCCCAGACCGGATACGAGGGCTGCTTAAGCGTTCCCGGCAAGACCGGCATCGTAACCCGTCCGGATTATGTAAAGGTAAGAGCGCTGAATGAAAATATGGAGGAGTATGAGTTAGAGGGACAGGATCTTTTAGCCAGAGCCATCTGTCATGAGTGCGCACACCTGGATGGCCAGCTCTATGTAGAACTGGTCGAAGGCGAGCTGCTGGATACAGAGGCTGAAGAAGAGGAAGAGGAGATGTAAGATGCGTATCGTATTTATGGGGACGCCGGATTTTTCCGTTCCGGCATTAAAAGCCCTGGTGGATGCCGGCCACGAGGTAGCTGCGGTAGTGACCCAGCCGGATCGTCCAAAGGGCAGAGGAAAAGATGTACAGATGACGCCGGTGAAGCTTCAGGCGTTAGAGTACGGCATTCCGGTCTATCAGCCGGAAAAGGTAAAGGATCCGGCTTTTGTGGAGATTTTAAAGGAGCTTCATCCGGAGGCGATCGTAGTAATCGCCTTCGGACAGATCCTCTCAAAGGCCATTCTGGATATTCCGCCCTATGGCTGCGTCAATATCCATGCCTCCCTGCTTCCAAAGTACCGGGGAGCAGCTCCATCCAGTGGTGCGTCATTGACGGTGAGAAAGAGACGGGCATAACCACCATGATGATGGATGTGGGACTGGATACGGGAGACATGCTGGAAAAGACGGTGATCCCTCTGGATCCGAAGGAAACCGGAGGAAGCCTGTTTGAAAAACTCAGCCAGGCAGGGGGAAAGCTGATCCTTTCCACCCTTGATAAGCTTGAGAAGGGCACCGCAGTAAGGACGCCTCAGAAGGACGAGGATTCTACCTATGCAAAGATGCTGACAAAGTCTCTGGGACGCATTGACTGGTCCATGGAGGCAGAGGCCATTGAACGCCTGATCCGCGGTTTAAATCCCTGGCCCAGCGCCTATACCTCCCTTCATGGAAAGACCTTAAAGCTCTGGGATGGGGATGTTTTGAAGGAAACGACGGATGCCAGACCGGGACAGGTAGTCCTTTGTGATCCCCGCCGTCTGGTAGTGGCTGCAGGAGAAGGGCTGTTATCCATCCGCCAGCTTCAGCTGGAAGGAAAGAAGCGGATGGATGTGGAAACCTTCCTCAGAGGCTATTCCGTAAAAGAGGGAGAAATACTGGGAGAGTAAGTTTCCCGCAATCATGCTGTTACGTTAGAAAGAGAGTGAATCTATATGTTTTATATGCCCTATTTTGACCCTACCTACGTTCTGATCCTCATCGGAATGGTGCTGTCTTTAATGGCTTCTGCAAAACTGAACGCTACCTACAGCACCTATGCCCGTGTGGGAAGCCGCTGCGGGCTTACGGGAGCAGAGGCGGCAGAGCGGCTGCTCCGTTCCCAGGGGATCTATGATGTGGCAGTGCGCCGTGTATCCGGTCACCTTACAGATCACTATGACCCCCGCACCAAAACAGTAAACCTGTCGGATGCGGTATACGGAGCCACCTCCATTGCAGCCATTGGTGTGGCGGCCCATGAGTGCGGCCATGCCATGCAGGATGCGGGAGAGTACGTTCCCCTGCGGTTAAGAGCTGCATTGGTGCCGGTAGCCAACTTCGGCGCCCAGATCTCCTGGCCCCTGATCCTCATCGGCTTCTTTATAGGCGGAGGCTTTCTGGTTGATATAGGGATCCTGCTTTTTTCAGCCGCCGTGCTTTTTCAGGTTGTGACCCTGCCGGTAGAATATAATGCTTCCCACCGTGCAGTAAAGCTTCTGGATTCCATCGGGATTCTTCGGGATCAGGAAGTGGGGCAGGCAAGAAAGGTATTAGGCGCAGCTGCCTTAACCTATGTAGCTGCTGCAGCAGCTTCCATCCTCCAGCTCCTTCGTCTGCTTCTTTTATTCGGAAACAGAGACAGGGATAATTAACAGGAGGGATTTATGGCAAAACAGACAGACAGGGGTCTGGAAAACAGGGAAATAATCCTTGGGGTGTTGACGGAGGTGCTCGAAAAGGGCAGCTTCGTCCATCTTGTTTTAAACCAGGCTCTTTATAAATATCAATATCTGGATAAGGCAGACAGAGCCTTTATCACCCGTGTCACAGAAGGGACACTGGAGTATATGCTTCAGCTGGACGGGGTGATCAACCGGTATTCAAAGACAAAGACGAACAAGATGAAGCCACTGATCCGGAACCTTTTAAGAATGAGCGTCTATCAGCTTCTCTATATGGACCGGGTGCCTGACAGCGCTGTGTGCAATGAAGCGGTAAAGCTGGCAGTGAAGCATCGGTTTCAGGGTTTAAAGGGCTTTGTAAACGGAGTGCTGCGTACCATTTCCAGAGAAAAGGAACACATTTCCTTTGAGAATCCAGCCATGCGTTTCAGTGTTCCAGACTGGATGTATGATAAATGGGTCAGAGACTGGGGAGAAGAGAGGGCCGGGATCATTGCCGCATCCTTTTTAGAGCCCCGTCCTACTTGGGTCCGATGCAATGAAAGTACCGTACCGGTATCTCAGATATTAAAATCTCTTCAGGAAGAGGGAGCCAGTGCAGAGTGTATGGAAGGCTTTGATTCCATGATCGCCCTGTGGGGCTATGACTATCTGGAAGGGCTGACTGCATTCTTGGAGGGCTGGATCCAGGTTCAGGATATCAGCTCCAGCCTGGTAGGACAGCTGGCTGCTCCCAAAAAGGGTGATATCATCATTGATGTATGCGCTGCTCCCGGAGGAAAGAGCCTTCATCTGGCAGATCAGCTAAACCGGACCGGCCTGGTAGAAGCCAGGGATTTAACAGAACAGAAGGTTTCTCTTATTGAGGACAATATTGCCCGCTGCGGTCTGACAAATATTCAGACAAAGGTATGGGACGCCACTGTGTTTGACCCGTCCAGTGAGGAAAAGGCAGATATCGTGATCGCAGATCTTCCCTGTTCCGGCATGGGAATTATTGGGAGAAAGCCGGATATCAAGTACCACATGACAGAAGAAAGCCTGAAAGCTTTGGAAGAATTGCAGCGCCAGATCTTATCCGTTGTATGGCGCTATGTAAAGCCCGGCGGAACACTGATTTACAGTACCTGCACCATCAATAAGGGAGAAAATGAGAAAAATGCTTCCTGGATCCGAGAGAATCTTCCCTTTGAGCCTGTGGATATAAGAGGAAAGCTCCCGGAGGGATGGGAAGCAGCCTCTTCTGCTTCTTTACAGGAGGGACAGATCCAGATCCTGCCAGGGATTGGCCCATGGAAGGAATTTGACGGCTTTTTTATCAGCGTTTTTAAGCGCCGGGGATAAAAAGACCGGTTTATTTTAAAGTACAGGAGTTTTTTATGTTAGATTTAACAGACCGCAATGGTAAAAAAGATATCAAATCCATGACCCTGGAGGAAGTAACCGCAGAGCTTGGCACATTGGGAGAAAAGCCCTTTCGGGCAAAGCAGCTCTACGACTGGCTCCATGTAAAGCTGGTGACAGACTTTGATCAGATGAGTACTCTCTCAAAGAGCCTTCGGGAAAGGCTTAAAGAGCATTACAGCGTTACGGCATTAAAGGTTGTAGGAGAACGGATTTCGGCTGTGGACGGTACCAGAAAGTACCTCTTTGGACTGGAAGATGGGAATGTGATCGAGAGTGTGTGGATGAAGTACCATCACGGCAATTCCGTATGCATTTCCTCCCAGGTGGGCTGCCGTATGGGCTGCCGCTTCTGCGCCTCCACCCTGGACGGTCTGGAGCGGAACCTGCGGGCCTCAGAAATGCTGGATCAGATTTATCGGATCCAGACCATTACAGGAGAGCGGGTATCCAATGTGGTGATCATGGGTTCCGGAGAACCCATGGACAACTATGATAACGTGGTCCGCTTCCTGCGCCTGATCTCCCATGAGAAGGGGCTTAACATCAGCCAGAGAAATCTGACGGTATCCACCTGCGGCATTGTGCCGGGGATCTTAAAATTTGCTAAAGAGGGGCTTCAGGTCACATTAGCCTTGTCTCTGCACGCCCCCAATGACGAGGTGCGAAAAACCCTGATGCCGGTGGCAAACAGCTACCGTCTGGAAGATATTTTAGATGCCTGCCATACATATTTTGAAGCAACCGGCAGACGGCTGACCTTTGAATACAGCCTGGTAAAAGGGGTAAATGATAATTTAAAGGAGGCCGCAGCCCTTACGAAACTGATAAAGGACCAGCATGGCCATGTAAATCTGATCCCGGTTAATCCCATCAAGGAACGGGATTACGTTCAGTCCGACCGCAGGGCCATTGAGGCGTTTCGGAACTATCTGGAAGACCACGGCATCAATGCCACGGTCCGCCGGGAGATGGGCCGGGATATCGGCGGAGCCTGCGGGCAGCTAAGAAAGAGTTATATAGAAGGAGGGGGATGACATGGAAGCATATGCACTGACAGATACAGGGAGAGTCCGCTCCATGAACCAGGATTATATTTATGCCTCTCAGGAAACCATTGGTTCCCTTCCAAACCTTTTTCTGGTAGCTGACGGCATGGGCGGTCATCAGGCCGGTGATTTTGCCTCCCGGTATGCAGTGGAACATCTGGTGGTGTACTTAAACCGCTGCCAAAAAGGAGCGGCAGTGGCTCAGCTGCAGGAGGGAATCCGCCAGGTAAATGCAGGCCTTTACGATGAATCCCTTAAGAGGGAGGAACTGAGCGGTATGGGCTGCACGCTTGTAGCAGCGGTGATAGAGGATGGGATCCTCTATGCGGCTAATATCGGAGACAGCCGTCTTTACCGGATCCATGGAGGCCGGATCCGCCAGGTTACAAAGGATCATTCCTATGTGGAGGAAATGGTAGCCAGAGGGAAAATGATCCGGGGAAGTGCGGACTATAACCGCAGGAAAAATATCATTACCCGGGCAATGGGAATCGGAACCCATGTAGAGGCAGACTTTTTTGAGGCGGATTTAGAGTCGGGCGACTATATACTTCTCTGTTCCGACGGCCTTACCAATATGGTGGCCGATGAACGGATCTGCGCCATTATATCCGAACCCGGCACTCTTAAGGAAAAGGCAGAGCGTCTGATCGAGGAAGCCAATGAGAGTGGAGGAATCGATAATATTGCGGTTGTTCTTGTAAAATTCGAGGAAGGGGGAACCGGCCTATGTTAAATCCTGGAACCTACCTTCAGGAGCGGTATGAAATTCTGGAAAAAATCGGCTCAGGCGGAATGTCTGTTGTCTATAAGGCAAAATGCCATACCTTAAACCGTCTGGTAGCGATTAAGGTACTGAAGGAAGAATTTGCCTCAGATGAGAATTTTGTAAGCAAGTTTAAGATGGAAGCTCAGGCAGCAGCACGGCTTTCCCATCCCAATATTGTAAATGTATATGATGTAGTAGATGAGGAAAATCTTCATTATATCGTGATGGAGCTTATTGAGGGGATTACCCTCAAAAGCTACATTGAAAAAAAGGAACTTTTAGACAGCAAAGAGGCGATCGGTATTGCCATCCAGGTGGCACAGGGGATTGCTGCAGCTCATGAGCAGCATATCATCCACCGGGATATCAAGCCTCAGAACATGATCATTTCAAAAGACGGCAAGGTAAAGGTAGCAGACTTTGGCATTGCCAGAGCCGTTTCCAGCCAGACGGTTAATTCATCGGCTGTGGGCTCGGTGCACTATATTTCACCGGAACAGGCCAGAGGCGGATACTGTGATGAGCGAAGCGATATCTATTCCTTTGGAATTACGCTTTATGAAATGGTTACAGGCCGGGTTCCCTTTGAGGGGGACAATACGGTTGCTGTGGCTCTGGCCCATCTGGAGGATCCGGTGGTCCCGCCGGGAGATTATAATCCTCAGGTCTATCCGGGGCTGGAGGATATTATTTTAAAATGTACCAAAAAGAAGCCGGACAGGCGCTATGGCTCCATGGAGGAGGTAATCCACGATCTGCGCCGGGTGCTTATGGATCCGGAATGTGATATTTACCAAAATGAGGAAATAGAGGAAGGGGGGGATCCCTATCAGACACGCCCTATTTCTAAAGACGAGTTAAGCCAGATCCGGGATCATCACCGCCGTAAAATCAGGGAGACTGGTGCAGATGAGGCGGAAAAAGGGACAGAGGGTCTTGAAACGTCTGATGAAGAAAATGGATCCCCAGACAGCCTGTCTAAAGAGGATGCGGAGGAGTTTGGCGACGGCACGGGAGATCATCGCAGCAGGTATCATTCTTCCCGCAAAAGAGAATTTCATAAAAAGATTCCCTCCAGAAAGCGGGACGAGGATGTAAGCACACAGTTTGAACGGATGATCGCTGCGATTGGCATTATAGCTGCCATACTGGTCGTGATCGTGGTTGTTTTTGTGTTTTCAAGACTTACAGGGCTGTTCTGGCCCGGAAGCGGGCAAGACAGCCAGGAAAATCAGACAGAGGCGGTCACCCAGTCCGCATCTATGGAGGAAATCCAGGTGATCCCGGATGAGGGAGAGACTGTAATGCCAAATGTTTTAGATCTGCCCAGAGATATGGCGGAAAGCAAGCTTAAGGAATATGACATTGTAATGAAGGTTACAGGGGAAGAGTACTCCGAAAACTATTCCAAGGGCTATGTAATGCGCCAGGATGTGGACGAGGGGACAGCGGTAGAAAAATGGAGTACCGTAGGAGTTACCATCAGCAAGGGAAGCGAACGGGTAGACGTAAAGGCGCTTAATTTATCCGGTATGGATAAAAAGCAGGCAGAGGAGATTTTAAAAGATAAGGATCTGATTCCGTCTGCAAAAGAAGAAGCAAATGATACGGTGCCGAAGGGAAAGGTGATCCGTGTTGGAACAGAAGAAGCAAAGGCGGGAGATACGGTGGAGCTTTTTGTAAGCTCAGGCCCTAAAACCGTTCAGGGACAGGTGCCAAAGCTGACGGACGGCGATGCGGCAGCAGCAGATGCTCTTTTAAAGGCAGCCGGTCTTGTGAGCGGTACAGTGACCTATGAGTACGATCCTTCCAGGCCTCATGGGCAGGTTCTTTCTCAGAGTGAACTTCCGGGAACCATGTTGGAGCCCCAGTCTGCAGTGGATTATGTAGTTAATGACAGTGCTCAGGCTTCCACAGAGGCTGCTGCGGCAAAAACAGGAGAGGAAGAGAAATATTATGTTGGTTCCATTGACGTTACCTGCTCCTTAAGCAATTATATTGGCCCTGCTTCCCAGACAAGCAGCGTGCGTATTTTGATCCGTTTAAAACAAAAGGATCCCAAGGATGCCAATACCTATGTATACACAAACCTGATCAGTCCCAGACTGGTAGTAGGCTCTCAGGATATTCCTGTTGTATTCTCGCGGATCAAGGGCGCATACGGCGTTGACAGCGGGATTGTGGAGGTTGTAGATGTGGATAATGACGATAAGGTGATCCAATCCTGGCCGGTATCCTTTTTCCCGGCAGGATAAAAAAGAACAGGAAATAATATGACAGGAAAGATAATCAAGGGAATTGCAGGCTTTTATTATATCAATGACGGCAGGAACCATGTGTACCAGTGTAAGGCAAAGGGCGTGTTCCGCAACCGTAAAATCAAACCCCTTGTGGGGGATAATGTGGAGTTTTCTGTATTGGACGAGGAGGAGAAGGAAGGCAATATTGACGCCATCCTTCCCCGCTCCAACGTCCTCATACGTCCGGCGGTGGCCAATGTGGACCAGGCTCTGGTGGTGTTTGCCATCACCCATCCGGAACCCAATCTGAATCTTCTGGACCGCTTTCTGGTGATGATGGGAATTCAGGGAGTGCCGGTCACCATCTGTTTTAACAAGGTGGATCTGGGGGAGGCCGGGCTTGTGGATAAGTACCGCGCCATTTACGAGAGGGCAGGGTATGAAGTCCACTTTGTCAGTACCTACCAGGATACGGGGCTGGAGGAAATGAGAAAATTTCTCAGAGGAAAAACCTCGGTCCTGGCGGGACCTTCAGGCGTCGGAAAATCCTCACTGACTAACTGCATCCAGCCCCAGGCTGCCATGGAGACAGGGGATATCAGCCGCAAGATTGAGAGGGGACGCCATACCACCCGCCATTCTGAATTGTTTTATGTGGAAGAGAATACCTACATGATGGATACGCCGGGATTCAGTTCTCTCTATATCGAGGATTTGGAGCCGGAGGCGCTCAAGGACTTTTTCCCGGAATTTGAGGCATATGAGGATGAATGCCGTTTCTTAGGCTGTGTCCACATTGGCGAGCGCGAATGCGGCGTCAAGACGGCGGTGCAGGAGCATAAGATCGGGCAGAGCCGGTATGACAATTACCGTTTGATGTATCAGGAATTAAAAGAGAAAAACAAATACGGCAGAAGCAGCCGTTGAGGATATTATACAAAAAATGGGAGGAAAGAACCATGATTATATTATCACCTTCGATTCTGGGGGCAGATTTTACGAAGCTGGGAGAGCAGGTCGCTGAGGTGGACAAGGCAGGCGCACAGTACATCCATCTGGATGTGATGGATGGCGCGTTTGTGCCGAGTATCTCCTTTGGAATGCCGGTAATTAAGAGCCTGCGCCCGGTGACGGATCGTGTGTTTGACGTACACATGATGGTGGAAGAACCGGGACGTTACGTAGAGGATATCAAAAAAGCGGGGGCGGATCTGCTCTGTGTGCATCAGGAAGCCTGTCTTCATCTGGACCGCACGATCGCGCAGATCCGTGAGGCAGGGCTGCAAACAGGTGTAGCGTTAAATCCGGCGACCCCGGTCGAGACACTGGATGTTATTTTGCCGGAGGTGGACATGGTTCTTCTGATGACGGTCAACCCGGGATTTGGCGGTCAGAAATTTATTCCATATACGGTAGAAAAAATCAAGAAGCTGCGCGCAATGTGCAGCGAGAGGGGACTTTCCACCCGCATTGAGGTGGACGGAGGAATCTACCACAGCAATGTCAAAGAAGTTCTGGATGCGGGAGCGAATGTGATCGTGGCAGGCTCTGCTGTGTTCAAAGGAAATGTGGCAGAGAATGTAAAAGGATTTATGGAGATTTTAAGCGCCAATGAATAGATGGACTGTGATCGTAAGCGGCGGGATGCTGGAAGAAGAATTTGCAAGATCTGTTCTGGAAAATCCGGAGATTGAGTTTATCATAGGAGTGGACAGAGGACTGGAGTTTCTTTACAGGCATGAAATCTGCCCGAATTATATTGTGGGAGATTTTGACAGCGTATCCGGTGAAATTTTGGGGTACTATGAGCAAGAAACAAAAGTGCCGATCCGCAAGTTCAATCCGGTCAAAGATGCCTCAGATACAGAAATCGCACTGCGTTTGTGTCTGGATCTGGGAAGAAAGAATATCCTGATCCTGGGGGCGACCGGAAATCGGATCGATCATATATGGGCGAATGTGCAGTGTTTAAAAATCGGACTGGATGCAGGAGCAGATGTGCGGATCGTGGACAGTCGTAATCGGATCCGGCTCTTGGACCGGGAGATCACACTTTCAAAGAAAGAGGCATACGGACCGTACTTTTCGGTGTTTCCACTGGGAGAGAGTGTGGAGAAATTTAATATTGAGGGCGCGAAGTATCCGCTGAAAAATCATAAATTAACGGCGTATGACAGTCTCTGTGTCAGCAATGCATTTGCACAGGAGGCGGTCAGGATTACGTTTCCGGAAGGGATTGTGATCTTGATGGAGACGCGGGATTAGAGGAGGAAATAGAAAAAATGAAATTAGGAATCGTAGGATTACCAAACGTAGGAAAGAGTACATTATTTAA
>ENA-ORRZ01001626-ORRZ01001626.1-human-gut-metagenome-genome-assembly--contig:-NODE-1626-length-13623-cov-2.643352_pt1 | contig 13623 bp, 13 predicted proteins | sample MGYA00242185_ERZ509152 | MGnify/ENA primary metagenome ERZ509152 (study PRJEB26280, sample SAMEA2338668) | human gut metagenome | biome: human gut; feature: human-associated habitat; material: faeces... | reverse complement strand
GACGGCACGTTCGTGCTCTGGTTTGTGCCGTTTGTCTGTCTCTCCATTGTGGTTCCCGCTCCCGCGCTCCCCGTATCCGGGGCTGTGGTCATATTATTTCCGTTCCCTCTTCCGCAGGCTGTGATGATTGCCACGGTCATAATGAGAAGCGCGCATGCTCTGATCCATCTGATTTTTCCCATAAAAATAATCTCCTTTCTACGGCTATTATGTGCCATAGAAAGGAGAAGTATTTTGGAAAAAAATGTATAAAACTTTAACCTCTATCAACCGACCACATCAGCCATATCGTAAAGTCCTGCCGGCTTTCCTGCGAGGAATTTTGCAGCCTCCACAGCTCCCTTTGCGAAGATCTCGCGGGAATAAGCGGTGTGTGTGAAGGTGATGACCTCGTCGCGGCCCGCGAACATAATATCATGCTCACCGACGATGGTGCCGCCGCGCATTGCCTGGATTCCAATCTCCTTTGGATCTCTTGCGACACGCTCGGAGGAACGGTCATATTTATAATGATAGCTGTTGTCGAGGCTCTCATTGATGGCATCAGCAAGGGCGATGGCGGTTCCACTCGGGGCGTCGATCTTGCGGTTGTGGTGCTTCTCTAAGATCTCGATGTCAAATCCTGCTGCCGCAAGGACCGGAGCGACCTCTTTCAATGTCTTCATGAGAAGGTTGATTCCGATGGACATATTTGCGGAGCGAAGGACTGCGTCCACCTTGCTCGCCTCTTTCACATGGTTTAACTGGTCCTCGGAAAGTCCTGTGGTGCATAAAACCACAGGAACCTTCTTCGTCTCGCAGTAGTCCAACAGTCCGTCAACCGCCTTTGCGGTGGAAAAATCGATGATGACATCTGCCTCCGGGCATTCGTCGAGGGACTTAAATACCGGGTATCCGGCATAGTTTTCTGTGTTCATATCCACGCCTGCAACGATCTCGATCGCGTCATCCTTGGAAATAATGTCCGTGATCACATGACCCATCACGCCGTGGCAGCCATTCATAATTGCTCTGATCATGTTTTTCTCCTCGTATTTTATTACAGGATACCGAAATCCTGCATTGCTTTCTTTAATACTTCCTGGTGCTGCGGCTCCATCACTGTAAGCGGAAGTCTCGGCTCGCCTACGTTCTTGCCCATTAAGTTAAGCGCAGCTTTTACCGGAATCGGATTTACTTCGGAGAACAGGGCCTCAATCAGTGGCATTGCCTTTAACTGAATGCGTCTGCTGGCCTCGATATTGCCCTTGAAGAACTCTGCGCACATGTCATGTGTCTGCTTCGGAGCCACGTTGGAGAGAACGGAGATCACGCCCTTTCCGCCGAGAGCCAACATCGGAACGACCTGGTCATCGTTTCCGGAGTATACATCCACATAGCCGCCGGAGAGCTGAAGGATCTTCGCTGCTGCGGAGAAGTTTCCACTCGCTTCCTTGACACCCACAATATTCTCCACATGCCTGCAGAGATCAACGATGGTCTCCGGTGCGATATTCACGCCTGTACGGCTCGGTACGTTGTAGAGGATCGCCGGGATCTTGATGGAGTTGGCGATCTTTGTGAAGTGGGCCTTTAAACCGTTCTGGGTCGCTTTATTATAGTACGGGGAAACTAAGAGAACGCCGTCTGCTCCTGCCTCCTCGGCCTCAACAGAGAGTTCAACTGCTGTCTGTGTGCAGTTGGAACCTGTTCCGGCAACCACCGGGATTCTTCCGTTTACGACCTCACATACGAAGCGGATCACCTGAATGTGCTCCTCCTCAGATGTTGTCGCGGACTCGCCTGTTGTTCCCATTGCTACGATACAGTCTGTTCCAGCCGCGATCTGTTCCTCGATCAGGCTTTCCAGTACTTCATAATTTACCGTTCCATTTTCCTTAAATGGCGTTACAAGTGCTACGCCGGCTCCTTCAAAAATAGCCATAATGCGTCCTCCTCTTTATTATGTAAAAATTAAATGTCTAAGATAGATTGCGCTCTTTTGCGGAACAAAGAATCCTGTTTCACAAAAAAAGGAGCTGAAATCAAATAAGATGTCAGCTCCCGGATCTTTCAGATTAAGCAGCCCTCCATCTTTTTTCTAAAGATGACAGTCATACGGTTCTTCGCCGCATGCCCAGAAACGGGAGCCTTAGGGATTCACTTCCTGTCTCTTCGGCGCCATCCCCTTTTCTCCGGCAGCCATTTCCCATTATCTGCCGGTCTACTCATGTCAGGCGCAACCTCTACTTATCATTTATGGTATCATCATTCCTGATGATTGTCAACGTCAATGTTTTCCACCCGTGAAATATCGGTTACATATTCTTCAATACCTTCCGGACACACGCGCCCGGTCATAACCAGCTCAGTCTCCTCATCTCTTGACTCAAGAAAACTCTGGAATTCTTCCTTCGAGATAATTCCCTGATCCACGATTCCAAGGATCTCATCCAGGATCAGGACATCGCACTCACCGGTCGTCATCACCTTTCTTGCGAAATTGAAGCCGTTTCGCATGTTCATCAGTTCCTCGTGCTTCTGATCTTCCGGAAGGTCCTCAAACCGCTCTTTGGAGTGCTCAAAACGGAAGAATTTGAGATCTGGCTCGAGACGCTTCAGAACGTCTGCCGCTCCTTCTCCCAGCATGCCTTTCAAGAACTGTACCATAATGACCCTTTTTCCGCGGAAAACGCCCATCATCGCGTATCCCAATGCCGATGCGGATTTTCCGTATCCCGGTCCGCAGATCACACGGACTCTGTCACTTGCCATGATCATTCCCTCACTTTGTGTATACCGTTAGCTGAAGCTCTTTAAGGCTTCTATTATGCTATATTATCACATCTCTATTCTGTTTGCAAGAGATTTGCCTGTCTGTCAAAGTTGCCCTCCCTGATGTCTTTAATATGTATTTCTACGACTCCGCATGATCCGCACATTCAAGCTTACTGACGGAGACTTCATAGGCCACACGCTTCTCACACTCCGTCTCGCTGACCTTTTTCGTGTACTCCCTGCTCTGGACACGGCCCCAGATGAGGATCCTTGTTCCGACGCCGAATCCTGAGGCGTATCTGGCATTGCGGCCCCAGGCGATGCATGGGATATAGTCTGACTTGCCGTACGGGCGGTTCACTGCTACTAAAAGGTCTGCGATCTCCCTTCCTAATGGTGTCTTCCGGTAGACCGGTTCTTTACAGATATATCCGTCCAGAAAGATCTGGTTCGTTTTCGTGTAGTCCGTGAACTCCTCCATAAAGCGGACCTCTCTGACAAACACGGACAATACCAGACGGTTCTTCGTCCCCTCGTGGCGGTTGTAGGACCGGAACTGACCGGAGGCCTCCATGGTGCAGCCCTGGTAATCCTTCGTCACGTCGATCAGACGCTCTGATATCATAAGCGGAATAATGTCCGCCTGCTCACTCAAACGGTTCACGAGAAGATCCACAAGATAAAAGCCCTCCCCAAACACGGCATGGCTGAATGTGAATCCTGAAACGATCGTTCCAATTACGGTTACTTTGTTGTTTTCCATTCCTTTTTCTGTCATAGTATTTTCTCCTTTTTGATTGTTTTTTCCGCTATACGGCTTTTACCGTATATCTGTATGTAATTAGAACGTAAATTAGAACGGTTTTGTGTCATGTCTTTTCAGGTTTTTATCGACGGAAATCCCGGATTTTTTCGGTATTTCGGCATGATCTTCTATTTTTTCTCAATACAGTGGTGGCAGTGTTACTGTACACGGGTAGGAATTTTCTGAACTGAAAATTCCGTACAATACAGTGGTGGTAGTGGATTTTGCCGATTCGGAATGCGAAGCATCGGCAAAATCAGTTACTGTTTGCGCAAAGCGTGAACAGTAACGTGGCAGTGGATTCTGCCGCATGCTGTTTTTTACCACTCTTGTTATTTTTCTCTCTTCATGTTAATATTTTATGATGTTGAGGTCAAAAAGTCTTTTGACCTCTCTGATATAGAAAGAAAGGGCATGACCGACAGGATACCTCCTTCGCGGTTATGGAAAGGTCAGGATCTTATGCTTCGCCTGCTACTCTTCGGACGACAGGTCTATTTGAAATATTCCATGGACGAAATGTCCGTTTATGCCGCACAGGCCTCATTTTTCATCATCATGGCGGCGTTCCCGTTTTTTATGGTGCTTCTGGCCCTGATCCAGGTGGCCCCCATGATCCATGAGGCAGATCTTCTGCGTTTTCTGCTGCCTGCGATCCCGGGCCGGTTCCAGGGGCTTTTGATCTATCTCCTAGACAGCCTGCACTCCGATTCCCCGGCAGCGCTGATCTCTGTGACTGCTCTTGCGGCGGTCTGGTCCGCGGCAAAGGGAATGCTCGGGATCGAAAAGGGCTTAAACCGGGTATTCGGCGTCACATCGCCGCGAAATTATATCCTTCGCAGGGCCCTTTGCAGCGTTTATACCCTGGCATTCTCCCTGATGTGTGTGACGAGCCTTGCGCTCCTCGTATTCGGAAGCTTCCTGCAGGAGATGCTGTTAAAATGGTTCCCGGCCCTGTCCTATCTCTCCGGGATGATCTCCCTGGGACGTGGACTTGTGATGTTTATCATGCTGATGATCTTTTTCACCGCCATCTACACGGCACTTCCGCACCGGAGGCTCTCGATCTGCGGCCAGATCCCGGGAGCCATGTTTTCCGCCGCCGGATGGGCACTCACTTCCCTGGCATTTTCCGTTTACTTCCGGTATTTCGGCACATACGCTGTCACATACGGAAGTTTGACTGCGGTGATCCTTTTTATGCTGTGGCTTTATGTCTCGATCTGCATCCTGTTTGTGGGGGCGGAGATCAACTGGTTTTTGCTGTTTTATAAGGAGAAAATCTCGGCATCCCTTGGAAGCAGCCAGAAGAATTCAAAAAACTTCATTTAAACTTCATCCCGCAATATATGATACCAAAAGGACTGCCTGGAAAATCTTCACCTCTCAGTGTGACTTTCCAGACAGTCCTTTTTTCACTCTAAGCATCTATTTACAGCTCGGTCTGACAATATCTCTATGCACTTTTACAGCCCATAGATTCTCTTCGCATTCCCGTAAAATACTTTGTCCCACTCTTCCTCCGGAATCAGCCATTTTACGACTTCGATGTAGTCTCCGTAGTTGGCTAACGGCCAGTCTGTTCCGAACATGAACTTTTCATACTGGCTGCAGTAGGAGATCCAGGTCTTTAAGGCATCCAAATATCCTCTCTGCCGCTCTAAAAGCTTCGGGAAATCGATCTTTCCCTCCAGAAGACCGGAGAGATCCGTCATCACGTTCTCATTTTTCTCCACGACAGCCGCCGCGTCCATGAGCCACGGATTGCCGAAATGGCACATGACAAAGTTTACATCCGGATGACGGACTGCCGCCTCGTCCAAGGTCAGCGGATGACTGTATTTTAAGTAGGCGCGGGAACCAGCTGTCTGGCCCATGTGGATCGCCACAGGCTTTTTGTACGCCTTTGCGAGATCATAGAGTGGCTCGTACACCTCATCCGTCACATACATCTTGTTGTATCCGGGATAAAGTTTGATTCCGACACAGGTATCCCGCTTTAAGTTCTCCTCCACCTGGTCCAGGCTCTTCTTTATGTCCTCACTCACGAGAAAATCCCGGTCGATCCCCACACAGTACCTTAGGAACTCCGGGTAGGAATGATCCGCCGGGTCCACGCCCCGGTTTCCCATGACAACTCCTCCCTCAATATTGTATTTCTGGTAGACCGCCCTTAAGTCTTCCTCTGTATTTTTATGTTCCGCCCGCACCGCGATCTCCTGGAAGTAGGGATTTTCCGGCACAAAGTGAAGATGTGCGTCGATGATCTTCATAGTCTCACTCCTTAAGTCAATATACAGGAAAAACCCCTATTTCAAGGGGTTTTCCTCCGTTCACGGGGCTCAGAAGTATTTCTTGCTGCCCCACAGATTACACCGTTTCAGATCCAGATATTCGTGATAGGCTTTCTCCAGGATCTGCTTCTCATTTGAGAATTTCAGAAGGTGGTACGCCTCATAATATTTGTAATATCCGGAATCTACGAAGTATTCTTCGCGCTGTGGTTTACTGTAATAACTGTCCGCCATCATTAAATACCAGTGGACTTCTTTTTCCACCGTATCCTGCGGCGTGTTAAATGAGTACTGGCTCTTTCCGATGTACTTGATGATCTGGGCCTGGACCCCGGTCTCCTCCTTCACCTCTCTGAGAGCCGTTTCCTTAAACTCTTCTCCTGCTTCCACAGTTCCTTTCGGTAAGACCCATCCTTCATATTTGTTTCTGTAGTTCTTATAGAGAACCAGGATCTTGCCGCGAAATATAACCACACCGCCGCAGCTCGTTGCTTCTATCATTGCAATTCCTCCTGACAGGCATTCAAGGGATTCCGCCCGAAAGCAGATTCCGCAGGTGTGTTTTTAACTGAGTTTAGTATACTTCTTTTTACCTGTGTTTGCAACCACGATTTCACTTACAGAAATTTCCATAACAAAAACTCCGGCAGCTCTTACATTCCACCGGAGTTTTCATACCTATGACCGTATTCCGGTCATTTGTTTTTTCATTTATGAGCGATAACCATTCGGGTTCTTGGACTGCCAGTTCCATGCGTCGCGGCACATGTCATCGAGGTTTCTCTTTGCCTCCCAGCCAAGCTCCACCTTTGCCTTTGTTGCATCGGAGTAGCATGTTGCGATGTCTCCTGCACGGCGCGGCTTGATCACATACGGGATCTCTTTGCCGACTGCTTTGGAGAACGCGTGGATCACATCGAGAACACTATAGCCGTGGCCGGTTCCGAGGTTATAGATATATACCGCCGGCTTATCGTCAAATTTCTTTAATGCCTTTACATGGCCTTCCGCAAGATCCATCACATGGATGTAGTCACGGACGCCAGTTCCGTCCGGTGTATCGTAGTCGTTCCCGAATACGCCCACCTCTTTCAACTTTCCGATGGCAACCTGGGTGATGTACGGCGTCAGGTTGTTCCGGATCCTCTCCGATCAGACCGCTCTCATGAGCTCCCACCGGGTTGAAGTAACGGAGCAGGATCACATTCCACTCCGGGTCTGCCTTCTGCATATCGGTAAGGATCTGCTCCAGCATACTCTTTGTCTGTCCGTACGGGTTTGTGCACTGTCCCTTCGGGCACTCCTCTGTGATCGGCACAAAAGCCGGATCTCCATAAACGGTAGCGGAAGAACTGAAGATAATCTTCTTCACGCCATGTTTTCTCATCACATCAAGAAGGATCAGTGTACCGGTAATATTGTTGTGGTAGTATTCCCACGGCTTTGCGACTGATTCGCCAACAGCTTTTAATCCAGCAAAGTGGATCACTGCGTCGATCTTCTCCGCATCAAAGATCTTTTCCATCGCGTCACGATCCAGCATATCTGCCTTGTAGAATGTCAGATCCTTTCCTGTGAGCTTCTTTACGCGGTTTAATGCTTCTTCCGACGCATTGTAAAGATTATCAAAAACAACGACCTCATGTCCCTGTTCCAGAAGTGCCAGGCATGTATGGCTTCCGATATATCCTGCGCCGCCGGTTACTAAAATTCTCATGATGAACCCTCCCATGAATTTTGCCGTCCTGAGATACGGTTATTATTTCGGATCCTTTTCCCCGGATCCTGTCCTCGTTATCATTTTAACACTGCCCGTAATAAAAGAAAATATCATTTTTCTTTTATTCAATACAGATTTCTTTTTTTAACAGTAATTTTCTCCGCATACAGCACTTTTTCAGTTCCTCAGACACGTCCCGTATCTTACAGGCACATTTCCAAAAAGCACTCTACTGAAGCCATGCATCAAACAATTTCGCCGCGATCGGTGCTGCTGTATGCCCGCCGGAGCCGCCTTCCTCCACGATAACGCATACCGCGATCTTCGGATCATCCGCCGGTGCGAAACCGACAAACCATGCGTGAGTCTCTTTTCCCTTGTCGAATTCTGCGGATCCTGTCTTCCCTGCCACCTGGTAGGAATCCCGTTTCAGGGCGGATCCCGTTCCCACATTGACCACCTGTACCATCAGGTTCTTTAAGGCATCTGCCTCGTTCGGGACCATCAGCTCTCCTGCCACAGATGGGGAAAACTTCCGGATCACATCACCGCCGGAATTTTCCACATGATCCATCAGATACGGTTTCATTAAGATTCCGCCGTTTGCAATCGCCGCGGTGATCAGAAGATTGTGCATCGGGGACATCAATGTCTGTCCCTGTCCGATACTTGTCTGAAGCACTTCCCATGTCTCCGCATCCGGCTGCATGGAGAAGGTACTCTTATTGTACGGAATATCGAGAGGCAGGCTTCTATTGAATAAAAGCTGCTCTGCAAGGTCCCGGTAGCTCGTCAGCTCAAGCTCTGTGCCGAGGTTCGCGAACGCTCCGTTGCAGGAATTTGCAAATGCCTGGGTGAAATCCTGGGATCCGTGTGCTTTCTTGTGATAGCACTGGATCTTGTTGTTCTCGAATGAAAAAATTCCGCTGCAGTCATAGTGATAGTCATTGTACGCGCCCGGATGTTCTCTCATATACTCCAGGGCTGTGACGATCTTAAAGGTGGATCCCGGCGGGGAGAGTCCCTGAGTCGCGCGGTTTAACAGTCTCGCCTCCGTACTGTCCCCGTTTACGAGATCGTTCCAGTTTGCCGCCACCTTATTCGGGTCGAAGGACGGCTTTGAAACCATGCAGAGGATCTTTCCGGTATCCGGCTCGATGGCGATGACCGCGCCCCGGTTCTTTCCGAGAGCATCCAATGCGATCTGCTGCAGATTTACATTTAGGGTCGTCACCACGTTGTCCCCAATGCTCTTTCTTCCCATGATCTCATCGGCGGTCTGCTCGATGAGGTTCGTGTGAGATCTCAAAAGGTCAAAGTTTGCCAGGGATTCGATTCCTGTCTTTCCCACCGTCGAATATCCTACCGCGTGGGCAAACAAGCTGCCGTATGGGTATTCCCGCACCTCGGTACCGTTGGAATCCGTCGCCGTAACGGTCTTTGCAAGCACAGTCCCGTCATCCGCCAGGATCTTGCCGCGGGTGACCCGGTCCTCGAAAATAGTGGCTCTGGCGTTATACGGATTATCGATCACCGTATCGCTCTTTACCACAAGAAAATATCCCACATAGATTCCCATTGCGAGAAATAAAAATACTGCTGCATACACAAACCAGAGGATATTCCGGTTTGCCTTCGGATTCGGTTTACTCTTCTTCACTGGAATTCTCCTCCTCCTCTTCTTCCCCGCGTTTTAAGACATAAAGTCCCTGGATGACCTGGAATATGATAAAGGTCGAGACGATGGAGCTGCCGCCGTAGCTCACAAGGGGCAGCGTCACACCGGTGGACGGGATAAACTTCGTCACCCCGCCAATGGTAAGAAATACCTGAGTAATATAAACACTTCCAAGCCCAAACGCGATCAGTTTATAGAACATCGCCTGCATCTTCATCGCGATCAGCATAAACTGCATATAACAGCCAAGGCATAAAAACAGGACGCAGAGCGCATAGAGTGCCCCCATCTCCTCGGAGATCGCCGCGAAAACGAAATCCTTGTCCACAACCGGGATCTTCTCCGGCATGCCCCGGTAAAGACCCATTCCGAACCATCCACCTGTTCCGATGGCAAACAGCGCCTGTGCCACCTGGTAGCCCTTGTTTGCGATATCAGACCAGGGATCCGCCCAGGCCTCCACACGCCGTCTCACATGTGGGAACAGATAGTAAGCCGCAACCGCCGCCAGGGATCCGCCCGCAATGCCCGCACCGAACCAGAGATAGCTGGATGTGGCAACAAAAAGCATCGTCATGTAGGCGACGAAAAAAATCAATGCACTTCCAAGGTCCTTTGAAAGCACAAGCACCAACACATGAAGTGCCGCCACGACAGTGGTCTTTATGATCGTCTCCCTGTCCGTGGACTGGTAGAACATGGCTGCCACGAAGAACACAAAACTGATCTTCACAAACTCAGACGGCTGTACCGTAAATCCACCGAAGGAGAGAGAAAGCTGTGCACCGTAGGAAGTATTTCCGATGACGCAGACCACTCCCAAAAGTACCAGCCCGAGTATTCCATAGACCCACGGGAACGTCACAAGCTGCCATACCCGGTCGATGATAAATGGGATGATCCAGGTGATCACCGCTGCCGCCGCCACGATCACGAACTGTCTCATAGCCCGGTCAGGGTTCAGCCTTGTGAGGATAATAAATCCTGTCGCCAAAAGCGTACACATATTGTTGACAAGCAGTCTGGAACTGTTCCTGTAAAACAGTCTCGTAAGGTAAATGTACAGCACGAAAAATACCACCTGTGCACCGTAAAAGGCTAACATTGTCACAGATTCCGTGTTCAGCCAGATCAGGATATTCGCCAGAAAGTGCAGCATAAACATACACACAAGCTGGCGTCCGCAGACGCGGTTTTTTCCCTCCTCATCCCGCATGGAAAAGAAGCGGAAATTGTAATAGGTATCCATGGCGATCAGAAGGATCATCAAGTATCTGGATATCTGTATGATCAGATTAGTCAATAATTATCACCTACTCCACTCCGCGCTTAAAGTGTCCGCGCGTAAACTGATTCCTTAAAACTGGCGGCTCCGCCGCTTTTTCACTCATTCCGTATTCCTCAAAGAATGCGTCCAGGCTCTCGCCCGCCGCAGCCGGTTCCTCCACCGTGAAGTTCAGGCGGACCGCATTCGGCTTAAGCCCTGTGACCTGTTCGGAGAGTCCTAAAAGGGAAAGCGGCGCAGAATTGTAGATCGTATTGTAACAGAAACGACACTGGTTTACCACCGGGAACCGCATGTCCTTGCGGTCCTTTAACCACATGACTTCCGGCTTTCCGGAACATCCAAGCGTTGTTTTTCTGATACACTGGGCGGAGATCATCATCGGAAGATACCCGTATACGATCATCTCTCCCTGAACACCAGAATCCCGGATCTCTCTCTCGTTTAACTCCACAGGGATCGTCAGCCGGTCTGCTCCATACCGCTCCATCGCCGCTCCCGCAAGGTGGTTCCAGGAATACATTCCCTGGTCGAAGTACATAGGAAGTTTAATTCCTGCTTCCCGGAGAAATCCCGGTTCTTCCATGGAACCGATACCAAGCGCGTCAAAACCGGCACTCATTAAAAGCTCCATCTGCTTTCTGAAGTACTGTTCCGCCTCTTTCCGGAAGATCCTCGGCATCATAAGATAACACCGGACTCCCGCCTCATGACAGCGGTCCGCAAGCTTCTTCCACTCCTGGGCGTCAAAGCTCTCCGCCGCAAGATAGATTCCGTATGATCTTTCGGACAGCTTCCGGTACATCTTAAATTTCCCGATAACCATCTCAAACTGCTGTTTCGTCTGGACAAAGACAGTAAATTCCGGTCTTTCTTCCAAATCAGCCTTTTCAGGCGCTCTCTCTTCTTCCTTTGTCGGTGGAACAGAACTGTTTCTCCGGTATCCGGAAAGAATCTCGTCCTGAAGCTTCTCCAGGACCTCGCGGCGCATCTTATTTAATGCCTGCACCGGCATAAACACATTTCCCTCACACTCCACGGTAAGGTCCGTGAACGTAAACATGGAATCACCGGTCTTTGAGAGCTGTTTTCTGATACGCTCCGCGTCCATCGGGGCATTCTTTGCCTCCTCGGCGGGCTGGGATTCCTCCCAGGCTGTATTTCCCGACGCATCCGACACGGAGCAATATCCCGGCTTTCCGACCGCGATGTACGCGCTTCCCGTCACAGGGATCTTCTTTTCCACATTCACATACGTGCGGTCCAGATAGTCGAAAAGTTCCTGGTCCACGTCGCGGTACTCCGGCTTTTCCTTTAAGACCACCATATCCCGGCCATTGTGCTCCTTATAATAGCCCTCTGACTGGCCGCCTCGGTCAAACAGCTCCAGAAGCGCTCTCCGGTCCGCCGGATCCACCCGGTAGCCGGACCGGCCATGTGCCAGGTACATATCCACATATTTCCGGTAAATGCTCACCACACCGGCCGTATACCGGGGACTCTTCATCCGTCCCTCGATCTTTAAGGAGCAGACCCCTGCCTCCAGGATCTCCGGCAGAAGATCCAGGGTACAAAGATCCTTAAGGCTCAGCACATACTTTTCATTTTTCCCTCCAAGGACCTTATCTCCCTTCTCCACGTCAAAGGGCAGGCGGCAGGTCTGGGCACACCGGCCCCGGTTGCCGCTCCGTCCCCCGATGAGGCTGGAAAACAGGCACTGGCCCGAATAGCAGTAGCAGAGCGCCCCGTGGACAAAGGTCTCCACCTCCAGCCCTGTGGTCTCACGGATCTCCCGGATCTCCTTCAGGGAAAGCTCCCTGGCCGGTACCACCCGGACGGCCCCCATCCTTTTAAGCTCCGCAGCACTGTATTTTCCTGTCACGGTCATCTGGGTGCTGATGTGGAGGGGCAGATCCGGAAAATGCTCCCGGATATAAGAAAATACACCCAGGTCCTGGACCAGGACCGCATCCAGTCCCGCCTCATAATAGGGCTTTAAATACCCGTATAGCTCCGGCAGCTCCTTTTCCTTTACCAGAGTATTGACCGTCATATAGATCCGGCAGTTGTGGAGGTGGACGAAGTCGATGGCCCGGATCATTGCCTCCTCATCCAGATTATCTGCATAGGCCCTGGCTCCGAACCGGCTTCCGCCGATGTAGACCGCATTGGCCCCGGCGTTGACGGCAGCCACCATGCTCTCATAAGATCCGGCCGGCGCCAGGATCTCAACCTTTCTCTTTTCCATACGCTTCCTTTCCGGCCAAAAGCCCAGAAAGGGCCGCTGCATATCGTTAAATTCCATGCGGCAGCCCGTTTTTCTCTTTTGTATCCTACTGTTCCGTCTGGGCGTCCAGCTTCATCTGGACGCTGATCAGCTCATGCTTCAGACTGTATATCTCCCTTTCCAGGTCGTCCCTCTGGGCCTTCAGCATCTTCGCCTCCTGAAGGGCCTTGAAATAATCGTCGGCCAGGTTCAGGTAGATCATTACCTCCTGGTAATCCTTATTCTGTCTTGTAAAGCCCGGCTGGGCCTTCAGGATCCCGATCTTCTCATTGATATAAGCAGCCACCTTCTGGAGATATTCCTGCTCCTCCGATCCGCCCAGGGTGTAGATATTCCCATTGATCAGCACTTCTGTATAATTTTTTCTTTCCATGTCTGTTCTCCCGATTTTCTTTCCTTGTATAGTCTATCACATCCGCTCCGCCGGAGCCAGAAATTATTCCTTACGGATTTCCTAATAGTTTCGTAACGGTCCGGCTCCCATCCTTACGCTTCCCCGCCGTCCGCCGGTATGCCGAGATGAACATAAGCTGCCTCTGTGGCCACCCGTCCCCTGGGCGTCCGGTTGATGAGCCCGTTCATCAGAAGATACGGCTCATATACATCCTCCAGAGTCCCGGAATCCTCTCCAATAGATGCCGCCAGGGTCTCCAGTCCCACGGGGCCTCCTCCGAATTTCTGGATCATGGTGAGGAGGATCGTCCGGTCGTTGTTGTCCAGTCCCAGCCGGTCCACATCCAGGATATCCAGCGCAAAATCCGCCACAGCCTTTGTGATGACGCCGTCGTATTTTACCT
>ENA-ORRZ01001619-ORRZ01001619.1-human-gut-metagenome-genome-assembly--contig:-NODE-1619-length-13667-cov-2.512930_pt1 | contig 13667 bp, 11 predicted proteins | sample MGYA00242185_ERZ509152 | MGnify/ENA primary metagenome ERZ509152 (study PRJEB26280, sample SAMEA2338668) | human gut metagenome | biome: human gut; feature: human-associated habitat; material: faeces... | reverse complement strand
CGTTGCGGCAGCTTTCGGTGACGTGAAATTTGTGACACTGGAAGGAACAGATGAGTTCGCGGTTCTGACTGGTGAGATGACAGGGGAAGAGTTCGACGCGGCAGCAGCAAAGGTCGGTGGACTGCGCCAGAAGATCGCAGCCAGATTATGATCTCGACATGGTTCCAGAGGCCATGCCTGTTTCAGATGATGACCGGGCTTTACTGTCCGGGATGCGGGGGAACGAGAGCCGTCCGGGCACTCCTTTCAGGGCATCCGGTACTAAGCTTTCTGTACCATCCGGTGGTGCCGTATATGGCATCGGTAGCTGTGTGGGCTGCGGCTTCCTGGATCCTGTATTTTGCCACGGGAAACAGGAGATTCCGACCGGAGTTGGATGACCGGATCGCTTACGCAGCGGCGGGGATCGTGATCTTAAATTTTATCATAAAAAACGGACTTCTGGTGTTCGCCGGGATCGATGTGATCGGGCGGCTGCCGGGGGTGTGAGAATAGGGAGAAGACCTGGAGTGGGTACCGAAAGTGGTATCTGTTCTGGGTCTTTTTGTTTCATGCCATAATTTTGCCGCAGATATGCCCTGTTTTGTGTGACATCCTTCACAGTTTGAACACAGGTCGAACACAGAGGAATCACAAGTTTCTGATAAAGTTTATTGCAGAAACGTAATAAATAGTAAGAAAAATGCAAGGAACCAGGAGTACATGTACTTTAAAAGTACAAAGATCTCCGTGATGACGAGTGTACGCAGCAGTCAATGGAAATCAGGCGATGAATCTGGAAAGAGATGACCTGCAGGGGGCTGATGATCTGGCGGTCAAGGCGGATGAAAGGAGAATGGAAATGAGAAGAGGAAAGATGATAGCGGTCAGTCTGACGGTCTGTGCGGTGGGGGCCGGAATGACGGTGAACGCTTACGCGGCCAGCACTACATTTGAAATGAGGAAGAAAGCGGTGAGCCTGCTTGGAATTATAACGACGAGTAATTACCAGGCGAATGTGACGAGAGGTGAGTTTGCGGAACTCCTCGTAAAGGCATCGGACTACAAGGAGGCGGCAAACGCGGCGGGAACCGTATCTGTATTCGCGGATGTCTCCTCAAAATCCCAGTATTCTGCGGCGATCCGGCGGCGATGAACTCCTGGATGTCCGGTTATCTCGGCGGAAACTTTAAGCCGGACGAGGGAGTTACGATGCGGGATGCCATCAAGGCAGTCCTGAGAGTCTTAGGATACACAAACGAGGATTTCTCTGGAAGTCTTCAGGAGAGCCGCCTTGCGAAGTTCAAGTCCCTGTCCCTGGATTCTGGGATCTATCGTGATCTCGACGAGGTCCTCACGAGGGAAGACTGCATCAACCTGTTCTATAACCTGATGAAGGCGAAGACAAAAGAAGGAAACCAGTACGGCAGCAGGGTATTTGACCTGACCTACAATTCCGACGGCGAGATCAACACATCCTCGATTCTGGATAACAGTTTAAAGGGACCGAAGATCTTAGACAATGACAGCCGGAACTTAAAGAGTCTTGTTCCGTTTTCCCTGAAAGACGCTACCATGTTTTTAAACGGAGAGGTGTCCGATGAGAGCGAGATCAACGATTACGCCACGGTGATCTATTACCATGAAGAGACAAAGATGATCTTCGCCTATTCCAACGGCGGCGAGAACAAAGGCGCCACGGAGGGCCGGATCAAGGCGATCTACTACGATTCCAGCGACCCGTTCACACCGGTGAAGGTGGTCTTAAACACCGATTACCAGGACAACGGCGGCGAGGGCGATGAGTTCCAGATCAGCGGGTCGGAGCTCCAGTATCTGTTCTCCGTCTACGGAGAGTTTGAGGTGGATGACAAGGTTGCCATCGTGTGGGAGAAGAGCGGAAGCGACGAAAATGCGACTTATACGGTTGTAGATGTTGTCGGAGATTATTGATTAGTTACGAATATACATATAATACATGAAATAGAAATACCGCAGAAGGAATGCGGGTAGAAAAAATTAAGGCAAGGAAATTCAGATCTGGAACATAGTTAAGAGAAGCGGAAGATTTCAATAGACAGGAAAGGAACGAGTATGGAGAACGAAAAGGTGGCCGCAGAGAAGAAACGGAAAAAACGGAAAGGAAAAAGCGGAAGGATCGTGATCGTGCTTATAGTGGTTCTGGCAGCGCTGCTTGGTGGATTTTTCCTCTATAAGAAAAAGACTTCGAGCCAGAAAAGTCAGGGTGACCAGTCTGTGTCAACGGCGACAGTGAAGCGGACGGACATCACTTCAGAGCTCACGGCGTCCAGCTCCCTGTCACCGAAGGACACCTACGAGGTGACATCCCTGGTGGAAGGAGAGGTCATCGAGGCGAACTTTGAGGAAGGCGATGTTGTAGAAAAAGGTCAGGTCCTCTACCGGATCGACGCATCCTCCATGGACTCTGACCTGAGCTCCGCAGAGACAAGTCTCCAGCGCGCGAAGGAAAGTGCCCAGACGGCACAGTCCGATTACGCCGAGGAGACAGCGCGGATCGCCGGAAATACATACCGCTCCACAGCGTCCGGATATATCAAGACTCTCTATATCAAAGAGGGCGATAAGGTAAATAATGGAATGAAGATCGCGGATCTCTATGATGACTCTGTTATGAAGATCACAGTCCCGTTCCTCTCAGGCGAGGCGGCGGAGATCAACGTAGGTGACGAGGCAGCAGTGACTCTGGAGGACACCGGCGAGAAGATCTCCGGTACGGTCACGATCATCAGCAGCATGGAGGAGACACTTTCCGGCGGACGTCTCGTAAAGAACGTGACGGTCGAGGTATCAAATCCAGGCGGACTCACGACAGACACCGCGGCATCCGTAAAAGTCGATGGATTTGTCTGCAGCGCCGAGGGAACATTCACCGCGAAGACGGAGATGACCCTGAGCGTGGAAATCTCCGGAAACAAGAGCCTTGAGATCGAGAACCTTCTGATTCATGAAGGTTCTTATGTGGAGAAAAACTCCGAGTTGTTCCAGGTGACCGCGAAGACGGCGGAAGAGTACTTAAAGGAATTCAAAGACGCGGTGGAGAGCGCAGATGACAGTCTGGAAAACGCGGAGAACAAACTGAGCAATACCCAGGACAGCGTGGATGACTACACGATCACAGCGCCGATCTCGGGGACAGTGATCACGAAAAACGCGAAGGTTGGGGATAAGATCTCCAAGAGTTCCAGCGGAACGACCACCATGGCGGTGATCTACGACCTGTCCACCATGACACTGGAGATGTCCGTGGATGAACTCGATGTCTCAAGCATCAAGGTCGGACAATCTGTGGAGATTACGGCAGACGCGGTGGAAGGCGAGACATTCACAGGAACCGTCACAAATGTGAGTCTGCAGAGCAGCTACTCCAACGGTGTCACAAACTATCCGGTGACAGTGACTCTGGACGATACGGGAAGTCTTCTTCCGGGCATGAACGTGGATGCGAAGATCATTCTCGACAGTTCTGAGAATGCGCTGGTGATCCCGGCCAGCGCGCTGATGCGTGGAAACAGAGTGTATGTGAAGAAGAGCACCGGCTCCGGAAAATCCGGCAGCAGCAACGTCCCGGACGGCTTCGAGGCGGTCCAGGTGACAACTGGAATCATCAACGACGATTATGTGGAGATCCTTTCCGGCCTCTCTGAGGGGGACGAGGTCTACATTTCCTCCGATTCCGGAAGCTCGACGCAGACCAATCAGATGCAGATGGGAGGCATGGGCGGTCCTGGCGGTGATATGGGCGGAGGCGCACCGGGCGGTCCTGGCGGAAACGGCGGGAATGGCGGCAGCAACGGCAGCGGACGAAGATCCCAGTAGTGTATAGGAGATAAATTGTATGGAAAAGACTGAATTCTCAATACAAATAGATACCGCAGAAGAGCCGATGAAACAGGAAGAGGCAGTTTCAAAAGTTCATGAGAAGTTGGAAAAGCAGGAACCTCTGATAGAGCTGCGCAATATCTATAAGATCTACTACATGGGCGACGAGGAAGTCCACGCCAACGACGGCATCAGCCTTTCCATCAACAAAGGCGAGTTCGTCGCCATCGTCGGCAAATCCGGAAGCGGAAAATCAACCCTGATGAACATCATCGGCGCCCTGGATGTCCCGACGGAGGGCGAATATTTCCTCGGCGGCGAGGACGTGGCGGATATGTCGGACAACGAGCTGGCGGAGATCAGAAACCGCATGATCGGCTTTATCTTCCAGCAGTACAACCTGCTTCCAAAGTTAAATCTCTTAGAAAACGTGGAACTTCCGCTTCTCTACGCCGGTTATGACAAAAAGGAACGTCGGGAGCGGGCTATGAATTCCCTGAAAAGGGTCGGACTTGAAGAAAAATGGAAGAATCTTCCGAACCAGCTCTCCGGCGGACAACAACAGCGAGTCTCCATCGCGCGGGCTCTCGCAGGAGATCCGTCCTTAATCCTGGCGGATGAGCCCACGGGTGCCCTGGACTCCAGGACAGGCCGGGAAGTGCTTGATTTTTTAAAGAAACTCAATGAAGAAGGAAACACGATCGTCATGATCACCCACGACAGCTTCATCGCCCTGGAGGTGAAGCGGGTGGTGCGGATCCATGACGGAAAGATCAATTTCGACGGGGATGTGAAAGAGTATGCTGCAATCATTTAAAATGGCGTTAAAAAGTATCTGGGGCAACAAATTGAGGTCCTTTCTGACGATGCTCGGCATCATCATTGGAGTCGCGTCGGTGATCATCCTGGTCAGCATCGTCAACGGCTATATGTCCTACATGGTGGAGAGCTTTTCTTCCATGGGCGTAAACCAGATCACGGTCCAGTACAAGGCGGTGGCCTCGAGAACCATCGATGTGGACGAATTTTATGAGTTCTACGAGGAACATTCAGACCTCTACGAGAACATGTCCCCGAACGTGTCCGTCAGCGTCACGGTAAAACATGACTCTGACACCATGGATTCCACCAGTGTCGGCGGCTACAGTGAGGATTATCTCGCAATCAAGGACTACGAGATTGAGTATGGCAGAAATCTCCAGTACTCCGACATGGAGGCGAGACGAAAAGTCGCGGTCATCGGCGCTTATGTGGCGGAGGAACTCTACGGCGGCTCCCAGAACGCCGTGGGCGAGACGGTCAAGTTAAACGGTGACAGCTACACCATCGTAGGCGTTGTGAAACGGCAGACGGAGAGCAGCTCTGAGTTTGATGACGGATGTACGGATGACTTTGTGTGGATCCCGTATTCCAGAGCTGTGAAGATGGCGAGAAATGCTGTGATCAACAACTATATCTTCACATCGCGGGACATCAACGACACGGAAACATGCACGACAGAACTTAAAAATTTTCTCTATGAAAAGATGAAGAGCGAAAACCTCTACACGGTGACAGCAATGAGCTCCCTTCTCGATTCCTTAAATGAGCAGATTGCCATGATGAGCATGATGCTGGGCGGTATCGCGGGTATCTCCTTGTTAGTTGCAGGCGTCGGTATCATGAACATCATGCTGGTGTCCGTGACAGAGAGAACCAGGGAGATCGGCATCAGGAAGGCCCTCGGCGCAAAGAAGAGCGTGATCATGTTGCAGTTCGTCATCGAGGCGCTGGTCACAAGCTCCATCGGCGGAATCATCGGAATCATGATTGGAGCCTTAGCAAGTACGGGAATCGGTGCCCTCATGGGAATCGACGCGCCGCCGACCATGACGGCAGTTGTGATCTCATTTACTGTTTCGGTTGCCATCGGACTCATCTTCGGGTACATGCCGGCGAGCCGTGCGGCGAAGCTGAACCCGATTGATGCTCTGAGAACGGATTAAAGTCTTGATTTGCCACGGATTTGCCGCTAAAAGACAGAATATCGTAAGTTGACGGGAGATATTGTCCAACCTTATAATATAGTTAAAGAAAGATACTTGAGGGGAGGCAATCCTATGGCAGAAAGAAAATGGAAAAAAATAAGTACATGGATGGCCGCATGGGTCATGGCGGTCGTGTTTGCGGTATCCGGGGCGCAGACAGCGTTTGCGGCGACCAGTTATGTGAACAGTGTCAGCATCACGCTGGATGTGACACCGACGGTGGGGGAATCCCTGCCGGATCTCGATGTGGGATACAATTCTGATAACTGCGAGGTATCGATCCCGAACAACGATAAATATGATATCGTATCCGCAAAGTGGTCTTCCACAAAGAACGACGTGAAGATCGGCGGAACCTATACCATGAAAGTTACTTTAAAGACTTTAAATAACTATAGGTTCATCAGCAACTCCTACACTTCCTCAAAGGTAAAGGTAAAGAACGGAACTTTTGTCAGCGCTTCGAGAACATCTTCCGACCGTCTGGTGGTTACCGTAAAGACAAAACCGGCAAAGGGCGATCTTGACGCGCCGGGCGAGGCATACTGGCAGACCACAAAGTCCGGAAGCTCCGATCTCGGACTCGCGAAGTGGGAGGCCGTTGAGGACGCGTCCTACGAGGTGTACCTCTACCGCGGCAGCAAGAACGTCTATAAGAGCGGCGAGATCCACACCAGCAGCTGTGATCTCTTTCCGTATATGAGCTCCAAGGGAACCTACACCTTTAAGGTGCGCGCGCTCCCGTCAAACGATGAGGTATCCAAGTACGCGTCAAAGAGCGACTGGACCATATCCGATGAGGTCTATATCGATGAGGATGACGCGGCGAGAGCGGCAAAGAAAAAGCCGTCAAGCGGCAACAACAGCAGCACAAATAATTCCGGAAATTCCCAGCAGGCCCCGTCAAATGTGAATGCGGTCGGCTGGATCCTTGACGGAAACCGCTGGTATTATCGTTACCCGGACGGAACTTATTTAAAGAATGGCTGGGGATTTATCGGAAATATCTGGTACTTATTTGACGCAAACGGAATGATGCTCACCGGCTGGCAGATGAAGAACGGCGTTTATTACTACATGAACGGTGACGGAAAGATGCAGACGGGCTGGCTTCTCTACAACAATACCTGGTATTATCTCTCCGAGAGCGGAGCTATGGTGACCGGCTGGATCACGCTGGGTGATAAGGCTTATTACCTCGGCGGCGACGGCGGAATGCTCACAGGATGGCAGAACATCGACGGACAGATCTACTACCTGTATCCGGATGGACATAAGGCGGTCAATGAAGTGATCGATACCTTCTATGTAGATCAGGACGGTATCTGGAGAAAACCGCAGTAAAGATCTGAACCTGCAGGGCATGCGGTTATGCGGTGAAAATCGTCGGAATATTTTCCGGCAGACTGAAAATACAGGAAAGGAGCACCTTATGAGACAGAAAACTTTTGGAAAATGGCTTGCGGCAGCAGGAATTCTGATCGTGATGACGATATGGATGGTTCTTCCTGCACTGGCTGCGCCGACGGTGAATTCTATAAGGATCACCTTTAAAGACAAGTATGAAGATCCCGGCGTGATCGAGGAGCCGGAGATCAGCTGCGGCAGCTACGGGATCGAGATCACATCCGTGGAGTGGAGCAAGGATGTAGAAAAATGGAATCCTGGAACGAAAGTGACGGCAACGCTGGTTCTTTCCTCCAGCGGAAGAGAGTTCTCCTCCAGCTACGGTTCAAAGTCCTGCCAGATCTCCGGTGCGACGTTGAGTAAGGCAGTGAAAGTGGATGATGACCTGAAGGTCACAGTCACTTACTACCCGGTGGTATGGCTGGAGTCCCCGGATGAAGCCGGCTGGAGCGCTTCGAACCATATGAAAGCGGTCTGGAAGAAAGTCGATTATGCGACGGGATATCAGATCCGCCTGTACCGGGATGACTATTATCTCCGGACCATCGATGCGACGGGAACCAGCAAGGACCTCTCCGAGTATATGGGAAGAGAGGGAAACTACTATTACGAGATCCGCGCGGTGGGAAAGACAACGAACGATGCGAAGTACCGCAAGAGCAGCGAGTATATCGTCTCCTCCGACCGCTACCTGGATGACCTGGGTGACACGGAGGGCAGCTGGAAGAATTACGCGGATGGAAAGAAATATGTGGACGAGAATGGTCAGATCGTGACCTCCCAGTGGTACCGGATCCTCGGAACCTGGTATTATTTCGATGAAAACGGATATATGGTGACAGGCTGGAGAATGGTAAATAATAAATGGTATTACCTTGGAAATGACGGAAAGATGGTAATTGGCTGGAAGCAGATCGGCGGTGTCTGGTACTACATGGATGCCGATGGAGCGATGGCAACAGGCTGGCTGAAAGTTGGAAACACATGGTACTATATGAATCCATCTAATGGAGCAATGCAGACAGACTGGCTGGATCTGAATGGAACAAAATATTATCTGAAGTCCGATGGAGCGATGGCAACGACATGGGTGAAAATTGGAAATACATGGTACTATATGAACCCATCCAGCGGAGCGATGCAGACGGGCTGGCTGAAATTAGGAAGTACCTGGTATTATCTGAATGCCGATGGAACAATGGCAGCAGATACCTGGGTCGGAGATTATTATGTGAATGCCGATGGTGTCTGGGTTCCGGGAAAAGAAAAACCGGTAGATAAATGGATCAATACTTCAGGCCGCTGGTGGTATCGCCATGCAGATGGAAGTTATACAAAATCGAACTGGGAACAGATTGGAAATCAGTGGTTTTATTTTGATAAAGACGGCTGGATGGTAACGGGCTGGCTGAAACTTTCTGACACATGGTATTACATGAATACCAGTGGGGCAAGAGTAAGTAACTGTTGGACCTGGGTAGGAAATAGCTGCTACTATTTTGATAAAGATGGAAAGATGGCAGTAGACACCTGGATCGGAGATTATTATGTAAACGCCGATGGAGCGTGGGTACCGGGACAGAAGAAAGATGACCAGAAAAATGATCAGAACGGCAGCCAGAACAGTAATCAGAATCAGACACAGACAAAAGCTCAGTGGGTCAATACTTCAGGTCGCTGGTGGTATCGTCATGCAGATGGAAGTTATACAAAATCGAACTGGGAATACATAGACGGTCAGTGGTATTATTTTGATAAAGATGGATGGATGACAACCGGCTATCAGGCAGTCAGTGGTGAATGGTATTATTTACAGAAGAGTGCCTCACCGGAGGGTGCATTAACATACACCGGAGTTACTTCGATCATGGGGAATTCAGATCTGAGCAGTGATAAGAACACAGTTGTAAATAAGATGGTAAGAATGTTCCAGAAGAGTGGAAGATCTTATCCGGCAGATAAGTTAAATGCAGGAGGTGCAGGAAGTATCGAAGCATTCTGCCAGATCGTGTATGATGAAGCTGTGAAAGAGGGAGTAAAACCGGAGATCGCGTTTGGACAGGCGATGAAAGAAACCGGTTATCTGCAATTTGGCGGTGCTGTAAAGATCGAGCAGTTTAACTTTGCAGGACTGGGTGCAACTGGCGGATCAGTTGCAGGAGCACAGTTTAGTAATGTTGCAGAAGGAATCAGAGCACAGGTTCAGCATCTGAAAGCATATGCATCAAAAGACGGTCTGACACAGGAAACAATAGATCCAAGATTCAATCTCGTAATACGGGGAAGTGCCCCATATGTAGAATGGCTGGGGCAGAAAGAAAATCCGAACGGCTTTGGATGGGCAACGGCATGGAATTATGGAATCAGTCTGATGAATCAGTATGTAAGACCAATGTATACATTGTAAAAACTATAGATATTGCAGATTGAGCGAAAAGGGATGAGAAAAAAATCGATTGATTTTTTTGAAAAACAGAAATAATATCAGAGAAAAGAAGAGCAGACAGATGTATGTTTGCTCTTCTTTTCTTTTGTTATGGGGACTTTAGTCTGTTGAGTCCATTGGAGTTTTTCGTTGATTCGAAATGTAGATGGACGTCTTCTCTGCGATACCATTTTTTCCCATTTTTTCTTCAACTAATTGCGCCGGACGATAATTCTGCTACCGAGGTAATATCAGGAGTCACTGATCTTTTTCCAGCCGGTCGGAATGTAATCGTTGGAGTCAAGGTGATACCATTGTTCGTTGATCATCTTCCACTGGTTTTTCGGATAGCTTCCATCTGCATTTTGATACCACCAGCCCAGTGCTATCCTTCTTCCACTGGCCCGTTGTCAGTGCCTGTATGGAGATTTGCTGACTGGTATCACTTCCCGGTATCTTTTCCGCTAGTATCGCCATCGTTGTCTGAATACACATTGTCGTACAAGTCAGAACTGCAAAACTTTTCTTTAAGTACTTCTTCATGTCATTTCCTCCATATAAATTGTATAGCTTTGTTTTGCTATATTACACAAGGATTGCAAGCAGTTACCGGAAAGGTTTTTTAGTTTGAAAAATGAAAAAATATTGTTAAAAGTAAGAAAAAGCAGTATTCTATGAAAAAATAAAAAACGAAACTAATAGACGAGGTGAAAAGCGTGAAAAATATTCGTAAAAAAGCTGTCAGAATCATGCTGCTTTTTGCATGGACACTATTCTTTCTACACATAGATACCTATGCGGCATCTGGCAACACAACAAGAATTCATTTTATAGCACTGTACGGGGCATCGGATGCCATTTTGCTGGAGAGTAACGGTCATTTCGGAATGGTTGACTCCGGAGAAGACTGGGATTATCCGAGTGGTTCTACAGGAAGTAAATATCCATATCGATATGGAATTACAACGAATGAAGGATATGAGCAACAGGTTATTCACTATTTGAAACAACTTGGTGTGGAAAAGCTGGATTTTTACATTGCAACGCATGCGTACAGTGATCACATCGGAAGTGGAGATGAGATTATAGAATATTTTCCGGTGGATCGCCTGTATATCGCAGAGTATGATGATTCGTATCAGTTGGCGGCACATGGGAAAGATGTGACAGATCCATATTACTACGAGGATGCGGATGAGGATACGCTGTGGGATAATCAATATGTTTATGACAGAATCATACAGGCAGCGCAAGACCATCATGTAAAGATCATCACAGATCTGGATCTCGAAGAGAATGCCGTCTATCGCAGATTCCGAATAGGAAATATGAGCATCAGTATTATGAACTACGAGAGAAAAAGAGATGCGGATGGAAATATCATTCCGGTTGCGGATGAGAATGATAACTCACTGGTGGTGAGAGTCAATGCATATGGAAAAAACGCATTGCTCACATCGGATCTGGATCCGGTAGATGGAGATACGGAGAAGATTGCCGAACAGGTAAAGAGAGTAAAGATTGATTTGTTAAAATTGCCACATCATGGGATAGATTATAATAATCCATCGGATTTTCTGACTCCTCTAAATCCGAAAACAGCCGTTATGACAGGGCCGTCATCATGGTTTAATACGAGAATGAGAGCGTGTCTTCCGAATACAAATGTGTATTCTACGATGTCTGATTCGGCGGCAGTGGTGGCGGATTTTTCTTTTTATGGAATTGCTACGGAATATGTAAAGACTGAAAGTGAATGGTGCCTGCTGGACGGAACCTATTATTATTTTGACTCGAACGGGCGTGTGACAACAGGATGGGGCTATATTGGTAATGCCTGGTATTATTTCGATGAAAAAGGAGAGATGCAGTGTGGCTGGCAGAAGATAGGTGGTATCTGGTATTTCTTCGAGGTGAGCGGTGCAATGGATCACGATATGTGGATTCAAGGTGTATACTATCTGAAGTCAAGCGGTGTGATGGCTGTATCGGAATGGGTAGATTACAATCGATATTATGTAGACGAACGGGGAATCTGGGCTCCTTAGAGCGAAAAAAGAACAGAGACGGGAAACAGCAATTGTATGGCTGTAATCCCGGCCTCTGTTCTTTTTATATTTTTATTCGTTTTTCATTTCCTGCAAATATTTTTTCGCATCTTTCAGAAAACTGAGTGCTATCATTACGATGACGGCACCAATCGGAAAGGCTGCGACGATGCTGACCGATTGCAGATTGCTCATAGAACTTTCAGCAAATAACAGTGCAATCGGAAGTAAGATAAGCAGGATACACCACATAAGCTGAATTCCTTTGTTTTGTTGTTCTCCGTCTTCCAGAGTATGATAGCTATAGCAGGAAGCGGTTAATGCGATAGAATCAAAGGAGGTGGCGTAAAAAGCGATCATTGTGAGCAATACGATGACCATGATAACCGGAGCGCAAGGCAAGGTCTTGATGATACTTACGATCATGCCATACAGATCACCGTTGTCGAGATACTGCTTAATGAAATCTGCTTTTTCAGTTACCTGCATTCCCATAGAATAATTTCCAAGGACGATAAAGCTGGTCAATGTAGAACCTACACCGAATACGTATCCGCCAAGAATAGTCTGGCGTACGGTTCTTCCGCGTGAGATACTTCCGATAAAGAATGGGGCTGCAACACACCATACCATCCAGTAAGCCCAGTAGTAGATCGTCCAGTTCTGTGGAAAATTAGAAGTACGCAACGGATCGGTGAAAGTGGACAGATCGATAAAGTTCTGCATCATCCGGCCGAGAGAAGAGAATCCTGTCTCGATAATATAGCGGGTCTCACCACCGAATAATAATACGAATGCGATCAGACCAAAGAACATGTAGATGCAGATATTGGCTAATTTGCTGATTCCCTTGAATCCATGCAGTAAAGAATAAGTATATACGGCGCATGTAATCAGAAGAATGATAATATTGATAACGGTTCTGCTGACTGTAATATGAAAGAACTCGCCGATGATGGTTGCCATCAGTGGAGTGGCTACGCTGAATGTAGTTGCGGTACCGGCAAGCAGTGCGAATACTGCCAACAGATCGATGATACGTCCGGCTAAGCCATCGGTGTGTTTCCCGAGGATCGGACGGCAGGCTTCGGAGGATTTCTGGCGATTTCTTTTTCTGACATGAAGCATGAAACCGAAAGCGACTGCCAGCACCAGATAGAATCCCCAAGGGATAAAGCTCCAGTGGAAGAGCGGATATACACCGGCCCAGTCCTGGATACTTCCCATTTCTTTAATATGCGGATCGGTAGCATAGAGTACCCATTCGGAGAATGAGTAGAATAAGATGTCAGCTGCAAGTCCACAGGTGAACATCATAGATCCCCATGCAAAGAAAGAATACTTTGGCTTTTCGTCGGGTTCGCCGAGAACGATGTTACCATATCTGGAACCGGCTATGTACAGGGACAGGATAAAGATTCCAAGACCGATGACCAGATAGTAAGTGCCGAAAGTGTCGCCGAAGAAGAACCGGATCTGGCTTAATACAGCATTGGATTGTTTTGGCAGGAAGAAGAAGAGGATGCAAAGTGCGATGACGATGCCTAGCGGAAGAAGTGTGATCATCCAGTCTATTTTTCCTTGTGATTTCTTTGTGTTCATATTATTGCGCCTCCATATATTGTTGGTAACTGGCATCCAGAGCGGCCAGCTCGCTTAGATTGTCAATTTCTATAATATCGTCTTTCTTCATCGGATAGATTCCCAGACGGTATTCTTCCGGATAACAGAACATGGCGATATCATCCCAGTAGATCTGACGGTTTTTATTTTGCTCAAATTCGATTTCCAGATGTTGCCTTAGTTTTCTGCCGTCTTCGACAGACCAGCGTGAGATGCTGTAGAGCTGCCAGCCGCCTGTTCCGCCGGTCCGGCTGCAGGCAGTTACGATTCCGTCCTTGACAGTCATGAGCCACTCAT
>ENA-ORRZ01001618-ORRZ01001618.1-human-gut-metagenome-genome-assembly--contig:-NODE-1618-length-13685-cov-4.988114_pt1 | contig 13685 bp, 10 predicted proteins | sample MGYA00242185_ERZ509152 | MGnify/ENA primary metagenome ERZ509152 (study PRJEB26280, sample SAMEA2338668) | human gut metagenome | biome: human gut; feature: human-associated habitat; material: faeces... | reverse complement strand
CAGAAGTAACTGTTTACGAATGCGAAGATTGTATCGGCTGCCCCTATAAAGAAAACACTTCTCATGGCCTCCTCTATATAATGATTATAACGCACTCCAGATGAAAATATGATGGACTTTATATGAACTTTTCAGGCAAATACAAAAATTATTTGAAGCGATCCGTCTATTTCCACATTCCCCATCATATAAATAAATCAATCTACCAATCTGCCCGGAGGCCTGAATGTGAAGTGGAAACACAGGATCCGTTTGCTGTCAGTTATTCTGTCCGCCGACTGTATCCTTCTGTCATATCTGATCTGTCTTTTGGCTGCTCCGGCTCCCATCAGAGAGGCATCGGCGCCGGGGAAAGCAGCCGGGCCGGAAAAATATCTCGCTCTTACCTTTGATGACGGCCCTCATCCCGTCCATACGCCGGTTCTTTTGGACGGTTTAAAGGAACGGGGAGTACCTGCTACCTTTTTTCTCATGGGAAGCTGTATACCGGGAAACGAGGCTCTGGTAAAACGGATGCAGGAAGAAGGCCACCTGATCGGAAATCACAGCTATAACCATGTGCGCCTTACAAAAGCCGGTCCTGCGGCTGTCTGTGAGGCGGTAGACCGCACCAGCAGGATGATCGAGGACATTACAGGCTTCCGGCCTCAATATATGCGTCCGCCCTACGGAGACTGGAATGAGGAGCTGGAGTGTCAGGCCGGCATGACGACAGTTCTCTGGTCTGTGGATTCCCTGGACTGGAAGCTCAGAAACCAGAAGCGTATCGTAAAGAAGGTCTTGAAAGAAGCTGAGGATGGGGATATTATATTGATGCATGATATATTTGATACATCTGTGTCAGCGGCTCTGGAGCTAATCGATATCCTCCAGAGAGAAGGATATACGTTTGTTACAGCCGATGAACTGATGATTGACTGAAAGAGAGATAAAAATGAATCTGTTTGATTATATGAGAGAAAATACAATGGAAAAGGAAGCGCCTCTCGCCTCTCGTCTCCGCCCAAGGACGTTGGATGAGGTGGTGGGGCAGCAGCATATCATTGGAAAGGACAAGCTCCTTTACCGCGCCATCAAAGCGGACAAACTGGGGTCCCTTATTTTCTACGGCCCGCCAGGGACCGGAAAAACCACGCTGGCAAAGGTCATTGCCAACACCACCAGCGCTGAATTTAAGCAGATCAACGCCACAGTGGCCGGAAAAAAGGATATGGAGGAGATTGTGGCCGCCGCAAAGGACAGCAGGGGAATGTACGGCAAAAGGACGATTCTGTTTGTAGACGAGATCCACCGCTTTAACAAGGGACAGCAGGATTATCTTCTTCCCTTTGTGGAGGACGGCACCCTGATCCTTATCGGCGCTACGACGGAAAATCCTTATTTCGAGGTCAACAGCGCTCTTATCTCCAGGTCCCGCATTTTTGAGCTGAAGCCTCTGGAAACGCAGGATATTCTGGAACTGATCCAAAGGGCCATTACGGATGTGGAACGGGGAATGGGTACATATGATGCAGTGATCGAGCCGGATGCAGCCCGGTTTCTGGCAGACGCGGCCAATGGAGACGCCAGAGCTGCCTTAAATGCGGTAGAGCTGGGCGTACTTACTACGGACCGCAGCCTGGATGGGAAGATCCACATTGATCTGGCAGCGGCTCAGGAATGCATCCAGAAGCGGGCTGTGCGCTACGATAAGGACGGAGACAGTCATTATGATACCATTTCCGCTTTTATAAAAAGTATGAGGGGCTCCGATCCGGATGCAGCTGTGTACTATCTGGCGCGGATGATTTATGCAGGTGAAGATATTAAGTTTATTTCCCGCCGGATTATGATCTGCGCTGCAGAGGATGTGGGAAATGCGGATCCCCAGGCATTGACAGTAGCGGTAAGCGCCGCTCAGGCCGCAGAGCGCATCGGTCTGCCGGAGGCTCAGATCATCCTTTCGCAGGCAGTGACCTATGTGGCATGTGCACCCAAGAGCAATGCGGCCTGCTGCGCTATTCAGGATGCCATGGAGGCGGTAAAGACGGACCGTGCCATGCCTGTTCCCGTGCATCTTCAGGACAGACATTATAAGGGCGCAGGAGCCTTAGGACACGGAGACGGCTATCTCTATGCCCATGATTATCCCAAGCATTATGTACGCCAGCAGTATCTGCCTGATGGCATGGAGGGCCGCATCTTTTACAGGCCGTCAGATAATGGCTATGAAACACAGATGAAAGCCCATATGGAATGGCTTAAAAATTAAACTTTACAATCACAGGGGAGAGCGTTTATAATGTCTGTATAAGCAATCAGGGCGCTTTCCCCGCATTTTCCAGGGGCTTTCTGTCTGAGATATCAGCGCCCGGACTCATTCACGGTCAGAACCGTTCCGGTTTTGTACCATTCCCACTTTTGATTACATTTAGATAATTTAAAATCAATACAACTGTCCGTAAAATTAAGGAGAATCATATGCGAGAAAAATTACAGACCCTTCCTTTAGCGGAGCTTAAGGAATTGGCGAAATCTCAGGGGCTTAAAGGCATCAGCACCCTCAGAAAAGCTGAGATCATAGAATTTTTGTGCCGGGAAAATAAGGCGGCCGAACAGCCTGAAGCTGTTTTGCAGCCAGATTCCGGTTCCAGTGAAGGCCGTGAGGCACAAAGCAGCCGTGAACCCCAAAGCAGCAAAGAAAACGGTGAGCCGCGGGACAGCGAAAAGTCACGGGACAGCGGAAAGCTGCGCGATGGACGCCCCCAGCGAGATGCCTCCCGTCAAACCCGTTTTGTCAGACAGCCCCGAACTTCATACGGGCAGCAAAATTCCAGAGAAGCTTCCAGGGATTCAGCAGAAAGCAGGGAGCCAAAGGAGAGCCGGGAATCCAGAGACAACAGGGAGTCAAGGGAGAATCGGGAACCCAGAGAGCCAAGAGAGAACAGGGAATCCAGGGAAACAGGAGACACTCGTGACACCAGAGAGACACGGGCAGACGTCCGCGAATCCCGTCCGGAGCCCCGCAGTGACGCTTCCGGCATCGCCGGTCAGGATATGGCGGAGCTTGACAGCGGAATTGAGGCAAACGGTATTCTGGAAGTTATGCCGGATGGCTTTGGGTTTATCCGCTGCGAAAACTTCCTTCCGGGAGAAAATGACGTTTATGTGGCTCCCTCACAGATCCGCCGGTTCAATTTAAAAACAGGCGATATCATTGTGGGAAACAGAAGGATCAAAGCAGTAACGGAGAAATTCGCCGCCCTTCTTTATATCAAAACAGTGAACGGATATCCCTTAAGCGCCACAGAACGCCGCCCGAATTTTGAAGATCTCACTCCCATTTTCCCAAATGAGCGTCTTCATATGGAAACACGGGCAGAGCGCAACTCTGTAGCAATGCGTGTGCTGGATCTTTTATCGCCCATTGGAAAAGGCCAGAGAGGCATGATCGTTTCTCCGCCCAAGGCAGGAAAAACCACCCTTTTAAAGCAGGTCGCCAGAGCAATTACTGTAAATCATCCGGATATGCACCTGATGATCCTTTTGATTGATGAACGGCCAGAGGAGGTGACAGACATTAGAGAGGCGATCGTAGGGCCGAATGTAGAGGTTATCTATTCCACCTTTGACGAGCAGCCGGACCGTCATAAGCGTGTATCAGAAATGGTGATCGAAAGGGCAAAGCGTCTGGTTGAACATGGAAGAGATGTGATTATCCTTTTAGACAGCATTACCCGCCTTGCAAGGGCCTATAACCTTACCGTAGCTCCCAGCGGCCGTACCTTATCAGGAGGCCTTGATCCGGCTGCTCTTTATATGCCGAAGCGTTTCTTCGGAGCTGCCAGAAATATGCGTGAGGGCGGAAGCCTCACCATTCTGGCTACGGCTTTGGTAGATACTGGAAGCCGTATGGATGATGTCGTCTATGAGGAATTTAAGGGAACTGGAAACATGGAGCTGGTTTTAGACCGCCGCCTGTCAGAAAAGAGGATTTTCCCAGCCATTGACATTTTAAAATCCGGTACCCGAAGGGACGACCTTCTTCTTAACCGGCAGGAAGCAGAGGCCGTAGAGATAGTGCGGAAAGCCACCAATTCCCTGAAGCCCGATGAAGCCGTAGAGCGTATCCTGGATCTTTTCTCCAAGACAAGAAATAACTATGAATTCTGCGAAATGGTAAAGAAGATACGCCTGCTGTAAGGGAAGTTTTACCCGGCATCCGCGGAACCTTAAATCTACTTCCCTTTTTTTTCCTGGTGTAGTATAATCAAAAGCATAAAAATGCAGGTATTACGATGCATGGGAAATCAGGAGGGAGTATAGAAATGAAAGATTACATGAAGATCTATCAGGAATGGCTGTCCAATCCGTATTTTGATGAAGCCACCAAAGCCGAGTTAAAGGCCATTGAAGGCGATGAGAACGAGATCAAAGAGCGTTTTTACATGGATCTGGAGTTCGGAACCGCAGGCCTTAGGGGGATCATCGGAGCAGGAATCAACCGTATGAATATTTATGTAGTAAGACGGGCCACACAGGGACTGGCAAACTACATTATCAAGCAGGGCGCTGCAGACAAGGGCGTAGCCATTGCCTATGACTCCCGCAATATGTCTCCTGAATTTGCCATGGAGGCGGCTATGACTCTGGCAGCCAACGGAATCAAGGCATACAAGTTTGAAACCCTGCGCCCCACACCGGAGCTGTCCTTTGCTGTCCGCGAGCTGGGCTGCGTGGCAGGCATCAACATCACTGCCAGCCATAATCCGCCGGAGTACAACGGCTACAAGGTATACTGGGAGGACGGCGCACAGTTTACACCGCCTCATGACAAGGGCGTGACAGAGGAGGTTCTTGCCATCGAGGATCTGTCCAGCGTAAAGACCACAGACGAGGCTTCTGCCATCGCAGCGGGCAAGTATGAGGTTATCGGAAAAGAGATCGACGACAAGTACATCGCTCAGGTAAAGGCTCAGGTTGTAAACCAGAAGGCCATTGATGAGATGCAGGATCAGATCCGCATTGTATATACCCCTCTTCACGGCACTGGAAATATTCCTGCCAGAAGAGTGATGAAGGAGATCGGCTTTACTCACGTATATGTAGTTCCCGAGCAGGAGCTTCCGGACGGAAATTTCCCTACTGTAAGCTACCCAAACCCTGAGGCCAAAGAAGCCTTTGAACTGGGCTTAAAGCTGGCTAAGGAAAAGGACGCCGACCTTGTACTTGCCACAGACCCGGATGCCGACCGCCTGGGCGTATATGTAAAGGATGCAAAGTCCGGCGAATACATTCCTCTGACCGGAAATATGTCCGGTTCCCTGCTGTGCGAATATGTATTAAGCCAGAAGCAGGCTGAGGGCAAAATCCCGGCAGACGGACAGGTTGTAAAGTCCATCGTATCCACCAATCTGATCGACGCGGTAGCCAAAGCCTACGGTGCAGAGCTGATCGAGGTGCTTACAGGCTTTAAGTGGATCGGAAAGCAGATCCTTAAAAATGAAACCACAGGAACAGGAACCTATCTCTTTGGCATGGAAGAGAGCTATGGCTGCCTGATCGGCACCTATGCCCGTGATAAGGACGCTATTTCTGCTACGGCCGCTCTCTGCGAGGCAGCTGCCTACTATAAGCAGAAGGGAATGACCCTGTGGGATGCCATGGTAGCCATGTATGAGAAATACGGCTATTACAAGGATTCTGTCAAGTCTATCGGTTTATCCGGCATCGAAGGTCTGGCAAAGATCCAGTCCATCATGGAAACTCTGAGAAATAATACCCCTGCAGAGGTAGGCGGTTACAAGGTAGTATCAGCAAGAGACTACAAGCTGGATACGATCAGGGACATGGAGACAGGAGCGGTAAAGCCAACCGGACTTCCGGCCTCCAATGTACTGTACTATGACCTGGAGGACGGCGCATGGATTTGCGTAAGACCTTCCGGTACAGAGCCGAAGATCAAGTTCTACTTTGGCGTAAAGGGAACCTCCTTAGAGGATGCCGACCAGAAGGAAGCAGACCTTGGAGCAGCTGTTATGGCTATGGTAGATAAGATGATGTAATATAAAAGCAGTATAAAGATCAGCCGCCGGGCAGTGCGTACTGTCCGGCGGCTGATCGACGTTTATTTGTGAAGCTGTTTTTCTGCAATCTCCCGCAGTTCTTTAAATGCGGTTTCGAACCGTGTGGAACGGGCTCCCGGATTACGTTTCAGGATCCCTCTCTGGTATAAATCTATGTGGAGGGCCATATGCTGTCTCTGATGCGCCAGCTCAGACATCCTCCTGGTAAGAGAGCGGATCTGCTCTTCTTTGGAAGTCCTGTAAAGTGCAGCCTCGGCTTTTGCGGCAGCCAGCTTATGGGAAGCCTCTTCCTGGATATTGGCAAGTTTCTGGTTTGTTTCTGCTTTGAGCAGGGCTAACTGCACCTGTATATCTTCCAGTTCTGCCAGCATATGGGTCATGGAATCCAGTACCTTTGCCAGATTGAGGGCAGCCTGTACTGATTGTACGGTATCAAGGATGAAAAATACGGATATAAACAGAACCCAGAGCAAAAGCAGAGCTTGTGAGGTGTTTACGATCCAGAATTCCACCGGCTTATGGATTACCTCTGTCAGAAGCAGGGTAAGACCCCCCCAGGCAATAGAAGAAGAAAGGCAGATATATCCGTGTAAATTAAAAGCCTGGCTGCTGTAGTCCCAGTAGCGTACCCGGAACAGCTGTTCCATGCACCAGCCGGTTATATATTCAAGAGCAGTAGAAGCGATCATGCCGGCCAGAAAGACCAAAAGGAGATGCTCTCTCAGAGGGAGGGATACCCACAGCATCATCACAGCTCCCGTACCATACAGAGGGAGCAGAGGCAGCCGCAGAAATCCCCGGTTTACAGGACGCCTTTCTTTTAGAGAAACATAGGATGATTCAAAGATCCACCCTAAAAAACAGTATAGATAGAAAATAAACAGCCATTGATACCAGGTGTATTGATACATATAATTATCCTCCATTAATGGTTGTATTATATTACCAGGTTACTACCCGGTCAATCACCTTTTGCTGTTCCTGTGAGGAACGGGTCAGATAGATGCGCGTGGTTTCGATGCTGTCATGTCCCATAAGGTCTGCCAGCAGGGAAATATCATTGAATTTTTCAAGAAAATTTTTTGCATACCGATGGCGGAAGGAATGGGGATATACCGTTTCAGGCCGGATCCTGTATCGTTTTGCAAGCACTTTAAGCTGTAAGCCGATCCCTCTGGGAGTAATGGGCTTTCCGCAGCGGCTGGTAAATATATATCCGGATGACAGTTCTCTCTGTTTTAGCCACACAGCCATTTCCCTGCAAAGCTGTTTGGGAAAATAAATACGGCGCATTTTTCCCCCTTTCGTGTACAGGTCCATACAGCCTACGGCAATGTGTTCTGCCTTGATCTGAACCAATTCGCTTACTCTGGCTCCTGTAGCGCCCAGAAACCGCACTACAAAGTACCAGAACAGATCCTGATCCTTCAAAAGTCCCTTTTTCAGTTTTTCATAATCCCGTTTTGAGATTATATTGTTGAGAAATGGTTTCTGCTGGCACCGCACAGGAGGAAGCCGGAAATCATCCGGAATTCCACTGTTTTTTTGGTACTTCACATATTGGTTGATCCCATAGATCCGTGTATTTACTGTTGCAGGCCGGTATTTTTTCAAAAGCTCTCTTTTATAGTCCTGTAATTCGTCTACGGTCAGCTCCTGATGATTTTTATAAAATTCCCGCACAGACGCCGCATATACCCTTACCGTATTTTCCGACGCTCCATTTTCTGAAAGCATGCTTTTAAATTCCTCGATCCGATCCTCCGGGAGCAGGGAGTTTCCATTGTTCACATTCATCCCATATGTCTCCTTTCACCAGTCTACTACCTTATTTACGATCCTGTATTGCTCTGCGCTGCTTCTGCGCAGATAAATCCGCGTAGTTTCAATGCTCTCATGTCCCAAAAGATCTGCCAGCAGAGAAATATCCCCGCAGGCTTCAATAAAGTTTTTGGCAAACCGGTGGCGGAAAGAGTGGGGGTACATTACCTCCGGATCCAATCCATACCGTGCGGCAAAGGTTTTCAACCGCGAGCGTATGCCGGAGGGAGTAATAGGAGCTCCAAAGCGGTTTAAAAACAGGGCTCCATCTGTACGGGCTGTAAAGTCATCCCATTTAAAAAAGGCTTTTCGAAGATTTGAAGGAATATAAATCCTCCTCATCTTATCCCCTTTGGAATACAGATCCTTAAAACCGCAGTGTACATCCCCTACCTGAAAGGTTACAAGCTCGCTGACCCTGACTCCGGTAGCCGCCATAAGACGAACGAGGAAATAATAGACCATTTCCTCATCCTCTAAAAGCCTCTGTTTCAGATACTCATAATCGGCCTGACTGATAATCTTATCCAGCCAGGTTTTCTGCTGGATCCGTATCATGGGGGCAGGAGAAGACCGGAGCTTTTTATCTTCTATAAAACAGTTTATTGCCCTGAGTCTTAAGTTTACAGTCTGGGGCTTATAATTCTCAAGCAGATAAACTTTGTAAAGCTGCAGATTTCTGGAAGTAAGCTGGGGATAGAGCCTGTAAAACTGCTCCACAGCATAGCGGTAAACGCAGATGGTGTTATCGGACATATTTTTTTCCTGAAGGTGCTCCAGGAAAACCTCCAATCCCCGGACAGATGATGATTTTGTAATCGCATTCATAATGAATCCTCCTTTTTTCATCCATCCTAGACCGATTTTTTAGAAAATGTAAGTGTGGGGGCTGGATAGCTACCAGGTTACGATAGAATCAATGATCTCACGCTGTTCCTGGGAAGATTTTGTCAGATAGATCCGCGTGGTTTCAATACTTTCATGTCCCATCAGATCCGCAAGCAGAGCAATATCATTGCAGCGGGCCAGGAAATTTTTAGCGAACCGGTGGCGGAAGGAGTGTGGATATACCGTTTCCTCCGGAATACCATACTGTCTGGCACGGAGCTTAAGCTGGCTGTTGATCCAGCGGGGAGAAACGGCTCCGCCTTTTCGGTTGCGGAACAGAAAACCGGATCCCATGTTCTGCGAGTCCATCCACCCGGAAGCTTCTGAACAGAGATAGTCGGGGAAATAAATCCTGCGCACCTTTCCGCCTTTTGTATACAGATCCATATATCCAAGCTGTATATGCTCCCGTTTGATCTGGATCAGCTCACTGACTCTGGCTCCAGTACAGGCCAGGAACCGCACTGCAAAATACCATTTCATATCCCGGTCTTTTTTCAGATTGTCTCTAAGCTTTTCATAATCCTTTTCTGAAATAATATTATCCAGAAATGGAGGATTCTGGCTGCGGATTACGCCAAGGCGGAAATTTTTTTCCGGAAGTGCCCATTTCCCACTTGTTTCATAAGAGTTTTTACACTCAGAACAGTAAGCCAGAAAGCGGTTTATACCATAGATCCGGCTGTTTACGGTAGAAATTTTATAGTGCTCCATCAGATACCGTCTGAATGCATCCAGATTCTCTGCGCTGATTTCTCCATAGAGCCTGAAAAAGAGCCGGAGAGCAGCCAGACAGCTGTCAACGGTGTGTTCTGATGCCCCATGCTCCTTCAGATACAGGATAAATTCCTCCTCCGGTTTCTTCGGCTTTTTTCGTTGTCCCATGATACATCCTGCCTTCTACCAGTTTACGACCTGATTGAAAATCCGCGCCTGCTCAGTGCTGGTCCGCCGCAGATAAATTCGGGTAGTTTCAATGCTTTCATGTCCAAGAAGATCGGATAAAAAAGAAATATCTCCGCCGCTTTCAATAAAATTTTTGGCAAACCTGTGGCGCAGTGAATGGGGATATACAACTCTTGGGTCAAGTCCATAGCGGCATCCAAGTACCTTTAACTGTTTGCGTACTCCTGAGACAGACATACGTCATCCGCTGTGATTCAAAAAAAGAGGCCCCTTTTTTCGGCCTTCATTGGAAAGCCAGTCCTTCAGCCTGCTTTGCAGTCCTGATGGAATATATACACGCCTTATTTTATTGCCTTTTGAAATGATGTTCCGGTATCCGTGGGCGACGTCTTCGCAGTTAAATTCCACCAGTTCGCTGACCCGTACGCCTGTGGCTGCGATCAGACGCACGATATAGTAAAAGGTCAATTGTTCATCCTCCAGAAGCCGTTGCTTCAGATACTCATAGTCTCCCTGGCTGATCACATATTCGGTATATTTTTTTTGTTGAATTTTTAAAAGCCGCGTATTCATATTTTCTTTTTGCTGGAATCTGAGAAATGAATTCAGAGCACGTATTCTGGCATTTACAGTCTGCGGACGGTAGTGATCGATAAGATAGGCTTTGTAAAGGCTGATATGTTCCGGGGTGATCTCGCCGTACCGTTCAAGAAAATCCCTGGCTCCGAACATGTAAGAGGAAATCGTATTTGGGGACATATCACGGTTTTGAAGAAAGATTTGAAAGGCGGTCAGCGTTTCCGCCATGGCGTCTTTCCCTGTGACATTAGATGGCAGCTGTTTCATGCTGTGCCTCCTTAAAATAAATTTTGAAAATGATAATATCACAGATACAATTGAAAATGAAATAGTCAAATTGTTAATAAAGTACAAAAAATATATAAAAATAGTATATTTGTCATCTGTTTTATGAAAATTTAACAAAGATAGACAAAAATAAATAAAATTGTCACCATATGGGCCTGAAAAAAGGCATGAGAACGATTCACTCATGCCTTTCTATTCTGTCGATATTCGATTTTGTTTTATTCAGCTGTTTCAGGAGCAGCTGCATCCTGCTGCCATACACCGTTTTCATCTACATAGAAGCCGTCCGGTGTAGTAGTATCCTTTAACATCCAGCCGTCCTCATTGAGATAATACCATTTTCCGTCCGGATCCTGTTTCCAGCTGTTGGTGAGATAGGAGCCGTCAGACTGCATAAACTTCCATCCCGTATCAATGGGTTCCCAGCCTTCTGCAACGCCTGGTCCCAGATTTACGGTTTCTTTTACAGCAGTAGAAGCATTTCCGTCCCAAACACCATTTTCATCTACATGATATCCGTCCGGAGTATCTGTATTTACAGCCATCAGGGCTGCCATGTTGAAGTAATAGTATTTTCCGTCTGTATCCTGGAACCAGGAGTTTGCCAGATAATAGCCGTTCTTCTGGATGTAGCGCCAGCCGTCTGTATCCTGGAACCAACCTGGCATATAGGATACGCGCTTTCCTTCCGGCGTTACATAATGGCCGTCCGGTGTAACCGTATCCGTGAGCATAACGCCGTTTTCATCCATGTAGTACTGCTCATCTTCCAGGGTAAGCCAGCCATTTGTAATATAGGTTCCATCGGGCTTTAAGTATTTTTTGGAGCCGTCTGCTTCTGTCTGCCATCCGGGAGTAACCGTACCATTGTAAGCGCCGGCATCGGAACCGTCTACATTGATGAGGTATTTGCGTACCTCCGGCGGGAGAGAAGAGGTGTCGGTGCCGTTGGGAAGATGGACTACGTTGATATAGCGTTTATCCGTATCCAGATTTTTATTATTAGTTTTAAGGACGATCTGGAGCACCGGCTGAGTGCCTTCCGGCAGACTTCCCCAGTTTTCAGGAATCGCCCAGACTCCGTCGACATTTACCAGATCCGGCACAGTACCCCATGGTCTTGCGTAAGTCATGGGATCAAAGGTATAGGCATAATCATAGCCTCTGTTTAAGATCACATTGCTTTCAGTAATGGTATTTCCGCCTACAAGAATTGCAAAATAATTTCCGTTTCCGCAGTCAATGGGACGCCATTCAAAGAGATACGCGCCGCAGTTTTCCATAGATGTACTGGAAAGGGATGTATTTACGGCAGCAAAAGCCGGAAGAGAAGAGGACGCAGCCATCACAGCGGCCAGTCCAAAGCATAATAAACGTTTTCTGATCATGAAAAGCCTCCTTTTGGTATCATTTTGAAGGGTATATTGAAATATAAAAAGAAGCGCTACAGCTAACATATCTCTATATCAGCTATAACGCTTCCCCCTTATGTCATATTAAATCTGACTGAATGTTGATCCGAAGATTAGTCCTCAACGTAGATAGCAACAATGCTGTTCTCGCCGTTAGCCTTCTTCTCGGTTACATAGTAGTAATCGCTGCCGTCCTTGTTCTTGCCCTTGCCATCAACGATCTTACCAGAGGTATTTACAAGGATGTACTCTTTCTTGTCGCCCTTGTCATTAGCCTCAGTCTTGTAAGTGATGGAGTAAGCCTCAGACAGATCCTCAGCCTTCTTGGTATTGCCGTTGCCGATATTTACAGCGTCTTTACCATTCTTGCTGTCTAACTCATCCTTAACCTGTACGCCCTCAGCGCTCATGAATTCCTTAGCGTCATCCAGCTTGCGGTAGGTGGTGTACTCAGCCTTGCCCTCTGCATTTACATGAGTAGTCTTCTCAACAACGATGTACTTGTCATCGGAATCAGCCTTTAACAGCATACCGGACTGGTACAGCTTGTCATCTTCCTCGCCAGTTACACCAGCACCCTTGTGGCCGCCGGACTTCTCGAAGTAGAAGTTGTGGTTCTCGCCGTCGATCTCAACGTTGGTCTTGTTGGTTCTCATAGCGCCGTCATCTCCGTCACCGAAGTAGAAGCACTTGTAGTCGTTTGGCTCATAGAACTCAGCTGCATGATCAAGGAAATCATCCTCGTTATCGAAGTTGTAGGTATCATCATCATCAGCGTATACGCTCAGGCTCTGATTAGCTTCATCTTCCTTGATGAACTTCAGACCGTTCAGCATACGGCCGTCATCACGGAATGCATACTTCTTGCCCTTGATGGTCTTGAACTCGCCTGCGTACAGGTTGCCGCTACCATCTGCATAGTACCAGAAGTCCTCATCATCATTGTACTTATCTTCGTTCAGGTACTCAGCAGGAACTACCTTGAACCAGCCCTTGCTTACGCGGGCACCATCTTCAACACTGTTGAAGTACTTCCAAGACTCGGTATACTTGGAATCGAATGCCTTACCTGTAATTACCTCAGCAGAAGAAGCTACGCTGGAAGTAAATGCGTTAGGATTGGTACCCAGATCATCCTCATCCAGAGACCACTCAGCTACCATTGCGCCGTACTGGTCGAAAGCGTACTTCTTACCATTGATGGTCTTATCCTTGGTTCTGTCGCCGTCCTCAGCGTAAATCTTCTTACCATTGGACTTGAAGTAGAACCAACGTGTCTGATCCTCATCATCGTTGAATGCAGCAGCGGTGTACTTGTAGTCATCGTTGGTTGCTTCATCGTATGTGATATCCAGCTGTAACCAGCCAGTGGTCATAGCACCGTCATCTTCGCCGCCGAAGTAGTAAACGCCTTCCTTGAAGCCGTCGCTGTCTGTATCGTCAACGCGCTCTGCGCTGTCCTCGTCAACCCAGCCGTACAGCATCTTGCCTTCGTCATCGAAAGCGTACTTCTTACCGTTGATGGTCTTTAAGGAAACCTTATCGTTGTCACCATTGGTTAAAGCCTTGCCGTTTGCCTGGAAGTAATACCAGTAGTGCTCTGGCTCGTCATCCTCGCCAGCATCCTCATTCTCAATAGCAACCCACTGATTGGAAGCCATTACACCGTTGATATCTACGTAGTAGTAGTTATCGCCGTCCTCGATGAGCTGATCGATTGCCATCT
>ENA-ORRZ01001609-ORRZ01001609.1-human-gut-metagenome-genome-assembly--contig:-NODE-1609-length-13737-cov-2.670516_pt1 | contig 13737 bp, 7 predicted proteins | sample MGYA00242185_ERZ509152 | MGnify/ENA primary metagenome ERZ509152 (study PRJEB26280, sample SAMEA2338668) | human gut metagenome | biome: human gut; feature: human-associated habitat; material: faeces... | reverse complement strand
CCCCGGTTCCGGCATAGCCCTTTGTTCCTGCCGGATAACCACTCTCCGTCGCCCCGGTCTCCGTGACCGTGCCGACACACTCATGGGCGTAAAAAAGTTTTGGGAACTTCTTAATATCGACTCCCGCCGCTCCAATCAGCTCCTCCGACCAGATCTTCTTGTCCAGATCCATGGCCCCCGCCGTGGAGCAGGCGGTCATGTCTCCGGCGAACACACTGGTAAGTCTACCTATTATATAGTCCTTCGAGCTGATGAGAAAACATGCGGTCTTCTCATAAATCTCCGGCTCATTTTCTTTTAACCACAGGATCTTCGCAAGCGGCATCGATCCGTCAAAGTGGTTTCCCGTAATCTCCGCAATATACGCATCCCCGAGAGGCCCCACGTTTCGGCTTCCCGCCTCTCTTATGATCATCCGTGCCTGCTCGTCCGCCCGACCGTCCGAATAGAGGATCGCGTTCCGGAGCGCTTTTCCCTCTGCTCCCACAGAGATCACGTCCTGCATCTGCCCGGAAAAGATAATAGCCCTGATCTCCTTTGGCGGGATGATCTCAAACATCTCTTTTGACAGCTTACAGAACGACCCATACCACTCATCCGGATCCTGTTCCTTGAAGTTTCCCGTTTCGATGGTGTGGATCACGGAGCTTCCGTTAAAGACGGGCTCTCCATTTTCGTTCACGACTACCGCCTTAACGGCTGTCGTCCCGATATCAAAGGTTGCTGCTAACATCTGCTTCCTCCCCGCTCAGTACTGTTACACAGTACCTGGGATTTTACCAATGCTTCGCATCTTAAATTGGCAAAATCCGCTCTCTAAATATTATTTTACTATATTTTCGGTGCCGAAAATATCTACCGTGAACCATAACCGGCGCCAAGCTTCTGTACTACAACAGCGAGAATAATGATCCCACCTGTAATAATGTTCTGCATAAAACTCGGCATCTGTAAGATCGTAAGTCCGTTTGCCAGAACCGCCAGGATGATCGTTCCGACTAAGGTTCCGATCACACATGGAACACCGCTCTTTGAGACGGTGCATCCGATAAATACCGCCGCGTAGGACTGTAAGAAGTATCCCTGTCCGGCAGTGGTGTTTGCGGAACCCACACGGGATGCCACAAGAGCACCCGCGAGTCCTGCCATGGCTGCACTCAGTGCAAAGGCGAGAACTCGGTAGTGGAAGATCCTGATACCGGCAACCCTGGCCGCCTCCTCACTTCCGCCAATAGCGTAGAGCTTTCTTCCTGCGGACATATGATTCATAAAAATATGAAAAACAATGTAGAACACCGCCGCCACGATCGTGATAAACGGGATGCCCGCGATCTTTAAGATTCCAGGGATCGTAAACGCTTTCGGGATGCCGTTAAATACGGTCGTTCCTCCTGTAAGTCCGTAAATCACGCCGTCCAGCACGGTTCCCATGCCCAGTGTCGTGATAAAGGAAAGGATCCCAAACTTCGCTATGATCACGCCGTTTACACATCCAACGACAAGTCCTGCCGCAACCGCCGCCAGGAAGCAGACCGGGATCGGAACACCCTGGATCGATAAAAGTGCCGCAACCACGCCGCCGAGACTCACGATATTTCCGATGGAAAGATCGAACTCGTTGACGGTCATAACGAAGGTCGCTCCCAGCGCCACCATTGCGAGAGGCGCTGCCTGGCGTGTTATATTAAGGAAGTTTTTCAGTGTAAAAAACGACGCAGGTCTAAGGAGTCCGAAAATTCCGATGATGATGGCTAACGCCGCCACCGTTCCGTAATTCTTTAATGCTTTTCCTCTCATCTGTCGTTTTCCTCCCTCTCCGCCTCATAACAGCACGCCAGCACCTCTGCCGCCTTCAGTTCTTTATTCTCAAATATCTTTCGTACTCTTCCGTATGCCATGACGGCAACCTCATCGGCAACCTCTAAAAGTTCCGTGAGATCGGATGACACATAAAGGACGGCTTTGCCCTTTTTTGCCTCTTCCTTCAGAAGCCTGTGGATCTCCTGTCGTGTTGCCACATCCACCGCCTGAGTCGGCTCATCACAAAGCCAGATCGACGGCTCCGTAAGGAGTGCCTTCGCGAACACGACCTTCTGCTGGTTTCCGCCAGACAGCTCCTTTGCCGGCTGGCTGGTGCCGATGCACTTGATCTTTAACACCTTGATCATGTCCGCCGCCTTTTTGCATGCCGCCTGTTTCTGGAACCAGCCGCCTTTCGTGTAGCGGTCGATGGAGGCGAGCATCATGTTCTCCTCGACAGTGAAGGACGGGATCATGGCTTTTCCTCTCCGGTCCTCACAGATAAACACCATTCCCTGTCGGATAGATTCCGACGGGGTAGGGCGGACCGTGGTCTTTCCGTCGATCGTGACCTCGCCGCCTGCCAGCTTTCTCGTTCCGTAAATGCATTCCAGGAATTCCGTCCGCCCACTTCCGCAGAGCCCAAACATTCCGGTGATCAGCCCGGTCTTTACTTCCAGATCGACACCGCGGACGATTCCGTCCCTGGAGCGGATCCCATGGACTTCCAGGACCGTTCTGCCGATCTTTTTTTCGGTGCCTGTTCCCACCAGCTCAGTTCCCTGAATATCCGTCTTTTCTGCTTCACTGCTCATCGGCTGCTTTACTCCGCCTTTACCAGATGCCTTATCTGCCGCTCCACCCTGAAGTTTCGACTCGGCATCCTTTCCCGTTTCCGCATCTTCAACGCCAGACGCAGCCTCATTCCCGCTCATCAGCCGTACCAGCTCTTTTCTGCTGGTTCCTGCCGTATCCACCGTGGACACCAGCGTTCCGTTTCTCAAGACCGTGACCCGGTCTGTCAGCTCCATGATCTCTTCCAACCGGTGTGTCACATAGAGGACCGAGGTTCCTTTTGCCTTTAAGTTTCTCACGATGGAGAACAGCAGGTTCGCCTCCTTATCAGAAAGGGACGCTGTCGGCTCATCAAGGATCAAAAGCTTACAGTCACTCATCATCGCCCGGACGATCTCCGCACATTTTTTCTGTGCCGGGGTCATCATGGACACCGGTTTCTTAAGATCAAGATGGATCCCAAGCTCCGCCGCTTTCGCCGCGGCTTCCCGTTCCATCTCTTTCCATTGGATCAGCCCGCCTTTTACCGGGTACGATCTTCCGAGACAGATATTTTCCAATCCCGTGAACGCCGGAATCAGGACATTGTCCTGGAAAATAATGTTGATTCCAAAGGCCCTGCTGTCTTCCGGGCGGATCGTCTCCGAAAGCTCTTTTCCGTTCCACAGGATACTGCCGCCGTCTCTCTTGTAGACACCGCCGAGGATCTTGATGAACGTGGACTTTCCGGCTCCGTTCTCACCGATGAGGCCATGGACCTCCCCCTCACCGAGAGAGAAGTCCAGACCTTTTAATGCGTATACACCGTTAAATTTTTTATCTACGCTCTTTACATCCAGCAACATCCTGTTTACCTGCCTTATCGTTTCTTCGTGCCCCGCACTGCCTGATACCCTGCGCGACGTTTTCTCTTACTGTGCATTCTCCTGTGTGATCAGCTCCGCCGGTGCGTACATCTCACCTTTTTCGATCTCCTCACCGGCAAAGTATTTGTCCATCTGTTCGCACACGATATCTGCCATTCCCTCAAAGTTCTGTTTTACTGTCGCCTTTAAGTTTGTTCCGTCCTTGATCATCTCAACGGCCTGCTCGTTTCCGTCAACGCCTGTGACGATCACTTCATCGCGTCCTGCTTCCTGAAGTGCCTTTGCAGCGCCGATAGCCGGTTCATCCCATGCGCCAAATACAGCCGTGATGGAATCCTTGTCCGGGTTTGCCGTTAAGAGATTTGCAACGATGTCCTGCGCGTCGTTGATCGGCTGCTCTGCCGGAACGTGCTGCTCTGTGATCAGCTTGATATCCGGATATTCCTTAATAATATCGTCAAATGCCTCGCAGCGCTTTACAACGCCCGGATGCGGTCTGTGGGTCAGGGCAATCACGGTTCCCTTTCCACCCATCAGATCGTCAAATAAGTACCTCACAATGAGCTCGCCCATCTGGTAGTTGTCGCTTGTCGCGTTGATCTGCATTCCATCAATAAATCCGCTGTCGCATCCGAATACCGGGATATCTGCATCAAAGGCGTCCTGGAGCTGGTTCGCTACCTGGTTCGGGTCAGCGCTTACAAGGACGATTCCGTCTGTTCCGGAGGAAACAACGTCCTCGATACGGCTTGCGAGCTCCGCGAAGTCATTTGCTGTGTCGATCACGAATACCTCCGCACCCTCGGATTCCAGGTCTTCCTTAATATATCCTGCCATCTGGTTTGTCGTGACAGATGTGAGATACGGGGTCATAACGGAGATCTTCTTTCCGGCAAGTGCGCCGCCCTCTGTCTTTTCCGCCTCGGTCTCTGTCCCGGAAGCCGCCTCTGTGGCTGCAGCTGTTGTTGTCTCGGCCGCCGTTGTTGTCTTCTCGTCCGCCTCTGTGGAGCATCCGGTAAGCAGGATTCCTGCAAGAGCTGCGGCGGCAGCAAGGCTCATGATGGTTTTCATTTTTCTCATAATCATTTCCTCCTCGTTTTTGTCGACTGCCTCTTGCGGGAATAAGTAAGGGATGCCGCTCCGAAAAGTTCTTTTTTTGAACTAAAAAATCCCGGACATAGTTTTCACTATGCCGGGACGAAATCTTTCGTGGTGCCACCCGATTTCACAGATCAGTCTTCCTCGAAAGCCAACTGCTCCGTGCCTACGGCACTCCCACAGTTGCCGCCTCCATTCGTAATCCGGGCTATCGCCCTGCTTACCATACCGGCTTGGTCGTCAAATGCCTATTCCTCACTGCGTGCAGACACGCAGAATGTCTAACCGCTTGACAACGCTTTCAAGTAAAAAAAGGTGACAGAAGTACTAAGACTCTGACACCTTTGTCTAATTCATTACATCACTATGAAACTTATTTTTACGCAGTATTAATTGCTCATAGGTATTGACTGCGCTAAAAAAATATGGAACTACTATATTCCATTTTTTCAAATTTGTAAAGTAGTTTTTTCGCAGTTTGTTAAAGTTTTTTCATCCAATTCCTTCCATACGGGATCCGCAGCCTGAAAAGACGATTCTTATGTCCTGACATAGAATTGTTTAAAACTGTTTTGACTCCTTGAAACGGCAGAACAGCTGTAAGACCATCCGAAACAGAAAAATGTTTAATAATAGGAACGCTGTCTGTGATCAAAAAAAAATTCAAAAAAATGTGTTGACAAATTCTGAAAAACGAGTATATTATACCACCATAAGAGCAAGGGCGCTTGGGTGCATGAAACATACACCCCGGTGCCCTTCTCGCATTTTACGGATCTTCCCCATAAACCCCTATACTTAAATATCGATCCGTAAAGTGACTACTGTCTGTTCCCCACCCCGGAACAGGCAGCAAATCAAGTATAATTTCCCGCATATGGGAGCAAAGAAGTTCCCCAGCGGAGTTGAAAGGAGAAACATCTATGAGCAAAAGCATTCCTGAACTGTATGGAAGTCTTGTATTCAACGACAAAGTCATGAAAAGCAAATTGCCGCGAGATGTTTATAAGGCACTCCGCAAAACGATTGAAAATGGCAGCCATCTGGATCTCGATATTGCAAATGCAGTCGCAGTTGCAATGAAGGAATGGGCAGTTGAAAATGGTGCAACTCACTTCACACACTGGTTCCAGCCGATGACCGGCATCACTGCTGAGAAGCACGACAGTTTCATCAACCCGGTTGGCAATGGCGAAGTTATCATGGATTTCTCCGGCAAAGAGCTGGTAAAGGGCGAACCGGATGCATCCAGTTTCCCATCCGGCGGACTTCGTGCCACCTTTGAGGCAAGAGGTTATACAGCCTGGGATCCAACCTCCCCGGCATTTATTAAAGACGATACACTCTGCATCCCGACCGCATTCTGTTCCTACAGCGGCGAGGCACTTGATACCAAAACCCCTCTTCTGCGTTCGATGGAAACCATCAACCGCGAGGCGCTGCGTGTTCTGAAGCTCTTCGGAAATGAAGATGTGACCCGCGTTGTCTCCACCGTTGGTCCGGAACAGGAGTATTTCCTGGTTGATAAAGAACTGTTTAATAAGAGAAGCGATTTGAAGTTCTGCGGAAGAACTCTGTTTGGCGCACCAGCTCCGAAAGGTCAGGAAATGGATGACCACTATTTCGGCGCTCTCCGTCCGAGAGTTTCCGCTTTCATGAAAGAACTGGATGAAGAGCTCTGGAAGCTCGGTATTCCGGCAAAAACCAAACACAACGAGGTAGCTCCGGCGCAGCATGAACTTGCCACCATCTACACGACTACCAATGTGGCAGTTGACAACAACCAGCTCACTATGGAAATCATGAAACGTGTGGCAGAGAAACATGGCCTTGTGTGCCTGCTCCATGAGAAACCATTTGAGGGCATCAACGGAAGCGGTAAACACAACAACTGGTCTTTATCGACCAACACCGGCGAAAACCTTCTTGATCCGGATCGCGATCCGGCAAAGAACTTACAGTTCCTTCTCTTCCTGTTCGCAACGATCAAGGCAGTCGATGTCTACGGCGATCTGCTCCGCGTATCAGTTGCAACTGCCGGAAATGACCACCGTCTGGGCGGCAACGAGGCGCCGCCAGCTATCGTGTCTATGTTTATCGGCGATGATCTGGAAGCAGTTCTCAATATTGTGGAAAAAGATCTGGAGTCTGAGGCAAAAGAAATCCAGACGATGAAGCCGGGCGCAAAGGTTCTGCCACACTTTATCAAAGATACGACCGACCGCAACCGCACTTCTCCGTTTGCCTTTACCGGCAATAAATTCGAGTTCCGTATGCCAGGTTCCGCTCTCTCTGTATCGGAACCGAACATTGTCATCAATACAGCCGTAGCTGAAGTTTTAGGCGAATTTGCAGACCGTCTGGAAGGTCTTTCAGGCAAGGCTCTGGAGGCAGAAATCCATCTGCTCTTAAAGGAAGTGCTGCGTGATCACCGCCACATCGTATTCAACGGCAACGGTTACACCAGCGAATGGGTAGAGGAAGCTCACAAACGCGGACTCTTCGACCTGCCGAGCTGCGCAGAGGCATTTCCGCGCCTGATTGCTGAGAAAAACGTAGAACTGTTCCTGAAACACGGCATCTACACCAAGGAGGAACTCTTCTCCCGCTACGAAATCAAGGAAGAGAACTACATCAAGACCATCAACATCGAGGCAAAGACGATGCTTTCGATGATGAAGAAGACCTTCCTGCCGTCCGTCCTCTCCTACTGCAAGGAGCTGGCTGAAACCGCCGCAAAGACAAAGGCAATCCTGCCGGACGCACCGATCAGCGCCGAGAGCAAACTGCTTGAGAAGCTGTCCGGTCTCTACACCGAGATTTCCGAGAAAACCGAAGCACTGGCAGAGGCTGAAAAAGCGGCAGAATCCATGGAAGATAATATCGAGAAGGTTGCATATTTCCACTATATGATTCTTGCCAAGATGGATGACTTAAGAAGCAGCGTTGATACCGCAGAAGCTCTGATTCCAGATTCCTTCCTGCCGTATCCGACTTACGATGAACTGCTGTTCTCCGTATAATCTGACATGTCAATATTATGACTTGATTGAAAAATCAAGAAAAATGTGTTATGATTTGGCTGCAAAATATTGGTATATTGTCTTTTATACTGATATTTTGCAGTCAATTTTGGGTTCTTATCCCTGTTATTTTCTTATCATTCAGGTATCTTGAATACAAAGGAGGTTTATATCATGAGGGAGTCACTCACATACGAAACCGGGCTTCGTGAGGAATGCGGCGTATTTGGAATGTTTGACCTGGAGGGCGGCGATGTTGCCAGAGATATGTACTACGGACTCAGCGCACTCCAGCACCGCGGTCAGGAGTCATGCGGCATCGCAGTCTGTGACACGAACGGCCCAAAGGGCGTTGTCAACTGCTACAAAGGGCTGGGACTTGTCAATGAGGTATTTCATGAGGAGACGTTAAAACGCCTCGGCGGCAATCTGGGAGTTGGTCATGTCCGCTACTCCACAACCGGTTCTTCTACCATCGAAAACACACAGCCACTGGTACTTAAGTATTTTAAGGGAACACTCTGTCTGGCGCACAACGGAAACCTGGTAAATGCGTTTGAGATGCGCCGCCAGCTTGAAGAAACCGGCGCAATCTTCCAGACGACGATGGATTCAGAGGTAATCGCGTTCCACATCGCCAGAGAACGTCTGGCTGCCCCGACCGCTGAAGAGGCAATCAAACGGACCGCGGCAAAAACACGTGGCGCTTATGCCCTGATTATCTCCAGCCCGCGCAAGCTGATCGGTGTTCGTGACCCATTTGGTCTGCGTCCTCTCTGCCTCGGCAAAAAGGGAAATGTCTGGATCATGGCATCGGAAAGCTGTGCCATCACCTCGGTCGGCGGCGAATTTATCCGTGATATCGAACCGGGTGAGATCGTGACCATCACCCGCGACGGCGTTTTTTCTGATAAAAGCCTGCAGCAGGAAAAACGGGCGCACTGCGTTTTCGAATACATCTATTTTGCCCGCCTCGACAGCCACATCGATGATGTGAGCGTCTATGAGGCTAGGCTGCGCGGCGGCGCTGCTCTCGCACGTTCCTTCCCTGCCGATGCCGACCTCGTCGCCGGTGTACCGGATTCCGGCCTGACCGCCGCGATGGGATATGCGAAGGCATCCGGCATTCCATATGAGATTATTTTCCATAAAAATAGCTATGTCGGCAGAACCTTCATCAAACCGACCCAGGAAGAACGCGAAAATAGCGTCCGTATCAAGCTTAATATTCTGGAACCGGCTGTCAGGGGAAAACGCATTGTCCTCGTCGATGACTCTATCGTGCGCGGTACGACGATGAAAAACCTGATCCGCATGCTCAAAAAAGCCGGGGCGAAGGAAGTCCATGTGCGCGTCAGCTCTCCGCCATTCCTCTTCCCCTGCTATTTCGGCACCGATGTCCCCTCCAATAAACAGCTCATCGCCAGCAGCCATTCCGTCGAAGAAATCTGCCGGGAGATCGGTGCGGATTCGCTTGGATATATGCCGGTTGAAGATCTTGAGGAGATGGCAGGCGGGCTGCCGCTCTGTACGGCATGTTTTACCGGAAACTATCCGATGGATGTGCCGGATGGGGAGATTAAGGATGCATTAGAATAAATATTGTGCAAATAAAAAAGGGCTCTCACCGAGTCCTTTTTTATCCCTCACACTTTTTCACGTTTTGTCAAAACTTTTGTTTTTGTTTAAAATGTCTTATATGTTTTTATACATTGGATGACGGACGGTTGTTCTTCATCCCGTCCTGCGAAAAACAGCAAAAACGTGCGAAAAAATCGCCCTAGAGTAAAGTACAGTGAAAAATACTAAAACAACAGGCATTATATATAGAAGAAACAGCTTTATTTTCGTTTTTCTGGTTTCTTCTTTTCTTTTTTTTCTCCTCCCCTTTCTTTTTTCATGTTTTCGTTTTTCTGATTTCCTATTTTTCCTTAAAAATTCCGTTCTATTTTTCGAATTTTCTTTCCTTTTTTCTTTTTCAAAAGTGGAAAAATAGTTTGTTTTCGATTTTTTCTCGATTTTTTTTGATTTAAATCCTGATTTTCGGCTATATATTCGAGTTTTTTATCAAAAATCGTGAAGATGTGATTTTGAATATAAAAAAAGAAGAACCCTTTTTTCAGAGTTCTTCTTTCTTCCCTCACACCTTAGTTGAGTTTCCTCAACTGCGTTTTGTCTATTTTCCTTGCCAAGTTTTGGTTCTTTTTTTCTGCCCTTTTGGGCGATTTTTTTGCACGTTTTAGCTATTTTGAAGAGTACGTGCTGAGTTCTGCGCTTTTAACGCTTTCAACTCGTCAAATACAACATCGTTCAGAACCTTAATGTAGGTTCCCTTCATACCGGACGAACGGGACTCTATAACGCCTGCACTCTCAAACTTGCGGAGTGCATTGACGATAACGGAACGGGTAATGCCGACTCTGTCTGCAATCTTGCTGGCTACCAGAATGCCCTCGTTGCCTTCCAGCTCATCGAAGATGTGGGTAATTGCTTCCAGTTCGGAGAAGGACAGGGTGCTGATCGCTGATTTAACGATCTGGATCTTTCTTGTCTCCTCTGCATTCTCCTCGTTGACAGAACGCATCATCTCAAGTCCGACAACAGTGGTTCCGTACTCACTCAGGATGATATCGTCGATGTCGTACTGTGCATCTGATTTGTAGATGAACAGAGTACCCAGTCTCTCACCGGATATATCAATAGGCGTGATGATCGCCTGATACTTCTTCACGTTCTCCTCGGCGAATCCCAATGTGGCAAGGTTGACATTTTCCTTCGTTGACAAAACGCTTAAAAGGCGTTCATTCAACATACGGTCAACAAAACCGCCGACCTGATCCTTGATCAACTCTTCGATCTCATCCACACCCTCATGAATCGCAACTCCGAGTACTTTACCTTTCTTGCTGATTACGAGAATATTGGATTCCAGTATGTCACTGAGGACTTCACAAATGTCATTGAACACAACCTTATGAGAATGGTTGTTGTGCAATAACTTATTAATTTTTCTAGTTTTGTCCAGTAATTGAACGCTCATTTTACCAGTTACCTCCTTTGCCTTTATCGTAAATTAGAATTCGATCCTAACCTGTAAGAATTGTAACACGATTTTCGTATAATAGCAAGAGTTTTTCTGTATTTTTCATTTTTTTTAATAATTAATATCTATTTCAAGAGTTTTTATGAGTTTTTTACAAAACCGCAGGCTTCGTTAGAACAAAGAAGCTTATTTCCCTTTTCGAGCATAATATGTCCACATTTCGGACACATTTCTTTTGACGGTTTCTGCCAGGTCATAAAATCGCAGTCCGGATTATTTTCGCAGCCGTAATATCTTCTGCCCTTTTTCGATTTACGGATGACAATCTCACCACCGCATTTCGGGCACTTCACGCCGATCTTTTCCAGGTACGGCTTCGTGTTTTTACAGTCTGGGAATCCCGGGCAGGCAAGGAATTTGCCGTGCGGGCCATACTTAATTACCATGTTGCGCCCGCACTGGTCACAGATCACATCCGTCACCTCGTCAGCAATCTTGACGCTCTCAAGCGTCTTCTCCGCTTCTTTAACCGCCTTGTCAAGATCCGGATAAAAGTTTTCGATAACAGTCTTCCAGCCGATCGTGCCGTCCCCGATGCTGTCGAGCAGGTACTCCATATTTGCCGTAAACTGCAAATCAACGATGGATGGGAACGCCTTCTTCATCATCCGGTTGACTACCTCGCCAAGCTCCGTCACATAGAGGTTCTTATTTTCCTTCGCTACATAGCGGCGCGCGATGATTGTCGTGATGGTCGGTGCATAGGTACTTGGCCGTCCGATGCCCTGCTCTTCCAGCGCCTTGACGAGCGACGCCTCTGTATAATGTGCCGGTGGCTGTGTAAAATGCTGTGCCGGTTCTAACTGGTTTAAATCCAGCTTCATGCCTGCTTCCAGCGACTCATTCAGAACGCCGTCGGTCTCTTTATCCTCGTCCTGTGAATAGACGGACATGAAGCCGTCAAATTTGATTTTGGACGCCGACAGGGTGAAAAGCTCCTCTCCGGCTGCTACCTTGACGGAGGTTGTCTCGTAAACCGCCGGGCGCATCCGGCTCGCCGTGAAGCGCTTCCAGATAAGCTGGTACAGACGGAACTGGTCACGGCTTAAGAATTCTTTCACTGCTGCCGGTGTTCTGGTTACATCTGTCGGACGGATCGCCTCATGTGCATCCTGAATGATCTTCTTGTCTGAAGATTTCTTAACGTCTCCGTCGGAAACATACTCTTCACCGAAGCCTTCCCTGATATATTCTCTTACTGTTGCATCCGCTTCCTCTGAGATACGGGTAGAATCCGTACGCAGGTATGTGATCAATCCCACAGTACCACTGCCTTTGATATCCACACCCTCATATAACTGCTGGGCAATACGCATGGTCTTGGCTGTTGCAAAATTCAATGCCTTGGATGCTTCCTGCTGCAACGTACTGGTTGTAAACGGTACCGGTGCCTTCTTGGTACGTTCTCCTTTTTTTATATCGGCAACAGAATACTCCGCATTTTCCACTTCTTTCATGATCTCGTCCAGTTCTTCCCTGGATGAGATTGTCATCTTATTCTTTTCTGTACCATAGAACTTAGCAGTCAGAAGTTTTCTTTCTCCTTTGACCTTCAGATCCGCATCCAGTGTCCAGTATTCTTCCGGAATAAAAGCATTGATCTCTTCTTCTCTGTCTGCGATAATACGCAATGCAACCGACTGTACACGTCCGGCACTTAATCCTCTCTTAACCTTTGCCCACAGGAGCGGACTGATCTTGTAACCTACAATTCTGTCCAGTACACGGCGTGCCTGCTGCGCATCCACCAGATCCATATCGATTTCTCTTGGATTCTTAAGCGACGCTTTTACTGCATTCTTAGTAATCTCATTAAAACTGATTCGATAAACTTTCTTATCTTCTAATTTCAAAGCTTTGCTCAGATGCCAGGATATTGCTTCTCCCTCCCGGTCCGGGTCAGTTGCAAGATATATCTTGTCCGCCTTTTTGACTTCCTTACGAAGCTTCGCAAGAATCTCTCCCTTTCCTCTGATCGTTATATACTTTGGTTCGTAATCATTTTCAATGTCGATACCCATCTGGCTTTTGGGCATATCTCTCACATGACCGTTCGATGCGGTCACTACATAATTACTTCCTAAGAACTTCTTAATGGTCTTCACCTTTGCAGGTGACTCCACGATTACCAGATAGCGTGCCATAATTTCCTCCATAATACCGACCGTTCTTACAACAGCCTTATATAATAATTCCTGGATACTTCTTCTGCGTATCCTTTCAATTCCAAAGTAATCAGTCTTTCCATCAATTCTGAAATAGAAAGTTCTGTTTCTTTCATCAATTCATCGATTCCTTTCGGAAACAAATCGAGACAACTATACACCATACGCTCAGTACTTTCAAGCATTTTTTCATTTTTGTCATTTTTTTGTCCAATTTGCATCCGATTCAGATTCCATTCATCCATCAGTTCTTCCGGCGTGATCAGTATTCCCGCTCCCTGCCGGATCAGTCTGTGACATCCCTGACTCAACGCACTTGTCACCGGTCCCGGAAGTGCATAGACATCCTTCCCCTGATCCAGCGCAAAATCTGCAGTGATCAAAGATCCGCTCTTTTCTTTTGCCTCTATCACCAGTATCCATTCCGCCAGTCCACTGATAATCCGGTTCCGCATCGGAAAATTTCTTGCAAGTGGTTCGGTTCCGGGTGGAAATTCCGATATGATTCCGCCTTTTTTTTGAATGTCCATGTATAATCCGATATTTTCTCTTGGATAACACACATCCACTCCACAGCCCAGAACAGCAAACGTTGTTCCGTCTCCGTTCAAAGCACCTCTCTGCCCTGCTCCGTCGATTCCTCTCGCCATACCGCTTATCACCTGTACTCCCGCATGCCCAAGACATTTCCCATACTGCAATGCCATTTGTTCTCCATATGAAGTACAATTCCTGGCCCCTACGATTGCTGCGCTTTTCACATTTTCATCCGGCAGCGATCCAAGTACGTACAAGGCGTACGGGGGATCTGTGATCACTTTCATTTTTTTCGGATAATCATCCGAAAAATACGGCACAAATTTTATCTTCTTTTTCACGGATTTTTC
>ENA-ORRZ01001605-ORRZ01001605.1-human-gut-metagenome-genome-assembly--contig:-NODE-1605-length-13775-cov-3.703936_pt1 | contig 13775 bp, 11 predicted proteins | sample MGYA00242185_ERZ509152 | MGnify/ENA primary metagenome ERZ509152 (study PRJEB26280, sample SAMEA2338668) | human gut metagenome | biome: human gut; feature: human-associated habitat; material: faeces... | reverse complement strand
GCCGGTAAGCCATAAGGGTAGCGGAAACAGTAAAAAAGATTTCCAGGGCGCTGCTGACAATTCCTGCCAGAACAAACAGAAAGCCGGAAATCAGCACAATGGCTGCCAGCCCTGCCAGATACAACCGGTAAATGGTTTTGTTTTTTGGTTCCGCAGTCTGGTACAGTCGGAGCACAATGAAAAACAGGCAGATGGTTAGACAGGCAGCAGCAAGAAAAGCAAAGACAATGTGGAGACTGGCCTTTAAGGGCATCTGCTCTGGAAGATAAGGCGTGGTAACAGCAAAGTCCAACAGCACCAGAGCAAGATAGATCAGCCAGCTGGCTGTCGGCTTTCGGGGCATATGGCGGATAATTCTCCGGAGAATAAAAAAGAAATAGATTCCCACAATCAGTCCCCACAGGACAAAGGCTTCTTTTCTTCCGGCAATATTTCCCAGCACGGAAAAATTGGTGCGGAACCAGTCGCTGTTTATGGCAAAAAGAAAGGTGTAGACGGGAATCAGGACATATGCAGTAAAAGCAGTCATAAAAGCAGCCTCCTTGAAATCATAATAGGTGGTGTGTATCAGTATCTATTTGTGTTTTTAATGGCCAGTTTAACATAGGCACAGGCATTTCGGCAATAGAAATCTTGACAAAACTATGACGGTAGGGTATACTTAACTGGCGTAAAATTGTCATAAAGCTTCCGCGCAGCCGGGGAGATAGCGGTGCCCTGAACCTGCAATCCGCTCCAGCAGGGGTGATACCTTGCCTCGGGCAGAACATTGCGGAGCTGCCTTATGTAAGTGGCGTTGACGTTTGGGTCTTACGCAACGGGAATCTGTGAACCGTGTCAGGACAGGAATGTAGCAGCACTAAGCAGAAGCTCTCGTGTGCCGTAAGGCAGCCTGGATCGAGCTAACTGCATGAGTAACGTCCGTGATGCCTGCACAAAGCAAGGTGCGTGGATTTTATAATGAATATATGAGACCTGAGAAAAAGCAGCGCGGATCTGGCGGTGTATTCTCAGGCCTTTTTCGTTTTTATTTTACACTTGCCCCAATATTCCCTTTGCGCTATAATTACAAAATGGGTATAATATAACCATTCCTGCGTATCAGTGCCCACACGGCCGGTATGCAGAGTCTGACACTCTGAAATGGAGGAACGCAATATGAGAAGAATAGGAATCTTAACCAGCGGTGGCGACTGCCAGGCATTAAACGCTACTATGCGCGGTGTGGCAAAATCCTTATATAATATGCTGGATGATGTAGAGATCATTGGTTTTGAGGACGGTTATAAGGGGCTGATGTATGCAGATTACCATATTATGAAGCCATCCGATTTTTCCGGTATTCTCACTCAGGGCGGAACGATCCTGGGAACTTCCCGCCAGCCTTTTAAGCAGATGCGTGTGCCGGATGAGAATGGTCTGGATAAGGTAGAATCTATGAAGCATACCTATAGAAAGCTGAAACTCAGCTGTCTGGTCGTTCTCGGCGGAAACGGAAGCCAGAAAACAGCCAATCTCCTCAGCGAGGAGGGCCTTAACGTGGTTTCCCTGCCCAAAACCATTGATAATGATCTCTGGGGAACGGATATGACCTTCGGATTTCACAGTGCAGTGGAGATTGCGACCAATTCCATTGACTGTATCCATACCACAGCCGCTTCCCATGGCCGTGTATTTATTGTAGAGGTTATGGGGCATAAGGTAGGCTGGCTTACCCTTTATGCAGGCATTTCTGGCGGAGCCGACATTATCCTTCTTCCTGAAATCCCATATGATATCAACGTAGTCTGCGATGCGATCACAAAGCGTTCCAAAGCAGGCAAGCGCTTTTCTATTCTGGCAGTGGCAGAGGGGGCTATTTCAAAAGAAGATGCCGGCATGACGAAAAAGGAATTAAAGGAAAAGAAAAAGAACGGAGTGGTTTATCCGTCGGTTGCCTATGAGATTGGAGCAAGAATCCAGGAGGTGACAGGAAGCGAGGTCCGCGTCACTGTTCCAGGACATATGCAGCGAGGAGGAGAACCCTGTCCTTACGACCGTGTGCTTGCTACCAGACTGGGTGCGGCTGCAGCCAGACTGATTGCAGATGAGGAATATGGCTATATGGTGGCTTTAAAAAATAATGAGATTACCAAGGTGCCTCTCTCTGAGGTGGCAGGTAAATTAAAGACCGTGGATCCTGGATGCTCCATGATAAAGGAGGCAAAAATGGTCGGGATCAGTTTCGGAGACGAATAAGGAGCAGGCCCTATGTCATATATGGCTTTATACCGGAAATGGCGGCCGGTGTCCTTTGAGGATGTTAAGGGTCAGGATCCGGTAGTACAGACACTAAAAAATCAGATTACTTCAGATCGGATCGGTCATGCCTATCTGTTCTGCGGAACCAGAGGTACGGGAAAAACCAGTATTGCAAAAATCTATGCCAGAGCAGTAAACTGTGAGCATCCGATCGATGGAAGTCCATGCAACCAGTGTGCTTCCTGCCGCGCCATTTTAGAGGGAAGCTCTATGAATGTGGTGGAGATTGATGCGGCTTCTAACAATGGCGTGGAAAATATCCGGGATATCAGGGAACAGGTACAGTATCCGCCGACAGAGGGAAAATACAGAGTTTACATCATTGATGAGGTTCACATGCTTTCCATTGGAGCCTTCAATGCTTTGTTAAAAACATTGGAGGAGCCGCCTGCTTATGTGATTTTTATTCTGGCGACTACAGAGGTTCATAAGATTCCTATTACGATTTTATCCCGATGCCAGAGATATGATTTTAAGCGCATTTCTCTGGAGACCATTGCAGACCGGTTAAGAGAGCTGACTCAGGCAGAGCATATCCAGGCAGAAGATAAGGCGCTAATGTATATTGCAAAGGCTGCTGATGGCTCTTTGCGAGACGGCTTAAGCCTGCTTGATCAGTGTGTTGCCTTCCATTACGGCAAACTTCTGACTTATGAAAATGCCCTTGAGGTTCTGGGGGCAGTGGATTCCAGCGTATTCAGCCGTATGTTCAATGCGGTTGCAGATGGGAGAACCCGCGACTGCATCACAGAACTGGAAGAAATTGTAATTCAGGGCCGGGAGCTGGGACAGTTTGTTACAGATTTCATCTGGTATCTGCGAAATCTTCTTCTGGTTCAGAGTGCAGATGATCCGGAGGGGTTAGTGGATCTGTCGGAAGAGAATCTAAAGCAGCTGAAGGCAGATGCTGTTAAGACAGACGGAAATACCCTTATGCGCTATATACGGGTATTTTCAGATTTGTCCAGCCAGCTGCGCTATGCCAGCCAGAAACGTGTTTTGCTGGAAGTGGCTTTGATCCGTCTGACACACCCGGCTATGGAGCCGGATCTGGATTCTGTTTTACAGAGGATTCATCAGCTGGAGGAGCAGTTAGAGGATATAGAGGCCAGAGGAATCAGCGCAGGCCAGGGGACTTATGGAGCGGCAGGCAGTATGGCTGCCTTTGGAACTTGTGGCCTTCCGGGGCAGCCGTCAGCCGGCTCCGATCCTGCAGGCAGTTTGCAGCAGTCCCCTTCCGGTGATTCGGGACAGACGTCTGCCGGAATTTCAATGGGTTCAGCGGCAGAAACCATTTCCCTTTCCAAAGCGCAGCTGGAGGATTTAAACCTCATACGCAATGAATGGGCCAAAATTGTCCGCAGCATCGGCGGCGGAGCCAGATCCTATCTGAGGGATACCGTAGTAGAACCCGGAGGGGAAGGCTGTCTTACCATTGTATTTTTAGACCCTATGAGCTATGATATGGGCAAGCGCCCTACGGTGATTGGAGAATTGGAGCGGAAAGTAGAGGCTGCCTACGGCAAATCCATTTATTTTAAAACAAGACTGGCAGGCCGGGGTGAACGTCTGGATACTATTTACGTTACAAAAGAGGATCTGGAAGAAAAGATCCATATGGATATTACTTACGAAGACTGATATATTTTCATATAAAACAGGCCTGTAAAGGCCAGACAGAAAGAGGAGGAACATCACCATGGCAAAACGTGGCGGATTCCCGGGCGGTATGCCGGGAAATATGAATAATCTTATGAAGCAGGCACAGCGTATGCAGCGCCAGATGGAAGAGACAACAAAGGCATTAGAGGAAAAGGAATATACAGCAGCAGCAGGCGGCGGAGCGGTAACAGTAACGGTTTCCGGCAAAAAGGAAGTAGTTTCTGTTAAGCTGGCAGAAGAGGTAGTGGATCCGGATGATATTGAGATGCTTCAGGATCTGATCGTGGCAGCTACCAATGAGGCCTTCCGCCAGATGGAGGCCGACAGTGCAGAGGCCATGTCCAGACTGACCGGAGGACTGGGCGGTGCTTTAGGCGGAGGCTTTCCTTTCTAATGGATTATTACAGCAGTCAGATCAGCAGACTGATCGAAGAATTGTCCAAGCTCCCCGGAGTAGGCGCAAAATCTGCTCAAAGACTTGCGTTTCATATCATAAATATGCCTAAGGAGCAGGTAGAACAGCTGGCAGGAGCCATGACCGGCGCCAGAAATAATGTCCGCTACTGCAAAGAGTGCTTTACGCTCACAGACAAGGAGCTTTGTCCAATCTGCAGCAGTACAAAACGCGACCACAGTACGATTATGGTAGTAGAAAACACCCGCGACCTGGCGGCTTATGAGAAAACCGGCAAATATAACGGAGTCTATCATGTGCTCCATGGAGCGATTTCTCCCATGCTGGGGATTGGCCCTAATGATATTAAGCTGAAGGAGTTAATGCAGCGCCTTCAGTCGGATGTGGAGGAAGTTATTATTGCAACCAATTCCAGTCTGGAAGGCGAAACGACAGCAATGTATATCAGCAAGCTGATCAAGCCGACCGGGATCAGAGTTACACGGATCGCCAGCGGTGTGCCCGTAGGCGGAGATCTGGAATACATCGACGAGGTAACGCTGCTTCGGGCGCTGGAAGGAAGGACCGAGCTTTAAAATGCCGCTTACGGCAGGGAGATGCATAAGATGGATAAATATGAGTTTAATTTAAGGATTGATCAGATTAAGAAGAAAATTGCCTCAGAAGATTTTGAGACAGCGATGAAGATCGCGGATACCATTGACTGGAGAAGAGTCCGCAATATCAATATCCTGTCTATGGTTTCCGGGGTTTATGAAAAAAATGGAGAATATCAGGAGGCAAAGGATATTCTTCTTCTGGCTTTTGAACGGGCCCCTATGGGAAAGCGCCTTCTGTACAAGCTGGCCGAGCTGGCAATTAAAGAAGGAAGTCCGGATGAGGCAGAGGATTATTACCGGGAATTTTGTGAGCTGGCTCCGGAAGACCCCAGACAGTACATTCTGCGCTATTTGATTTTGGGAGCTAAGGGAGCGCCGGTAGAGCAGCTGATCCATACTCTGGAGCAGTACTGCAATGTAGAACTGGATGAGAAATGGCTTTATGAGCTGGCAGAGCTTTATAATGCGGCCCATATGGAGCAGCTTTGTGTGATGACCTGTGACAAGATTATGCTTATGTTTGGGACAGGAAAATATGTAGACAAGGCGATTGATTTAAAGGTTCAGTATGCTCCCCTTACAGACTATCAGATGGATCTGGTGGAAAATAAGGATAAGTATGAGGCACGGTTGAAGGCTGTAGAAACAGAATATAATAAGAAAAAGCCTATGGTTCTTCCGATTGATGAGGAAGATGCACAGGCAGAGCAGGAAGCAGAGGATGCTTATGTGTATCAGCAGGAAGCAGCCTATACAAAAGAGCCTGAACCGGAAGAGGAAGTTTTAGAGGAGCAGCCAGAGACGGTGTTTGATGACGAAGAAGCAGCCGGGGAGGAAGAGGCCTTTTTCGAGGCCGAACCAGAGCCTGAGGAGGAACCGGAGCTGTCCTGTGAGGAAGAAGAATCAGAAGCGGACAGTGAGCCGGAGGTGTCTTCTGAGCCGGAAACGGCTTCCGGCTCATCAAAAGAAGACGAAACTCTCCGTGCACAGCTTCACGAGGCCGAAGCTCAGGAGGATCTTGCGAAGGAAATGTCCCGGCTGGCAGAGGAGCATGGGTACAGCGAGGAAACTCAGGCGGCCCAGACACAGGTGCTGGCGGATATACGTCATTTGAAAAAAGGACCGATGTACAGCGGATCAAATCACCTGATGATTGAGGCAGATGAACCGGAAAAGGGTTTTGAGCTGGCGGTAAAGACATTAAAACGGATTCATCAGGAAACAGGCGCTAAAAATCAGGCTGCAAAGATTACAGGAGCCCGTTTAAATAACAGAGGAATTTTTACTCTGTCAGACAAGCTTACGGGAAAAGACCTGATTATCGAACAGGCCGGAGATATGAATGAGTCGATTCTTCAGGAGCTCAATCAGCTTATGGCAAGAGATGAAACCGGCATGAGTGTGGTGCTGATCGATACCGCAGAGCGTTTGGAGGAGCTCCACAAAACCTATCCGGGACTGGCTAAGAGGTTTGAGTGCATTGGGACTTCTGTGAAGGAGCAGGAGAAAGAAGCAGAGCCGGATAACCGTCCGGTCCGTGCGGTGAAGCTTCATGAAGCTCCTGCATCTGCGGCGCCTGTCCGCACGATAAAGACAGTTGAGCAGGAAGCGGCAGAGGCAGAGAAGGATATTCTTCCGTCCCGTCCTGCGTATCAGGCAGCTTTCCGTCCTTCTGAAATGGAAGAAGAAAAGAGGCTGGCAGCACCATCCGGAAAAGCCGGCGAAACAGGAGAAGCTGCACAGGCAGCGAAACCGGCTGCGGCGAAACGCAGGCAGGTGATCCCTCTGGTTCCCGAACCTCCGGTACAGGCTGAGAAAGAGCCTGTTTCAGAAGAACCTGAGCAGGAAATGGATATTGATGAGTTTGCAAAATATGCCTGTGAATATGCCGGCAGTATTGACTGCAGTATTTCAGGAAAGAGCATGCTGGCTCTTTATGAACGAATCGAAATTATGGAAGAGGATGGGGAAAAGCTGACAAAGGCTGCTGCAGAAGCGCTGATCGAAGAGGCGGCAGATAAGGCAGAAAATCCGTCATTATTCAAAAAAATGACAGGGCTTTTCTCTTCCAAATATGACAAAGCAGGACTTCTTATTCTGAAAGAGGAGCATTTTATATGAAGAAACAGATTCGTTTGATTGCCCTTGATCTGGATGGTACGCTTTTAGATGATCAGAAACAGCTGTCGGAAAATAATATACAGGCCCTGGCGGAATGTGCCCGTCGGGGCATACAGGTTGTACCGGCTACCGGACGCCCGGCAGATGGGATTCCAAAGGAACTTCGCTCTATTCCTGGAGTTCGTTATGCCATTACGACCAATGGCGGTGCAGTGGTGGATCTGGAAACCGGAAGGCGGTTAAGCCAGTGCGTTCTTTCTAATGAACAGGTGCTTCGGATTTTGGATATAGTCAGACAGTACCATGTGATGTATGACCCATATGTACAGGGACGCGGTATTACACAATCCAGTTTTTTTGAACATATGGAAGAATTTGGAATCAGTCCGGCTGTTCAGAAATTGGTGAGAGCTACCAGAGATGTAGTGCCGGATATTTATCAGTATATGGTTGAAACAAAAAACTGTGCTGAAAAGATAAACGTTTTTCTGGCAGATCTTTCAGACAAAGAGATTTTGCGGGAAGAGCTGTCTTCTGTTGAAGGCCTTGCAATCAGCTCCTCCATGTATAATAATCTGGAGATAAATGCAGAGGCGGCGACCAAGGGAAATGCACTCTTGTGGCTGGCAGATCATCTTGGTATCCCCAGGGAAGAAACAATGGCTTTTGGAGATGGTGAAAATGATATTTCCATGCTGAAAGCGGCTGGAACTGGGGTTGCTATGGGAAATGCTTCTGACCATGTTAAGGCTGCTGCAGATGAGGTAACACTTACAAATGAGCAGGACGGAGTGGCAGCTGCCATCCAAACCTGGATACTTAAATAATAAATACCGAAAGAAGTAAGGCATGATAATGGAACACTGGCTGCCCATTGCGGCAGGCGTATTTTTGATAGGAATGGTTTTATATGGCCATCATAGAGGATTTTTGAGACAATGCGTTTCAGTGGGCGCACTGGTACTTACCATTTGTCTTGTGAAGATAGTCACGCCATCAGTGACAGAATTTATTGAGAGCAATCCTCAGATCCACAGCCGGGCAGCCGAGATTATTTTGACAATATCCGGTTGGAATGAATCGGGGAAGGACAACATACAGGCGCCGGCCTCTCAGAGAACAGTCATTGAAGGATTGAAATTGCCCCAGTTTATAAAGGATATGCTGATAGAAAATAATAACAGCGAGTTTTACAATATTTTGGGAGTGGAGCAGTTTGCAGAATATATTACAGCATGTCTGGCTGATATGGCAATCCATGTTGTCTGCAGTGTGCTTATTTTTATTTTAAGTTATGTCCTGATTCGTTTTTTGATTTACTGGCTGGATTTGATTGCGAGACTTCCCATTATATGCGGTTTAAATCAGCTGGCGGGAGCCTTTCTGGGATTGGCTCAGGGGCTTTTGATTTTATGGATTGCAGGCATAGTGCTGAAATTTTTTGAAGCCGCACCCATAGGACTGATTCTTGAACAGCAGATTCGCGCCAGCAGCTGGCTTTCGTTTCTGTATCAATACAATCCCCTGGATTTTCTGTTCAGCGGTTTTATAAGAGGAAATTTTTAATAAAGGCTGTATATTTGTGCGCTGCCGTATATTTACGGAAGCGCATATTTAATATATTCACATAATAATATCTTCAATTGTAACTATTCAGAACGGGCATCTTCTTGTCCGGCAAAGCCGAACAAGAAGCATCGGAGATTCCTCCGATGTGAAAACTGTCTGGAAAATCCGCTTACAAGCAAGCTTGACACGGATTTTTCTGCCAGTTCTCCCGCCGTCCTGAATAGTTACCATCTATTTTATCATGAGGCGAAAGGATTGTGAACTCCCATTCTCAAAAGCCGGAAAAATCAGAAACGGTTCAGCCAAGGCTCTTCTTGCCCGCTTACAGCAGAGCAGAGCTGTCGGGTGTCTGCTTTTCTATAAACAAATCCATACTTCCAGAACGGAAACCCTCCAAATCCAGAGTCACATAAGGAAAGCCCAGTTCCTTTAACCGGCGAATCACCAACTCCCGTTTTATCAGCACCTGCTCCAGACATTCCGGATCCAGCTCTATGCGGGCTACATTTCCGTGAAGACGAAGCCTGACATTGCCGGAAAACAATTCCCGCAAAAAGGCCTCTCCCTCTCCAATCCGGGTAAGAATCTCATAGTTTAATTCCATTCCGTAAGGAATTCTGGTAGCCATACAGGGCGTGGAGGGCCTGGAGGCCACAGAAATTCCATATAGGGACGCCAGAGCCTTTACCTCTGCCTTTGTTATGTGAAGCTCTGCCAGAGGACTGATAATTCCCAGTTCGCCAAGAGCCTGAATCCCCGGCCGATACACATGCATATCATCTTCATTGGTTCCGTCCAGAATACAGGAGCTTTTCTTTTCCTCTGCAAATTCCTTTAAGCTGGAAAACAGCCTTCGCTTACACAGATAGCATCTGTTTTTCGGATTCATCCGTATATCCGCCTGTTCCAGCTCGTCAATCGAAATCACCTGGTGAATTCCGCCCAGCTCTTTTGCCACCTGACCTGCAATTTCCAGATCACAGGCCGGATGAAGGCGGCTGTCAAAGGTTACGGCATAAACCTTTTTTCCTGTTTCTGCCACCGCATCTACTGCCGCCTTCAAAAGAAGGCTGGAATCTACTCCTCCGGAAAAGGCCAGACAGATATCTCCGGCAGCCAGCTCTCTCATTCTCTTTTCCAGGCGGGCTTTCTGCTCTGATATTTGATTCTGCATTATGTTCTCTTGTTGTTCCCTCATCATTTCTGCCCTTTCTCCGCATCGTTCTTTTCCGTTACCCTTTTTCCTGCTGCTTCTTTTTGGGATTCTTTTCGGTTATCCCTTTTCCGGCTGTTCTTTATTGCGTCTTTCCGGCTGTCCTCTTTCCGGTCATTCTTCTTCCTGGCTATTTTGTTTTCTTGCCGCCTGCTCTGCTTCTCCATACACTCTTCGGTAATTCTGTCCCGTTTCCTGGCATACTGATTTTACACTTTCATACTCCGGATAGCAATAGGTATTTCCCTTGTGGGTACAGAGTTTTACTTCTACTGGTCCAAATTTTGTATCCACTGTGGTTTTTCTCCGCTCCAGAACAGTCCGTTCTACTGGACTGCGTCGAATTCCTATGGTTGTGGTGTTGGCAAAAATAAGCTCCTCCAGCTGCTCCCGTCTCTGGCTGTCACACAGTACAGACAGCATATATGCCGGACGGTTCTTTTTCATATAAATCGGCGTATACCATACATCTGCCGCTCCTGCCTCAAACAGAAGTTCCAGCACAAAGCCCAGCATTTCCCCTGTACAGTCGTCCAGATTTGTTTCCAGCACCCACATTCCGGACGGCTTCTCTATCAATCTCGGCTCAGGTGTCTCCTCTTCTTCCAAAAGCATAGCACGCAGAACATTTGCCTGACGAAACTCCTTATTGCCTGCTCCCATTCCTGTTTTGCGGATTCTGCAGCCGGTTGGAAGCTTCTTTCCTGTTGACAGGGCTGCTGCAATGGAAGCTCCCGTTGGCGTTACCATCTCACCGTCATTTTCCGTAAAACGAAACTCCAGATCATATGCCGCTGCAATATTGGCCGTAGCCGGTACCGGTACTGGAATTACTCCATGCTGGCAGCGTACATATCCGCGGCCTTCTGCCAGCGGAGATACAACAACCTCATCTACTCCCAGATTATCTACACAGACAGCAGTGCTGACAATATCGATAATGGAGTCAATTGCACCCACCTCATGAAAATGCACCTGTTCAATGGGAAGGCCGTGAGCCTTAGACTCTGCCTCCGCAACAATCAGAAACATTTTTCTGGCCAGATTTTTTACATGTTCATTGGTATCCAGTCGATCAATAATGGCATAGACATCATGCAGATTGCGATGTTCATGACCGTGCGTATGAGCATGGCTGTACTCGTGGGCATGACTGTGTGTATGATCGTGAACGTGCTCATGATCGTGGCTGTGCTCATGATCGTGGTCATGGCAGCCGCAATCGCAGTCATCGTCATGGTGATGATGCTCATGCATATGCTCTCTTGCCTCTTTCATCAGCTCCTCTGCCATATCGTCTTCCTGCTCGATCATCTCAAGAAGCTGTGCGCCGGTCAGCTCGCTGCATGGAGTGGTCACGATGGTTGCCTTTGCATTGTGCTGGCGAAGCATCTCAACCGCGCCCTGTACCTTCTTCGGATCCGCTACATCGGTACGGCTTAACACGATCGTGCCTGCATTTTCGATCTGGTTGTTGAAAAACTCACCGAAGTTCTTCATATACATACGGCATTTGTTGACATCTACCACGGTAACCGCACTGTTTAACATAACCTCAATCTCAGAAGCTACATTTTTTACTGCATTCATAACATCAGACAGCTTGCCGACGCCTGACGGCTCGATGATAACACGATCCGGCTGATATTTGGTCAGAACTTCCTCGAGGGAACGTCCAAAATCGCCGACCAGAGAGCAGCAGATACAGCCGGAGTTCATTTCCCGGATCTCAATGCCAGAATCCTGTAAAAAGCCGCCGTCAATGCCGATCTCTCCAAACTCATTTTCGATCAGCACCACCTTTTCCCCGGCAATGGCCTCCTCCAGAAGCTTTTTTATAAATGTGGTCTTTCCAGCCCCCAGGAAGCCGGAAATAATATCGATCTTTGTCATTTTTAATTCCTTCTTTCTATTCAATCCATGAAATAACGGTTGTCTGTTACTAACTTTAACACATTTTTTCCCAAAGTCAACCGCCGCCCTTAAAATTTCCCGTCCTACCGCCTCCGGACAGCCTGGATCACGGAAAAAATCCCAAAGGCTCCCATGTTGACCACCACCACGCTGGCTCCCGCCGGGATGGAGTACACATAGGAAAGCACCAGGCCGATGAAAAAGCAGACCACGGATACGGTCCCCGCCGAAAGGATCACGCCGGAAAAGCTTTTAAATACCCGCATGGAGGTGAGGGCCGGAAAGATGATCAGGCTGGAGATCAGCATGGCTCCCATCATCCGCATGCCCAGGACAATGGTGACCGCCGTCAGCACCGCCAGGATCGTATTGTAGCCGGAGACCCGGACTCCGGTGGCCCTGGCAAAGCTCTCATCAAAGGTCACGGCGAACACCTTATTGTAGCAGAGAATAAACATTCCCAGGACGATCAGGGACAGGACGGCGCTCAATACCACGTCCTCCCGGCTCATGGCCAGGATGCTGCCGAACATATAGCTGCTGACGTCTGTGGTCATTCCCGTGGTCAGGGATGTGACGATGATCCCCACAGCCAGAGAGCCGGCGGAGATCATGGCAATGGCCGCATCGCTCTTGATCTTCCCATTGCCGGTGATCCGAAGGAGCAGCACCGCGGCGGCGGCCACCACGGGGATGGATACCGCCAGGGGAGCCCACCCAAAAGCCACGGCCACAGACAGGGCTCCAAAGGATACATGGGATAAGCCGTCCCCGATCATAGAATACCGCTTCAGCACCAGGCTCACCCCCAGAAGGGAGGCGCACAGAGAGATCAGAAGGCCGCCGGTCAGCGCCCGGACGATGAACGGATACGAAAGCATTTCTCTTAAAAGCTCCATCATTTTCCACCTCCCAGGAATTCTCTCCCGCATTCCGTCTGTTTATAGTCTTCCACAGAGCCGTAAAATAACACACTCTGCTTTAAGTGGAGGATCTTATTGGCCTGGACCACGATGTTCTGGATATCGTGGGACACCATTAAGACGGCCACCTGCTCCTCCCGGTTCAAATGGCGGATCACCCGGTAAAAGTCCTGGGTGGTGGAGGGATCCAGCCCGGTGATGGGCTCGTCCAGGATCAGAAGGCGGTCTGTGGCACAGAGGGCCCTGGCGATCAGCGTCCTCTGCTTCTGGCCGCCGGAAAGATCCCGGTAGCAGCTCTTTCTCAGATCTGTGATCCCCAGACGCTCCATGTTCACTGCCGCCGTTTCCCTTTCTTTTTTTGAGTAAAACGGACGGTTCCCCCGCTTTCCGAGACAGCCGGAGATCACCACCTCCTGGACTGTGGCCGGAAAATCCTTCTGGGCCGGCGTCTGCTGGGGAAGATATCCGATGCCGGACCGCTTCAGATCGTCGGATACCATAAGGCTTCCGCCAGTGGGCTTTAAAAGCCCCAGAAGCCCCTTCATCAGCGTGCTCTTTCCCGATCCGTTTTCTCCCACGATGCAGAGGTAATCGCCCGCAAAGACCTCAAAACCAAGGTCTTGCAGAACAGTCTTCCCATCGTAGCCGACGCAGAGCTTTTGACAAGTGAGCTGAGCCATCATCCTACCCCCTTAACCCAGTGCCTCTTTCAGCACGGAAAGGTTCTGCTCCATCGCGGAAATGTAGGTAGCACCGTTTGCAGCATCCTTGGAGGTCATAGACTGCATGGAGTCCATGGTCAGCACCTTCTGGTTCTTCCCGGCGGTGCTCTGGACGATGGTTTCCGCGAGCTTGTGGTTCTTGCCCTCAATGGTCAGCACGCAGGGAAGTCCCAGCTCGTCCACCTTCTTTGCAAGGAACGAAACAGTTTCAAAGCTGGCCTCGCTCTCGGCGGAGCAGCCCGCAAAGGCAGCATAGTAGCTCAGACCGTAGTCATCCACCAGATAGCGGAACGGGAAACGGTCGCCGAACAGAACGGTCTTGCGCGCCGCGCCGTC
>ENA-ORRZ01001603-ORRZ01001603.1-human-gut-metagenome-genome-assembly--contig:-NODE-1603-length-13787-cov-2.234999_pt1 | contig 13787 bp, 10 predicted proteins | sample MGYA00242185_ERZ509152 | MGnify/ENA primary metagenome ERZ509152 (study PRJEB26280, sample SAMEA2338668) | human gut metagenome | biome: human gut; feature: human-associated habitat; material: faeces... | reverse complement strand
TAAGCATTATTTCCTCCACCCAAAGTTTTCGGCATTTGAAGTTTCACCATTTCAGCAATACTATTGACCCCTTGATTACGCCCACGGCTGAAAATCAACTCCGGGTTCTGATACATCGCTAACGAACCATTGAAAACTGCCCGGTAGGATTCGTAAGGATCTATATCGCTATAGCCACCTTCGTTCCATGTCTTTGTCGAGAAGTCACCATCCTGATAAGGGGTAATGGTAGCAGGATATCCGGGTTCAGCAATGTTAGTTGCCTTTTTGTGGTAGAGTTCATAACGATGACCGTTGTTCTCACCGGGAAGTTCCATCACATCTCTTGCCGCAGCTGCTGCTCTTGCCCACTTATATTCATTGTATTCCTGGGACATCAGACAATTTCCTTCATAGTCTACCAAATCCGAGAACTTATCCGGATCTCCCGGACGGGGATTATTGATAGGACTCGCTGAATATATCAATGCTCTGGCACGAGCCGCCAATGCTGCTCCCCGTGTGGGACGCGCCACCTGATTAATGGCTCGGGGCAGAGGCAAATCCTTGGCTGCCAGACGCATCTCCGATTCAATATATTCCACACATTCATCATACGAACTACGTTGAATTGCCAAATCATCATAATCGGAAGTATAGTCAAGCCCCTCATCTGGTAATAAAGGTACAGGACCATATTTGCGAAGTAACAACCAATAATAGTAAGCACGAACAAAACGTGCCTGCGCTTTCATATCAGCTCTCTCTTCTTCCGTATACTTCGTATTCATATCAATATTTTGGATGAAGATAGATGCTTGACGAATACCTTTATAACTATCGCCCCACGAATGACGGTAACTCTCATCATAAGTACCGGTCTTGAACGTCTTATACGCATCGAGACTATTACCACCGAAGTAAATGTCATCGGCAAAGTTAGTGATTGTATTAAGCATGTTAGACACTTCCAAATTGTATCCGCCTAAAAAGGAATAGGCATGTGCTAACCATTCTTCCGTAGATTCCTTGTCGGTAAAAACATCCTCCAAAGACCGGCGGTCTTTAAAATATTTATCTGAGTCGAGGTTATCCGAACAAGCAACGGCAATTACACTCAATATAATACCAATATACAGTTTATATATCTTTCTCATTTTTCATGCATTTAATTAGATATTCACAGTTAATCCCAAAGTAAATGTCTTAGCAAGCGGATATTTTTCTCCGTTAGAACTTCCCATTTCCGGGTCCCATTCTTTAAATTTAGCAAACGTCAAGATGTTGGTACCAATGAAAAAGACACGTATCTTGTTAAACCGTATCTTGTTCACAATCGATTTCGGTAATGTATAACCCACTTCCAATGTTTTCAAGCGTAAATAAGAACCATCCCTGAGCCAGTAAGTAGAAGCTCTATAGTTATTATCGTTCCCTCCATAACTAAGCCGGGGATACGAAGCATTAGGATTTTCATTAGCCGGAATACCCAATGTGGCAGCTGTCTCCGCATCGACATAGCGGTCTTTCACCAAATTCGTCAGGACATTTCCCCACTGACTACCATTAAAGGCATATACGGTAGGGCCATTAATGAAGAACGAAGACTTGCCTGCTCCTTGGAAGTGTGCATTGAAGTCGAAGCCTTTCCACTGTGCAGAAATACCAAAACCATAAATCAAGTTAGGCTTCGTTGTTGCACCAATAGCTACCTCATCACTGCCATTAATAATTCCGTCTCCATTGACATCTTTATATTTAATGTCACCCGGTTGCACCTTCCCCCAGTTAGTTTGCTGCGGGCTATTGCGTATATCATCATAATCTTTAAACAATCCCAAAGCAATTAATCCCTTCGCCTGATTAACCCTGTAACCAGCCTCCTTTTGATAGGGATAAACTGCATTTTCTTCGTCTTTCTCCAGAATCTCATTCTTACTGTAAGTAAAGTTACCACGTACAGTCAGATTGACTTTACCTATTTTCTGCTTGTAAGCAAAATTACCGTCAAAACCTTTCGACCGCACACTTCCCACATTCGCTTTTGGATAAGTATTTACACCCACAATGCCAGGTAGATAATTACGTTCCATATAGATACCATCACGCTGTTCATGGAAATAATCTACAGTAGCCGTAAACTTGTCATTGAATAAGGATAAATCCACACCTGCATCGTGCTTGGTCGCAATTTCCCAAGTGACATTGTTGGAGGCCAGCTGCGTATACTGCATTCCTGTATACACATTGTCCGGAGAACCGTAATCACTCCAAGTCCAGCCATTTCCATCATCCTTGATTGTGTACAAATAGGGAAAACGATATGTTGTATCACCTATTTTAAGCTTATCGCTACCCACTTTGCCATAGGAATAACGTAACTTGAACATATTCATCCATTTCAGATGTTTCTTTATAAACGTTTCTTCTGCTATATTCCAAGCGAGAGAAAACGCAGGGAAAAAGCCGAAACGATGTCCATCAGCAAAATTTTCCGAACCATTATAGCCAAAGTTAAAGTCAGCAAAATAGCGATAGTTCCAGTTGTAACTTACCCGACCGGCCAATCCCATGTGACGTTTGGCAATCCCATTCTTTACATCCGTTCCAATATCAACTGTTGTCCGATAAGCATCCTGACTATATTTCAATGTTCCACTCAAATGATGCGCGTGAAATGCACGGTTATATTGTAAAAATGCTTCCAGGAATTCACGGCGTTCACCAGTAGAGGCACTGGTTTGCTCCATCGGTTTTTCGGCACTTTGTTGGTTGAAGATCACCTTTCCCTCATCATTGCGATCTCTTTGGGCACGCCATGTTTCCGGCATTCTTATCCGGTTTATTTCACTCTGATTATTCGTGTCGAACCCGAAACGTCCTTCAAAACGCAGGCCTTTAGTGATAAAATCCAACTTTTGTTCCAAAGAAATATTGGTCTGAATTTTATTATTCCAGATTTCTTTATAACCACTCTGTGTAGCAAGCACCCAAGGATTATTGCGATTATCTTCTTTCCCGTGTGCAGGAATGTAACCATTAGAATACATCACAGGAATACTGATTGGACTCTGCCCCATCAATGAAGTCCATACGTTAGAGCCCTGCCCCGGTGCATTACGCTTCTTTAATGAACCGGATACGCCTACTTTTACAAGAGTAGTCTTCGTTACATCAATATCCGTATTCAAACGGTAATTCCAACGTTGACTACTAGGATTAGTATTATAATCCTTACGCATGGCATCATCCGTTTTGTACATACCTTCTTCATTCACATAACTAAGCGATACAAAATAACGCGCCGTGCTACCTCCGCCACTCATATTCAGATTAGCACGATAAGTCATAGCTCCATCTTTCAACAGGACATCCATCCAGTCTACATTCGGATATAAATCCGGGTCAAGTCCCAATCGCAGAATTTCCATTTCGTCATTCTGATAAATTCTCTCTTGATTACGAGTTATACATGCTTCATTCATCAGCATGGCATAACTGTAACCATCTGCAAATTCCGGTGTGATGGTACGCGCATTATAAGAAGTCTCCACTTTAGCATTAATCTTAATCTTACCTTCTTTACCATGCTTGGTAGTAATCAACACTACACCATTTGCGCCACGAGAACCATAAATCGCGGTTGTAGAAGCATCCTTCAATACAGTAAAAGACTCAATATCCTCAATATTGATTTCATCTAAATCGCGTTCAAAACCATCAACTAATACTAATGCGGAGCTATTAGCACCAAAAGTGGATATACCTCGAATCCAGAATTCAGAAGTATTCACACCCGGTTGTCCGGAAGTTTGCATGGCAAGGACACCTGATACATTTCCGGCCAATGCATTAGAAAGATTCGCCGTAGGATTTGATTTCAGCACCTCTACATCTACATTCGTCACTGCACCAGTCACAGTCAATTTCTTCTGCGCACCCGTTCCCGTAATTACTACTTCATCAATTTCTCTAGCCTCCGATTCTTTCATTGACACATTGACCAGATTTTGGTGCTTCACCAATATTTCTTGTGTATCAAAACCAATATACGAAAATACCAGGGTAGCACTGGAAGGTACTGACAGTGTGTATTTTCCGTTCACGTCGGTAATCGTTCCCGTACTACCGTTTTTCACCTTTACAGTACCGCTGATAACCGCCTCACCTAGATCGTCGGTTACCGTTCCGGAGATTGACTTCACTGACTGAGCACTAACGCCCAAACTCAACATCATACCTATTATATACAAGGTAAGATACTTTAGTTTTTCATTCATAATAATTAAATTTGATTAGTAAAAAGGGTTAACCTATTCGTTATTACTATAATTTCGGGAGCAAATTAAGAGATTTTAAGCAGGAATGAGTTGCTCTGCCTCGCCAAAAAACGGACAAAGTAGAGTGTAACGCCAAAGCACAAAACGTCACAACAGAGCACAAGGCAAGAATCTAAATACTAGCCTATTGCAAAGAAATACATACTATAAGAGCACATATAAAGGAGAGCAAAAACAACCTATTGAAACCAAGAAATATCTGAAGGGACAGGAGCCGGAAAGGTTTAACAGTTGTTACCGGCCCTTAAAATCCATTGTTCCCGATAATCTTTCGGGGTCATACCGAACCGACGGGTAAACTCTTTATAAAAATAAGAACGGCTGGCAATACCGACTTCCGCAATCACATCCTGGATGGAGAGTTCTTCACTACGCAAGAGCAAGGCTGCTTTCTCCATACGGTACCCTCTTATCAAATCACCGGGTGCCATATCAGATATTTCCTTGAACTTACGATAGAACTGGCGGGAACTCATCGCCATACGTTCGGCTATCAACGTAGAACCCAGATCTTCGTTATCCAGATTTTCTTCGATCACTTCCAACAGTCTGCGGATAAACTCGGCTTGTTCGGTTGTGGTACAAACAATCTGCCCTGCCAGATTGCCCAGTTCTTCCATGTAGATTTGCTTCGCTTCCCGTTTTCCATAGATTGCATTATGAACTACTTCCCGCATAAACAGAATATCATAGGGCAATACAATATAAGAGTCCGCCCATAACAGTAGTTCACGCTGGATCGACGAACTGACTTTCCAAGTAAGCATCGGTATAAAAGCAGTCTTTGAAAGCAGGCTCCGGTTACGGCTGACATACTCCATAAAGGTGTCTTCCGCACCCGCATACATAGTCATGTCGACCAGCAACAAGGCGGGAGCCGAGCGACGGATTTCCTCAAATGCAAGTTGTACACTCTTCACTTGAAGGACACTGTACTCGTCTGCCAGAAAGTTACTGATCAGCCAAGTCATTTCGTCCCTGTCTTCAAGCAACAATACACTCTTTTTCCCCTGCTCGTCGGACTCTTCCAGGACGGACGGTTCAAAACAGATTGTCAACCGACCGGCACCTTCGCCGCCGGTATATTGGATAATGGCATGAATCCGCTCCAAAGCCGACTGCACGAAGCAGCGCAGCAGCTGGTCGGCAAATTCGTAGTCAGCATCTTTCAGCAATGCGGAAGAGGATTTGCCGGAAAGAGACTCGTGCAATTTACTCACCGTATCATCTTCCGAAAAAAATGTCAGGAGCATTTTGCCTGCTTTTTCCTCCACACCGACTGTCACTCCCTGCGTTTTTCCGGCACCGGCTATCTGAATATAGCAATAGTACAGGATGCTGTACAAGGCATTTTTATAGATAGGGTACGTAAAGTCCTCCCGTATCACAGACCGGATGGCGGAATGGTCAATCCCCTGCTCTTCCAGCGTACGCAATACTTGTTGTGACACTCCTTGTATAGTCATACGGGCGGAAACGATAAATTTATCCGGGAAGAAATGTTTCAGTTCTTCCCGCTGAAGCAGATCCGGATTGAGGAGAGCCGTCATCACAGTCTCACGTATCAATGCCACCTTCTCAAGACGCTGCTCGTAGGAGATGTTTTCCGCGCGCAATTCGTCGCAGCTGTTATAAATGAGCGTAAAGCGGTCGAGCACATCGTCGCCCACCCCGTTCACTCCGGATTGCTTCCGCAACTTTTCTTTATCGAGCAGCCGCTTCAGCCGCCGCTCATGGATGACATATTTGCGGAGCAAATGAAGCAGATAACCGATAAACAGCAGCCCCAGCAGGATATAAGAGACATAAGCTGCAGTCGACTGATACCACGGCGAGAGAATATGGACGGGAATGGAGAAGAACTTATATTCCGTATCGAACACGTCTTTCCGGTAACGGATCTTAAAAGTATAATCGCCTGCCGGAACATCCGTATATGAGGCTTCATTCGCACTGCTGAACGAGGCCCACTGCTCGTCGTATCCTTCGAGGATAAAGGAGTATTCCACTTCCTCCCCCGTCAGATAATCGGGTACGGCAAAAGACAGGGCGAAAGAAGCCTGTGCACCTTTCAGTCGCAGACCTTCCTTTTCACCCGCATAATAATCTCCCAGCACGGCTTCCGTTCTGCCAATCCATAAACGGCGCAACAGGATGTCCGGATAAAACTCCGGTGCCGCAGCCACTTTACGGTCCAGATAAAGCAGTCCGTCTATGCCCCCGAAGAAAAGATTTCCCGTATAGGGGCACTGATAATAGGCATCATCGCTGAACTCTCCGATCTGCACACCGGCACTGTAATAATAATCGTGCGAAGCGCCATTCTTGGGATTATACTTGATCAGTCCGCGATTGGTGCCCAACCACAGGAAGTCATTGCCGTCTTCCAGCACGCCATGTATCATATCATTGAGCAGACCCTGCTCCCGACCGATATAGGTGGCCTTCATCTGTTTACCCTCAAATGACAGGCATACCAGTCCCGAAGTGGTTCCCACATACATCTTGCCCTCATGATCGCGGTGCAGACTCAAGATGTCGTCCACCGACCTGTGCAGCATTTCTTTAAGTGATATGACACGGTATTCCTCCGTCCGCTTGTCAAAGCGGACCAGCCCGCGCTCTCTGCTTCCCAGCCATAGCAGGGAATCTCCTTCTGCCAGCATCGGAAAAAACATCGCGATCTCCTTCTGCTCATAAAAGAAATGATAACGCTTCTGTTCCTTGATCCGGACGGAACCGGCCTTTTTCTCCAGTATCATTTTATAAAAGCCGACTCCTGCCGTCACCACATAGAGCGTGGTATCATTCTCTTCGTAAATATCGTGCACATCGATAGCAGACTGTCCCGAAGGATTTTCCACCGGATGCAAAGCGTTGTCTTTGAATGAGTAATAGAACAGGCCCGGATTGCCCGCTCCAATCCAGAAACCATCCATATAGCGACTCTGCTCCAGTTTATAAACATGAAACTCTTCATCCCATTTGACGTAGGATGACGCCTTTACCCTTTTTCCGGGAGCATAAACGATGGCTTTTGATGCGGAACTTGACAAATCATCCTGATATTCGGGCACATGAATCAATCCGTCTCCCTTTGTACCAAACCACAGCCCCCCATACTTGTCCGTCATCACCGAACGTACCTGGCGGCTCAGTTCAGTAGAGATACGGTTCAACATCAGATTGGTGGCAATAGCATATTTCTTGGCATAGATCACGGCTCCTTGTCCGTCGGAAGCGATCCACAGCATTCCCTGCCGCGGGTCCCGATAGATTCCGTAGATACGTACATTGCGGTTGACCACTTCCGCCTCATATTTTTTCGAGGTGCGCAGACGCACCAGTCCATTGGCACGGAAAGCGATGATAATATCGTCATAGAAAGGAATGATTCCCGTTATCACTCCATACTTCTGCATCAGCGATGAAATATTGCGGATATAGATCTTCGACTTTCGGGAGATGTCGTACACGTACAAGTCACGGTCGCGGTCGACAAAACAGAATATGCCGTTCTGATAGAAAATATCCCCGATGTCCTTGGAATGAAATTCGGTGGTCGAGACTGACAGCCGGGTCGACAAGGTATCCGCATCGAAGGCATTCAGTGAATACTGCTGCACCTTCCCCGAATGAGGCGGAAACAGCCAGAGCGTACCATCATCCATCACAAAAGTCCGCTGCTCCATGCTGTCAATGGGAAGTGAAGAGGTCTGCTGCAAAATGAAACGCTGATAGCGGGTGTTGTAGTAATAGATTCCGTCGCCGGAGAATACCCATGTGTTGCCTCGGCTGTTGGAGTTCACGTAGTAATCATCCGGAAATTCATAGTTGCCGACAATCTGCCGTGACACCTTCGAGAAACGGTTCACGCCCAGATGGGTAGAGACCCACAAGCAACTGCTGTCCGCCTGCGCAATAGAGTGGATCACATTATTGCTCAGCGTCTTATCCTCCGAAAAATCAGTGCGGAAAACTTCCATACTTTTCCCGTCATAACAGTTCATTCCGTCGTACGTACCAAACCACATCAGCCCTTCATTGTCCTGAAAAAGGCAAAGTACGGCACTGTTGGACAATCCCTGCTGGTAGTCTACCTTCTGGAAAAAGTAAGTGTCCTTGTCATTTGCGGCAAAACCTGCCAATGAACAGAACAACGCGACCAAAAGTATCTCCGTCCTCAGATACATCTTCCATCTATCCTCTATAACCCGCTCTATTATCATTTATTTGTGTTTATCGGAAAGGGATTGATCTTAGCCCCCTTCCCCTTTTTTCAACAGCTCTATCTCGTATTCCAGCCGCCCGATCCGGCGATTGAGCGACATGATCGTCTCATCTTTGCGCTCCAGCTGTTCGAGCAACTGCTTGACGTAAAGATGATCTCCATTCTCCACGGCAATGCTTTCTGCCGGCGACGGCAGGTCTACATCGTTCAGATTAAAATTCCGACGTACATTGAGCAGCCATTCGGGCTTGTTTTCCAGATCCGCATGCGTGAGCAACGTATTCAGCATCGTGTCCGCAGGCAAGCAGAACAGCTTGCAGAGTTTCATCAATATCTTGAAATCGGGAGCAGTCACTTCTTTTTCATAATTAGAAATCGTATTGGGCTTCACACCTAGCTTCTCTGCCAACCCGGACTGGGTTACGCCTATCAACTTTCTGATAAATATCAGGTTTCTTGAAAACAATATCACATCTTCCGACATATTCTCTTGCTTTTATCAATACTAATCTCTACTTTTACCGCCGAAATGAAGAAATAGACTCCCCATTGTCAGGTAATTGGGGACAAATATAATGAATTAATGTAAATAATAAGCTAATGGAACAGAAAAGTAATCAACAACCGTACTCTCATCTCATCCCGCCGAGAGGATGGAAGCAAAAAGTAGCCCGGCTGGCAGGAGTTTCCGAAAAAACAGTGTACAATACACTCAGTGGAAAAATACGCGGACCCAAATCGCGGAAAGTGATCGAAGCATACCGAATAGTATTCGCCAAGGAAGACGAAGAGGACTTAAAAACAAAACACTGACATGGAAACAAGAAGATATATCAACGTCAGAACATGGAGTGAAAACTGGTTTGAAACCCTCTCCGCCTCTGAAAAGCTCGTCTGGATTTATCTGAACACCAATTCCTCGACCAATATGCTGGGAGTATACAGCATGACTGTAAGAAGAATCGCCTACGAATGCCACATCAGCGAACCTGCCGCCCGACGAAACATCAAGAAACTTGAAGATATCAAAAAACTGATATACTCCGACGGTTATATCATACTCATCGACTGGATGTCGCAACAGGCCATGAATCCCAGCATGAGAATCGCCGCACAGAAAGAATACGACAAGCTACCGGAAGAAATCTGCGCTCAACTATCGGAGCAGACACATCAATCTATCAAAAGTATCAGACAAGATACCAAACAGGCTGTCCCTTCTCTTCCCGTCCCGGACTGCCATATTCCGCAGGAAAAGGAAGAGGAAGATGAAAACCCGGAAAAGGAACACGAAAAGAAAGCATTGGAACAAGAACGGGAAGGAGTTGAACAAAAACCGAAAATGACCGGACAAGAGCCGCCCACTTCCGGTCAGAAACAGGAACCGGATCTCCCCCTCCCTCTACAGGAAACTTTGCAAAGAGCTATTCTAAATAAATCCTGGTTGAAAACGCTCTGCCACAATCATGGTCTGAAAGAAACCGAGATTAAAGAATGGCTGGAACACTTCTGCCGAAAACTGCAGAACGAAGGCACCGAACGAAAATCCGTGCGCGACTTCCGCCAGCATTTCGCCTCCTGGCTAGACATACAACTCAATCACTCCAACTATACAAAAAACTACCGACATGACAACCATACATCCCACTCCACACACACAGAATCAGCTGACGTCAACGGCAAACTCCCGTCAGACATCGATAGCCTTCTTCAATCCCAAGCCTCACAACGTATCGAACAACTCCGAATTGAAGGAGTTCTTCCAAAGGTATCCGAACCCTAATGACTTTCTGAGCGCCTATCCCGTCTCGCTGCAATACCGTATTCTCACCGCCGGTCTGACTCCATCCCTGCTAGCCGACAAACAGGGAATCCCCTCCCTCGCCCTGCTGATCAATCTTTACGGCGAATCGACTCCGACTGAATGGCTGAAATTACAGCTGACCAGTCTGAACAGCCTCGCCGAAACACGCCTGCAAATGTCGGAAACACAGCTTTACGAAACCATCGCACTGATCCTCTCTACCTACCCGCTGCTGACGGCAGCAGACATCTGTCTTTTCATCGCCCGCGTCAAAATCGGTCATTACGGCCCGTTTTACGGCTGCATCGACCCGCTGAAAATCATGGCATTCCTGCGCCAATACGCTGCCGAATGCCGGAAAGGGAAATCAACCGCACCGCAAAATGCTCCTCCCGTCGTCTCCGAAACGGAAGAACGAAAAGCCGTGACCTACGAGATGTATCAAGAAGTGTGCCGCAGAGCCGCCTACGGAGATCCCGAAGCCATCCGCGAACTACAACCGCCATCCGCAAAATAACCAATCATTTTCACCGGTGACGAAGGTCCGCCTCATCGGTGCCGAGGGCTATCCTCATCGGTGCCGGAGGGGGGCTTCATCGGTGCCGGGATTCAAAACACCATTTATCATGCCTTATACCCTACGCATTCACATCAAGCCCTTACTTGCCGAATATCTGTACGGACGTTATTCCGACTTCATCGAAGACGGTGCCCTTCATCTTCCCGCCGGTTGCTACCTGCACATCACCCTGCAAGAATTACTGAGCCGACGACCTGCCAGCGCTTCGCTCCGCGAAACCGGCAATCTCTGCCTCCGCCTCACCGCCCCGCATCGGGGGAAAAGTCCCGCTTACTATAACTATCTTACTCAAGATGCCATCAGCCTCTTCGAACAGCGTACGCTGAACCAGCTGCAACTGGAACTCTTCGACCGGATGCTGGACGACCGTCGCCAACTTGGAGTGCCCTACATCGAATCTGTCCGCTGCTTCATCGAGCACTATCACATCAGCAGTATCAGCGAAGAAGGACTGATGAAGGCTTTCTGGAGATGGAAGAAGAATATAAAGAAACGATCACCTTCATACTAACCACATCGTTTCCCGATATTAGAGTACACTTTCGTTTATTTATCACTACCTTTGCACGAAAATTGACAAAACAAAATGGAAAAGAAGTATCTTTCACGAAAAGAAGCTGCCGAAGTATTTGGCGTACACCCGAAAACAATCACCAACTGGTTAGAAAAAGGATTATTGCTGGGACATATCACCCAAGGGAGTACTATGGTTGACATTCAATCGATAGAGCAACTGAAAACATCCTTCGGCGACATTGTCGAAGCAGAAAAGAAAATACAACAGTACAAAGCTGAAATCAGAGAACAAACAGCAGAATATAGAAAGCAGATGACAGAATGCAACAAGCTGCAGAAACAACTCTCCAATGACGCCTGGATATACGGCAGCATTTTCAAAAATGCAAGAATGCTGGCACATCTGTTCGTAAACGCATTCACCGCCCTTTCGACGGATAGCAATGAAAGGGCTCAACACATCGTCATCAGATTTCTCATGGGTTACAGACTGTCGGAAATTGCAGCCGAATTTCATCTTTGCCCCGAACGCGTCAGACAGATTATCGAGAGAAGTATCAACCGCCTCCAATACGCAAACAAAGTCGGGATCATAACCAACGATTACTACCGCACACGAAAAATAAATGATGCGCTTATGGAAGAAAATATGCAACTAAGGGCCAAAAACATCCAGCTGAAAAAGCGACTGGAGAAAGAACTGTATAATGGCAACCATCCCGAAGACATCTTGAGTATCAAACTTGAAGACTTAAACTTATCAGCCCGTACTTATCGCATTTTAGATTTGCAAGATATCAATACATTGGGGGATATCGCCCATTGCAAACGAAACCAAATTGAAAAGTTACGCAATATGGGGGCAAAGGGCATGAAAGAGCTCGACGACTTGCTTGCAGCGAAAGGACTGCACTGGAAACTGATTCCTGAAGAGTATTGCCTGTAACTCTATTCCACCGCTCCCCACCCACTTTCTGTCCTCTTCCTTACCCGTTCGGGAAGAGGACAGGATACAGCATCCTTCAACACAAACATAAAGCAATAATAATCAGACATATATACCTTTAATTTTCTATCACCACCCCTATTTGCCCTGTCTTTGTACCTCCCCTTCCGAAGCCCTATCTTTGTATCGTTAACGTTAGCAAAGCACTGAGATTTCAAAACAAAACGTATGAACTAAAAAACAAAGAAAGGAAACAGATTATGGCAATCTTATTCAGAAAAATCACAAGACCGACAGACCTTACAGACAAGAACTCTGCCAAAAAGACTTATCCGCAAATTACTTACCAGTACAGCAACCCATGTACACTGGAAGAAATAGCCCAGGAAATAGGACAAACTTCCGGTGTGAGTGAAGGCGAATCCTTCAGTGTCCTCAAAGACTTCAGAACGTTGATGAAGAAGAAACTGATTGACGGACGAACCGTCAACGTCAGCGGACTGGGGTACTTCTACCTTGCCGCCCAAAGCAAAGGAACTATACGAGCGGAAGATTTCACCGCGGCCGACATCAGCGGATTACGCATCTGCTTCCGCGCCGATAAAGACATCCGGCTGAACACCGGCACTACCACCCGTACCGACGGTCTGAGTCTGAAAGACGTAGACCGTGTGAACAACCCGTCGGGCGGTTCGGGAAGCGGCAGCAACCCCGATGACAACCATCCGGGCGGAGGCGACGGAGGAGACGAGGAAGCACCGGACCCGACTGTATAACAGGCTATTTACTTTAGACACGGATGACGCAAAATGACACGGTTTTAATTCTATCACACCGTTAAAGCCGTGAAATACGCATCATCCGTGCCTATTCTCAATCCCCCTACTTCATGGAAACATCGAATATCATCACCCTTATCAGTGCCCTGGGAGGAGTGGAAGCCCTGAAATACCTGATTCACTTCCTGACTCACCGCAAGACGGAGGCACGACGTGAAGAAGCCTCCCTGGATGACCTGACCGCCGAAAACCACCGAAAACAAGTGGACTGGCTCGAAGAACGGCTCGCCCAACGGGACACGACCATCGACAACCTGCAAAGTGAACTGCGAAAAGAACAGGCCGAAAAACTGGAATGGATCAACCGCTGTCACGAAACAGAACTTGTACAAAAGGAACTGGAAGTAAAGCAGTGTGTCATACACGGATGCGCCCGCCGGACTCCTTCTTCCGACTACTAATTCTCTTAATAACCTCTCACACACCCTAACAAATACACAACGAATCATGAGAACAATCGACTCTATCATCATCCACTGCTCCGCCACTCCTTACGGAAAGGATTTCACCGCGGCCGACATCGACAGATGGCACCGCCAGCGAAGTTTCAAC
>ENA-ORRZ01001595-ORRZ01001595.1-human-gut-metagenome-genome-assembly--contig:-NODE-1595-length-13848-cov-4.986587_pt1 | contig 13848 bp, 19 predicted proteins | sample MGYA00242185_ERZ509152 | MGnify/ENA primary metagenome ERZ509152 (study PRJEB26280, sample SAMEA2338668) | human gut metagenome | biome: human gut; feature: human-associated habitat; material: faeces... | reverse complement strand
TGTTCTAACGGTATACTTTTTTTATTGAGGACAACCGCATGGCTGAACTGTTACACTGAAATGTCAGGCAGTTATGGCCGATGCTTCTGCATCAAACAGCGAGTGGGTAATTTCGGTCAAGAACGGCGTTAAGCTGGATGATGGAACCGTATTAACTCCGCAGCAGGCAACGTGGTGGTTAGGCGGAGCAGAGGCAGGAGCTTTATATAACCAGTCCCTGACCTATTCCCGTTATCCCAACGCACTGGAAGCCAGTCCGAAGCTGACGGACGCGCAGATCGAAGAAGCAATCAAGGCTGGGGAAATTGTTTTTATTGATACCTTTGACAAAGTTAAGGTATGCACAGATATCAACACATTTACCAGCTTTGCAGTGGATAAGGGTGAGGAATATTCCAAAAACCGTGTTATGCGGGTGCTGAATCAGTTCTGCAATGATGTATATGAGCATTTCAGTAATTATTACATCGGCAAGATAAGCAATGATGAGATCGGTCGCAGCCTACTGAAAGGCTGGATTGTAGGGTATCTGAACGATATGCAGGCAAATGGCGGTGTCCAGAACTTTGAGGCAGAGGATGTAACGGTGGAGGCTGGAAACAGCATTGATGCAGTTCTGATCGCCGTGAAGATCCAGCCAGTGGACAGCATTGAGAAGATCTTCATGACGGTTACGGTATCTGTAAACGCTGAAGCAGAATAGGAGGTAGTACATGGGATATTTACTGGCTCAGGATGCCATAAACGGTAAAGCCGGAAAGGGCTTTATGGTAGTGGATGGACAGAATATTGAATTGTTTGGCATGAAGAAGTTTGAAAGCAGCGCAGAAGTGCAGACGGATGAATTTCCGGTTGTTGGGTCTGTTGTAGACCAGACAAAAGTGAAAGGACTTAAATACTCCGGAACAGCAACCGTGTATTATGGAACCCCAGCCTTTTTAAAAATTCTGATGGAGTATAAGCGTACCGGACGGTTTCCACTGATTAACTTCCAGATTACCAATGACGATAAGGGGTCTTCGCTTGGTTCTCAGGTAATTGGAATTTACGGAGTAACGCTGACTAAAATTCCAATTGCGCTGTTGGATGATTCTGCATCCAATTTACAGGCAGAGATTTCATTTAATTTCACAGATTTTGAGCCGCTTCAGCATTTCAAAGATGCTCCGGCACAGTTAGGAGGAGAAAGATTTTGAGTAAATTAAGCGCATTTTTAAGACCAGCCCCGGCGGGAAAGACTCGGGAGTTAATTCTGGATAGATTTGTAGATGACGAGGGAAAGCCGGTTCCTTTTGTGATTCAGTGTCTTTCCGCTGGAAAGAGCGATGCAATTATGCAGCTGTGTACGGATAAAAAAGGCCAGCTGAATGCGGCAGAATTTGGAGACCGTATGATTGTTGAGAGCATGGTGGAGCCGAATCTGAAGGATGCTGAGGTTTGTCAGTATTATGGCGTTATGGATCCATTAGATGTGCCAGGTATTATGTTCTCTCCTGGAGAAAAGAAGATTGTGGAAGATGCGGTTATGGACATCAACGACATGAAGGATGCAATTAAGAAGCTGAACGAGGCAAAAAACTCTTAAGGGAAGGTGATTTGGAGACGGAGCTGGCATATTTCGCTTTCGTCTCCTTTGGCATCTTCCCTGAGGATTTAGAACGCAGAAGCTGGAATGAAAAGCTGCTGATGCACGCAATGATGACCCGTTTCCATGAGGAAACAAAGCCGAGGTAAGGAGGGACAATAGTGGGACAGATACGGGAAGAATTAGTATTAACAGATGGGTTCAGCGCGTCATTTGGTCAGTTTCTCTCTCTGGGAACCTCGGCTATCGCAAAGATGGAACATCTGGATGGAAGTATTCAAGGGGCTGGAAGGATGGCTATGCAACAGATTGATGCTATGAAAAAAACAGTGTTTGCTCAAGAATCTTTGTATGCTGCACAAAGTCAGAGATTGGATAACCAGAAAATAAAAGTTGCAGAACTTACTAGGAAATATGAAGAATTGGCAAAACTGAAAGGGACGGAAGCCAATGCCACATTAAGAACAGCAGAAGCTTTAGCGCGAGCTCAGATACAAGAGCAAAAACTTTTTCAGGCATCACTTAAAACAAGTGCAGCTATTTCAAAACAAAATACGGAAATACAGCGTTTAAAGAGCAGTATGGATAGTGTACCAGGAGGTATGCAGAAAACGATAACTCAGCAGCAACGTCACACCGAGGAAATAAAACGAACAGATAAAGCAGCAGGCAATCTTCTCCGGACATTTCGCCAGATCGCAGTGGCGACAGGGGCAGTAAGTCTGGCGAGGTCCTTCTTAGGGGTTGCAGATCAGCAGACACAGATTACAGCCCGACTGAATTTAATGAATGATGGACTTCAGTCCACAGCTGAATTGCAGGATATGGTCTATGTGTCGGCGCAACGTACCCGGTCTGCATATGATGCCACGGCACAGGTGGTGGCAGGCCTCGGACAGCGTGCCGGAAAGGCCTTTTCTTCCAGCGCAGAGATTGTCCAGTTTGCGGAAAACTTAAATAAGCAGTTTAAAATCGCAGGCGCATCGCAGCAGGAGATTTCCTCAGCATCTCTGCAGCTGACGCAGGCTCTGGGTTCTGGTGTACTGCGGGGAGAGGAGCTGAATGCTGTTTTTGAGTCAGCTCCTAATATCATCCAGACGATTGCGGATTACCTGGGGGAGGACATAGGTAAAATACGGGATATGGCATCAGAGGGACAGATTACGGCAGAGGTTGTAAAAAATGCTATGCTGAAAGCGACGGATGAGATAGATGCACAATTCCAAGAGATGCCTATGACACTGGCAGAAGCTTTTACAATGGGGAAAAACGCAATTCAGAAGAGTTTGCAGGATAGCTTTTCAGGATGGAGTGAATTTTTGAATTCAGATGAAGGCCAGCAGGCTATTATGCAGGCAATTACCCTGTTCACAGTTCTTGCGCAGATGGGAGTTGGGGCGTTGTCTGCGATTGGTCAAGGCGCTTTGTGGGTATCCAATAATCTGGATTTTATTTTACCTATATTGGCGGCAATAGGGGTGGCACTTGTCATATTGAATGGACAAGCGATTTTAGCAGGTATGGCCAATGTAGGAAGCGCATTGGCATCAGCTGCAGCCTGGGCGGCAGCAAACTGGCAGATATTACTGCTGATAGCTGTTTTTTCAGCAGCCCTGATTGCCGCCCAGCAATTTGGATTCGGAATGCAGGAAGTCGGGAGCTTTGTTGGACAAATTTTAGGATTGCTGTATGCAGTCGGCTACAATGTCTTTGCATCTCTCTGGAATGTGATTGCTGCATTTGCGGAGTTCTTTGCGAATGTTTGGAACGATCCGCTCGGAGCGACCGCCCGGTTATTCTTTGATATATTTGATACAATTCTTGGGATTGTTGAAACAACAGCGGGTGCGATTGATATGCTTCTGGGAACTGATATGGCCAGTGTTGTATCAGGATTCCGCGGCAAGATGTCCGGCTGGGTTGATGATACATTTGGAGAAAATGCAGTCCAGATCAAACGTATGTCAGAACTCGATGTGGTTGCGACGTCGCAACAATGGGGGGATGTTGGTGCAAGTCTGGGGGCTAAGCTGGACAATATGGATCTCAGCCTGGAGTCATTGACGGATAATCTGGGAGGCCTGAATGGTTTTGACGCATCATCTATCCCAACTGTGGACAACCTTGGAGACATTGGCAAGGTTGGGAAAGTCGGCAAGATCGAAGATGATGTAAAGCTTTCCGATGAAGATATCAAGATCTACAGGGATCTGGCAGAACGCCGCTACATGAATAACATAGAGCTTCAGACTATGGCGCCGCAGATCCACGTGTCCATTCCGGAAAGCGCAGCTAAGAATCTGACCGCCAATGATATTGCAGATAAATTGAAAGCGATCCTGATCGAACAGGCTGCTGCCGGAACAGCGGTATCGCACGGATAGGAGGATGGGATGGGACAGATTAAAAATACAACTTCCATCTATCTGAAATTTGGAAGTACAAAGATCCGGATACCGGTCAATCCGGAGGAGATTGAAATTAAATATCCAAGCAATAACAAGAAACAGGATATCATCGGCGTGGGAGAGGTTGTTGTGCAGAAGCGGCCAGGCTTAAGAGAAGTTTCCTGGAAAGGCTTTTTCCCTGGCGAGAATAGTGCAGATCCTTATATCAATAAGGGCGCAAAAAGCCCGCAGTGGTATGAGAAGCAGATCAGTAAGGCAATGAAGAGCAAACAGAAGGGGCGGCTTATTATCAGCCGCTCGGATCTGTACGATACAAATATGCGCTGTATTATCAGTCAATTCGAGACTACCGATAAGGGTGGAGAGCCGGGAGATATGTACTATTCGCTGGAGCTGCAGGAGTACAGGGATTACGCTCCGCAAACCGTCAGCATCGTTACAACCCCGCCTCCGGCGTCCGGAGGAGAACCGGTTCAAAGCGATGCATCCACAGAGCAGCAGAGGGCAGTGGAAACACCGGTGTTACGGATAGGGGCATCTGTAGTGGTAAATGGGAAATACTGTTATGACAGCTACGGCGGAAAGCCTCATGGTACAGCGAATAATATAAGCACTACCGTGACACGGATTGTTTCCGGAAATCCTTATCCGGTTCATGTTGGTTCTTATGGATGGGTACAGGAAAGCCAGCTTCAGATAACAGGGTGATTCGTATGAGCAGTATAACATTACAGGTCCAGACAACGGGACCGGCTCCAGGTGGGGCCACACAGACAGTAATTACAGATTACGCGACCACAGCCCGGGAAATTGAACTTACAACAGAGCGGTTTGATACCCCGGGCGCCCTCTCCTTTACCTGTCTGGAAGACAGTGGGATCGCTATTCCGGAAGGAAGCTCCGTAGAGTTTTCTGTGGAAGGGGTAAAGATGTTTAAAGGGTATATTTTTACCGCAGAACGTAATAAGGATGGAGAGGTGTCATATACGGCCAGAGATCAGCTGAGATACCTGAAAGCGAATGCCAGTTATCTGTTCCAGAATATGACCCTGCCCCAGATCATCGGGCAGATTGCAGCGGATTTTAGCCTGAAAGTGGGGGCCATGGAGGATACGGGTTATGCGTTCCCGTATCTGGACAAGGAAAATGAGGGATGCCTGGATATTATATTTGACGCCTTGGCCCAAACGATTGTGCAGACCGGAAAGATCTATAATTTCTATGATAATTGCGGAGAGCTGTGTCTGACAGAAGCAAAGAATATGTTCATTACTACGCTTTTGGGAGATAAAAGCCTGGTAACAGATTATACCTATAAGCGGGATATTGACAGCAATACATATAACCGCGTGAAGCTGGTGCGTAAAAATAAGGACAGCGGCCGGACAGATGCCTATATACATGAGGACAGCGATACCATTAAGAAATGGGGTCTGCTCCAGTATTATGATGAAGTAGATGAAAATCTGAATGAAGCCCAGATTGATGAAATGTGCAGGCAGTATCTGCAATATTACAACCGGGTGCTGCAAACATTATCGTTGGATTCGATTGGCATTCCAGGCCTCCGGGCTGGTATGATTATTCCGGTGAGGATCGGGGCGGTGGATGGCCTTGCTGTTTCCCGGCTTATGATAGCAGAAAAGGTTACACATACCTTTGAGGGGGATGAGCACGATCATACCATGAGCATAGAGGTAAAAGACTTTGGACAACTGGGAGGGATAAATATTGTCTAACCTATTAGGAGTAATACAGGAAATCATGCAGGAAAATCAGAAAGCGATGAAGCCTACGGAAGTCGCATTTGGGACTGTAGCCACAGTATCGTCTCTTTCTATTCTGGTAGACGGAACCTCACAGCCCAAGCCGGAGGCTGGACTGATCCTCACAGAATCTGTAATCCCGAAGACTGTTCAGGTGCAGGGAGGCGGCGGAGGAACCGCTGTAATCAATAAAGGGCTGGCTGTAGGGGACAAGGTTGTTATGCTGCGGGTTTCCCGTGGGAACCGTTACATTGTCCTTTCCAAGGCACAGTAAGGAGGAAGTATGACAACATTACCCGATGGCGTAGGTCTGGATGCATCCTTAAAGCATACAGAGCAGCCTACAAACACATTCCTGATCGACTGGTCTTCCAGACAGATTTCCGGGATGGATGAGGGACTGGGAGCTATGAGGCAGGCGGTAGAAATTATTCTACAGAATGAGCGCTTCCGCTGGCAGATCTATGACAGCAATTTTGGGACTGAGCTGGAGGATCTGGTCGGAGAAGAATATGATTATATTGTAAGTGAGCTTCCCCGCAGGATCGAGGAGGCTTTTTCTTTGGATAACAGGATTTTATCAGTGGAGAATTTTAAATGCTTGGAACAGAACAGCGGAATTTTAACAGTATCATTTGACGTTGTAACTGTATACGGGACTTTTTCAGAGGAGGTGGAAATGTGATCGATTTTAAAGGATATACCCAAAAGGCAATACAGACGCAGCTGTTAGGGCGGGTATCTGATAAGATCGACAGGCGCCAGGGAAGTATCATCCAGACTGCGCTTGGGCCGGTTGCCTGGTATCTGGAAGGCTTGTATATGCTGTTGTCACAGGTACAGGAAAATGCTTATGCAGGTACCGCAGTAGGGGAGTATCTGGATTATGTCTGTGCAGAACGCAACATAGTCCGGAAAGCGCCTACTCCAGCGGTACGTCAGGGTACATTCAATGTGGAAATTCCCGAAGGATCCCTGTTTAAGACCATCAACGGGGCAGCATCTGTTATATTTAGGAGCGGCGGACTGATAAGCAGCGAAAAAGACCGGTATGTGTATGAAATGACCTGTTCAGTGCCGGGAACCATAGGAAATTCTTATACCGGCAATATGCTTCCCATTACGGCTATTTCCGGCCTTACAAGTGCAGAGCTTGGGGAAATTAAAACTCCAGGGTCAGATGAGGAAAACGATGATTCCCTGCGGGCACGGTTTTTCGAGAGCTTCGATGTGGCTTCCTTTGGCGGAAATATAGCCGCTTACAGAAACACAATCCTTGCCATTGAAGGAGTAGGAGCTGTACAGGTATATCCTGCATGGAAGGGCGGGGGGACGGTGCTGTGCAGCATTCTGGACAGTGAATTAACACCGGCAGAGAGCGGACTTGTTGCACAGGTGCAAAAAGCAATCTGTCCTCCGGAGCAGGGCGGATCTGAACCTTCAGGAAATGGTTACGGCATGGCGCCCATTGGAGCAGCGGTGACGATCACAACAGCGACGAATCTGACCCTTAACATATCCGTATCAATTCAGTTGGCGGCTACGGTAAGAATTGGGGCAGAAGCCTACCAGGAACAGATTGAGCAGAAAATACAGGTGTATTTATTATCTGTGTGCAGGACCTGGGGGAATGCGATCAAAGGGCAGAAAATCGAATATGTGGTAGCCGTGTATGCATCCAGGATCGTGGCAGCTATCTTGGAAATTACGGACATTGTCAATGTTACGGATGTTTTAATCAATGGGTCTCCGGGAGATCTGACATTGACAGAGACCGCGCAACTGCAGCAGATTCCTTCTCTTGGGGAGGTGACAGTTCGTGAAAATTGATTTAATGCAAATACTTCCGGAATATTTCCGGGAGATTCTGGAATTTAAGGAGCTTATGAAAACGGATCAGGCTGTGCTTGCAGAGTTGGAGGCCAATATAGAGCAGATCCGAAAAAATTTTTATATCCAAACAGCAGATGAGTCTACATTGGCACAGAAAGAGGCACTGTTTGATATATTTGCATCTCCAGGTGAAACAATTGAATATCGCAGGCAGAGATTATTACAGAAATACAACACGATCGTCCCGTTTTCTATCGACTTTTTGATGGATCAGTTAAAGGAATTGTTTGGAGAAGATTTTACCCTCAGTGTAGATGCCGTGGCCTGTAAGCTGGAGATTTCGGTTACATCTTCGAGATATGGGGCGGTTGATCTGCTGTATAACCTGCTCTGGGATGTTATACCGGCGCATATAGAGATACATGCAAATCAGCAGGTTAATAATTATAGTTCCGCAGGACTATATATTGGCGGTGTCATGTCCAGTGCATTTATGCAGACAATATAGGAGGCTATTATGGGAGTATATAAAAAAGCAGTCATTACAGAAGCGGGAGAAGCATTGGCAGCCAGAGCGGTGTCTGGTGAGGTTACGATACAGTTTTCCCATGCAGGAACATCATCGTATGCATATTCCGAAGGTACAAACTTAAAAAAACTGACAGAACTTCAGGATGTGAAACAGACGGTGATTCCATCTAATGTGCAAATTGCAAATGATACACTGATCAGTATCCGCTCGATGTTTGATAATAGTGGGATTACGCAGGAATATCTGATACAGAATGTGGGTATCTATGCGTCGGATGGGGAAACGGAGATATTATTTGCAGTCTGTCAGGCTGCTACTCCTGATCAGATGCCCGCTTTCAATGGAGTTGCCCCCTCGTCTTTTATTTATAATGTTCAGATCAGCATAGCTCAGGCGGAGCAGCTGTCTATTTCAATCAGTACAGCAGGCGCAGCTACCGTACAGGACGTGCTTGATCTGGAGAAAAAAATGGAAGAGAAGAAACTGGATTCTTCTGGAGGAGATGCATCTGACACTGTGGCATCAGTAGAAGAACCAGATTCAGAGGAAGAAAAGTATCCAGATATTGGTAGCAAGGGAAGTATGAAAAACATTCTGGGAAATTTATACAGATGGGTTAAGAATTTGAAGGCAGATAAGGTTGATTCCGCAGGCGGCGACACAGCAGAAACGGTGGTTTCGGAATTTGAAGCATCTTTTGAGAACTTCCCGGTGCCAGCAGCCAAGGAAAAGGCAAAGACCAGATGGGGGAAAGTAAAGAAGTTCGGGGATGATTTTAAGGCATGGATGACTGGCGTCTGTCTGCTGGGGCATATCGTCAACAACTGTGTCACAAATAATCCTAACCTGCCGCTTTCGGCGGCTCAGGGTAAGGCCTTGATGGACCTTTATACTGTGCTCAATACCAAGGCTCTAAAGCTTTATAATTATTCCAATAACGCGGATCAGGTCAGTGCGGATGGGTATACAGGAAAGACATTGGAACAATATGCAAGGTTTATCCGCGATAATCGTGGTTATAGAGAAAATTTTTCTTTTGTTACAACACCTACGCTCTCTACAGAACTTCCTGTTGAAATCAATGCAACCTACGTGTGTCGGGTAAATATGATCTATATCCAGGGCGATGATTACAGATGTCAATTGATTCCGTTATGGTCAAACAATGCAGATACCTATTACTGTTCTATGAATCTTTATTCTGACAAAATTTCAGGATGGATTAAAAAATAAATTTCTTAATTAATTGCTTTCCAGTTTGTAACCATCCCGTTACTCTTACTGTATAGATATAATGTTGTATCTCCTTTAGGGATGGCTAATGACGTTATAAAGTTAGACCAATTTCCTACAGTGATGGCAACACCTTCTGATGCCTGCGTGATCCCGGCTTTATATGGTGTGTTGGCACTGTTAGCATCATAATACAACAGCCGCCCACCTCCCTGAGCTTCCAAGATATCGGAACTGTATGTTGGGATTCCTTGCTGTTTTGCCGTTTTTGAGAGCTTGGTATTGCGCACATTAAAGCAGTCTACCATATACGCCTCCCCCTGCCTTAGAATTAAGGTATCAATATAAGGAGGATGCGTGTATGGATGAGATCAAATTAAAAGATGATCTGCTGGCAAGACTGGCTCGTGAGCTGGAACGGCCGGTGTTGCAGGTAATTGATGGAGCACTATCGGCAGTGCTGCGGGATTATGATGTCAGCAAGCGAGAGACAGGACTGAGTACAGAGGTGGTAAGCTGGCCAGAGTATGATATTTTCATGTCCCGGATGATTTTCGGCGGCTACTCCAAGAGTACTATACGGCAGTATGGGACATTTTTAAGAGAGCTGCTGGTTTATGTCGGTAAACCTGTGCAGGAGATTACAGGGGATGATATTGTAGCCTGTCTAAACGCTTATGCGGAGGCTCGACAGATCAGTGGCAGTACCAAGGATCATAAACGCCTGATTTGTAGCAGCTTTTTCACGTTCCTGCATGACCGGGGCTATATAAGCCGTAATCCCATGGCTACTATAGACCCGATTAAGTATGTAGCTGAGGTGCGGGAGGCGCTGAACAGTCGCGAGGTGGAAAAGATGCGGATCGTCTGCGGAGAAAACATCCGGGATAATCTGGTACTGGAGTTGTTTTTGGCTACCGGCTGCCGGGTGTCGGAGGTTGTAGGAATGAAGGTGGAAGAGATTGATCTTGAGAGTGGATCTGTGAAGGTACTGGGAAAAGGACAGAAAGAGCGGATTGTATTCTTTTCAGATAGAGCTCTGGAATATTTGGAGCGGTATTTGGATGGACGGCGGTCTGGATCCGTGATTCTCTCACTGAGATCTCCACACCAGGGATTAAAAAAGAATGCTTTGGAAAATGTGATCCGGGCCATAGCGCAACGGGCAGGGATTACCAAGAGGGTATTTCCTCACCTACTACGGCACACATTTGCTACCCGTGCATTAAATAAGGGGATGCCACTTCCTACTCTGTGCGATATCATGGGCCATGCCAGCACAGAGACCACTCGCATCTATGCGAAAAATAGTCAAGGTCGGCTGAAATACGAATATGATATGTATGCAGCATCATAGGTGATAGATTCTGATAGATTTTTTTAGCTTGCCAGAAGGGAGGCTTATTTGTTGTACATACAACTGGGAGGAATTAGTAGAACAGGATGCATATATGTAGAGTAAAATGAATTTTTATACTTATGTGCGCAATACCAAGCTCTCAGAAAAAAATAACCAAATTCGATATCAAACACGATCAGATGATGCTGATGAGCAACATATCCTATCTGATGGCCTCATTATGGGTAGCAATGAACCGACTATACCATTTGACTGCTATGTTATAGCACACCATCATATTACATTAAAATCCAGTGCAAGGAATGCAAGGGTTTATTGGATGTTAGGCGGAGCCTATATACAAGGGACAGAATCTTGGGATGGAACAGCATCTCAGGAATATGCCTTTGATAAAACCTTCATATATGAAGCCACAGCTGGACAAATAATCCAGTTAAAAATGTATGACAGCAATAATGTAGGAATTATATCAAGAGGAAATAATAACAGCTTAAACAGGCATTCCTTTATCTTTATTCCGAAATAAACTATATCTCTGAACCAGATACTTGATCTGGACGTATGTAGATTATTCCGCCATTCCAGTTGACTTGCAAATATAGATGTCCATCATTACTATTTCTGTATAAACATATGGTATTTATAGTGGTTCCGTTCCCTGTAAGTTGTGTTTTGTCTACCTTATTTTTTTGCTTGGTATTGCGCACAATATGTAAGAAAATTCCGGGCCTGAAAGGGCCTTTTATAATACATAAAAATACAAATTATTAGAAAGGAAGGATGCAAAATGGAAAAAATCAAGATCCAGGATACTGAGTATGAAATTATCCGTATCATGCCAGCTGCCCCCAATGTGCTGCAGATTGTGTTTGCAGATAATATCCCAAAGGAATGGGGGGATATTACCACATTTACAATCGGAGGCTTGGAGGCAGGCAATATAAGCGGATACGATACACTGTACCGCACTGACGGCCAGACAATCTACCTGAGCAATGACGGCAGCGTATATGAACCGCCGGCGGATTCAGGACTGATGGATGAACCTATGCTGATTAAGGAGGAACAGGCATGACGGATGAAGAAATTGTGGTAGTGCTCGAAGGCTATAAGCATGAAATAGCATCTTTGAAACATCGCATGGACAGTGTAGGGAAGATTGTGGATGCCGTACACACACTTGCTTTGGAGATGGCCCGGCAGACGGAGGAGATTAAGCACATGAATAGCTCCATCCGGCAGCTGACAGACGATGTGACGGAACTGAAAGCCAAGCCGGGGCGGCAGTGGGAAATGCTTATCGGGGCGTTGATTGGGGCGGTCGTGAGTGCGGCTGCCTCAATGCTTTTTTGAAAGGAGGTGACATAAATGAAAGAGAAACTGGCTAAGCTGATCGATGTTAAGTCGATCATGACTCTGGCGCTGACTGCGGGATTCGTGGGTCTGACCTGCACTGGGGAAATTTCCGGGCAGGAATACCTTACGATCTTCACGATGATTGTGGGGTTCTACTTTGGCGTTCAAACAGAGAAAAGCAGACAGAAATAGAAGGAGGTGATCCATCTATCTCCCGGTCCGGCCAGGGTTAGAGCCGGAGCAACTACCATTACATAATAAATATGAAAGAGAGGACAAAACTATGGCAAATTTAACAGGCAAACATCAGGACAAGATTCCCGGAATGGGCGGATATGTAAACGCAGGACCAGATCTGCAGCCCAAGCAGCCAACGCCGTATCTGTACGACGCCCCATGTGATGTACCGCATCCGGACAAGCACCAGAGCGGTGTGGGCGGTCCATCTGATCGCAATAACAATGGCGTGGATGACAGTGAGGAGTAAGCTGTGCGACGTCGCAACGCAGATAGGCCCTTGGGATTCTCTGGGGGCCTTTTTATTTGGAGGAAGCTATGGAGATACGAAAAGAGATTAAGCAGATAAATTGTTACGCAGGTCAAAACCGCCCAGCATGGATCGTGATCCACGAGACAGACAACTACAAGATGGGTGCAGGTGCCCTTAAACACTCCGAAGCCCATCGAAACGGCAACCTGTCCACGTCTGTACATTGGTATGTGGATGATAAAGTGGCTGTACAGACATTATATTACAGCGACGGGGCATACGCTGTCGGTAGACAGTACGGTACGCCTCTGGTGCCGGGAGTAACCAATACCAACAGCATCAACATTGAGATCTGTGTCAATCCAGACTCTGATTACAATCAGGCCCGCGCTAATTGTATTGAGCTTGTACGCCAGATCATGGCAGAGCTGGAGATTGATGCCGATCATGTGATCCGGCACTACGACGCAAAGCGTAAGCACTGTCCGCGTAAGATGCTGGATCAGCCGCAGTTATGGACAGACTTTAAAAATGCTCTAAATCAGCCCACATATGCAACAGGGTGGCATCACGATAATAATGGCTGGTGGTACGCAGATACACAGCACAATTATTACAGATCATGTTGGCAGACGATTAACCACCATAGGTATTATTTTAATGAAGATGGTTACGCTTTGACAGATTGGCATCAGATTGATGGCAAGTGGTATTATTTTGAACCTACGGCAGGCCATCCTCTTGAATGCGCGTTGTATGTAACAGACGCAGATGGAGCGCAGAGACCAAGGGAGTTCTAAATCAAAAAAAGGAGAAGCGACTGCTATCTAATAGACAATCGCTTCTCCTTTAACTTTTTACATTCCCATATGGGGCAAAGTCAAAAATTAAAACACTTAAATCCACGCCCCAAGCTAGCTGTGGCGACCATATATATGTTAATAGTATATCATATTATTTTTTGATTTTCAAGAGATTTCTAAAATTCCCGTGTTGCATTGTAACAGTTCAGCCGCATGGCTGAACTGTTACAAAAAATAAAATAAATTTAAAAAAACTGTTGACATTTGGCAATACATCTGATAAGATAATCTTCGCTGTCGGGAACGACAGAAACACAAAAGAAACGACATTGAAAAATGTCAAAATAAATTTAAAAAAGTTGTTGACAAATGAAAAACAATCGGTTATAATAAATAACCGTTGCGGACAAAAAGTCAAACAACAAAGAAGTTCCTTGAAAATTGAAGATTAAACAGTATGTAAAACCCTGAAAATTCTAACA
>ENA-ORRZ01001594-ORRZ01001594.1-human-gut-metagenome-genome-assembly--contig:-NODE-1594-length-13853-cov-3.380852_pt1 | contig 13853 bp, 15 predicted proteins | sample MGYA00242185_ERZ509152 | MGnify/ENA primary metagenome ERZ509152 (study PRJEB26280, sample SAMEA2338668) | human gut metagenome | biome: human gut; feature: human-associated habitat; material: faeces... | reverse complement strand
ACGGAGCTATTATCACCGGATACGCATCAGACTCCATGATCACGGCAACAAAAAACGAGGATGCAGTGACTACAGAAGTGGGCTGCAAGGGCGATGTGGTATATTCCGAGAATGCGAATGAGAGCGGTACGATTACAATCACGCTGCAGGGAACTTCTTCCTCTCTGCCGCGTCTCAGAAGCCTGGCGTCAAGCCGGAAACAGATCTCTGTGACTGTATCTGATGCAAATGACAGCGATGATATCAGCATCACGGCGCAGAAATGCCGCGTTGTGAAGATGCCAGATGTGTCCAGAGGAAAGACATCCGGAAATGTAACAATTTCAATTTTTGTACCAAATCTTCAGGTACGGTAAGTCATGAAGAAGTGGCCGGACCGTCCGAAAGGATTAACTGAAAGGGGATATAGAAAGTATATGGCAAAGCAGAAAAAAGTAGTAGTAAACGGTAACGAATTCGTTCTTCAGAGCGTATCTCCGAGATGGTATTTCGACCTGAACGACCGTTGTGGGATGACAGGAGGAAAGAAGAAGACCGCGGATTACATCGATGAACTGTTCAAAAACGTGGTCATCGAACCGAAAGAGGTAGCTACAAAAGGATTTGATTATTTCGAGGAGGCAGAGGACATTTCGACATCTGAGAAGCTTCTGGGAGAGATCGAATCCTTTCTTAGAGGCAGAGGCTGATGAAAGTCGGGCTCAGGCCAGAGCATTAAGGCATCAGGAATTCTGGTCTCTTGTTTTTTCAACAGGAAAAATTTCTTATTCCGAGTGGGCTCAGATGGATCTCGGGGAGTTCTACGAAGCACGAGAGGCGTACCTCAATTTCAGACAATCCATAAGTGACCGGCAGAGTGCTTCATAGGAAGTTCTGCCGGTCCTTTTTGAAAGAGAGGTGACAAATTGAACGATCAGAGAAATCTAACAATTGGCGTAGACTTTGGGCTGAAGGATTCCATCAATCAGCTGGAAAGTATCTATGGCAGCATCCAGGGAATCAAAGCTGGATTCCAGGGAGCTGAAGACAGCGGCGTCCAGATGGGAAGCCGCGTGGCAAGAAGCGCCGGAACGATGGCGGACGGTCTTCACGATGCAGACCGCGAAAGCCGGAAGGTCATTACTACATTGGATCGTCTGGAAGATTCCGGAGACGGGGCAGGATCTGCGATCCGGGAAGCTGGAGTTGCGTTCGATCGATTCGGCGATAAGGCAGAAGAAAATGTCGGGCAGGCGAAGGATGAGCTGCGGGACGCCGCGAAAGCAGCGGATGCTTTCGGCAGTGAGATCGCGAAAAATTCCGGAACTGCGGCAAAGGATGTGGATGGCGTGTCCGACGCTGCGCGGGATGCGGGAGACGCATTTGAGAACGCCGGTGTCCAGGTGGAACGATCTTACGTTCAGATGGGAGCTGAGGCTGACAGCTTTAAAAAGGCTGTTATCGTTACAAGCGCCACAGCGAACAAAGAGACAAATTCCATCTCAAAGACGATCAAAGCCGGACTTCAGGGCGCTTATGGATATGCGGGAAAGAAGGCCGCCAAGTTTACACGGGACGCTGTGAACGGCGCACGGGATGTCAAGGAGGCATTTACCCATCCGATTCAGACGATCCGGACAAAGCTCTCTGACGCGCTTGAGCGGGCAAGAGAGCACATCGATGACGTAGGGGATGAGGCGGATAAAACCGGCGCAGACCTGGATAAAATGGGGAGCGATGGCTCCGGAGCAGGAACGGCGATCAAAGACGCTATGGGATCTGCTGTGAAGTCGTTCTTTGCAGTGTCCGCGGCGATCGAGGTCTTTAAGAAGGGTGTTGAACTGGCAAAACAGTTCGGATCAGCGGTCTTGGAAGTCGGTAAGTCTGCGGAACAGACGGGAGCAAAATTCGAAGCTGCTTTCTCTCCGGATTCCGGGGTGAAGGAATGGTCAGAGAATTTCTCGTCTGCGATTCACCGGAGCAATACCGAAGTGCAGAGCTTTTTGGTATCCAATAAAGCGATGTACAACGAGCTGGGGATCACCGGAGAAGCGGCCACAGAGCTCTCGAAGATTACGACTTCGCTGGCATATGATCTGGGGACCGCGTTTAAGATGGACGATTCGGAAGCCCTCAGTGTCGTACAGGATTATATCAACGGCAACACGAAGGCAATGGCCGAGTACGGCATCCAGATCGATGATACAGCCCTGAAGCAGTCCGCAATGGAGATGGGGCTTGGAAAGAACATCGACAAGCTGGATGATTATGCAATGGCGCAGGTCCGGGTGAACGCACTGCTGAAGAATTCGACGCAGATCCAGCAGATGGCGGCGAAGGAGCAGGAAGGATATGCAAACGGGATCAAGAGCCTGAACGGTATCTGGCAGAACTTCCTCGCGGATGCAGCGGAGCGGTTTGCACCGGTGTTCACAGATCTCACGAACACGCTGCTGACATCCTGGCCGCAGATTGAACCGGTACTGATGGGAATCGTCGATACGATGAGTATCGGAATTTCCTCCGGTGCTCCGGCGATTATGAGTCTGGCAAAAGACGCGATTCCACCGCTTATTGATGTGATCGGGCAGTTAGGATCTATTGCCGGACCGGTCGGAGGTACCCTGCTTAATATGGCAACGACGGCACTTCCGCCGCTCTCCCGGATCATCGGGACTATGGCGACGACGATCGTCCCGCCGTTTGTGAGCATTCTGAGGGTGCTGGGAGACGATATAGTTGTTCCGCTGATGCCGTATGTGGAGAGCATTGCAAATTCAATTCTTCCGGCATTATCGGCGGGGTTGAAGATGATCCCGCCAATTTTACAGACCATCTCACCGGTTCTGGGAGGAATTGCAGACATTTTGTCCCGTGTTGTGAGCTTCTTATCGAAAATCGTTGAGTGGGCGGCTGGCGGGCTTGCAGGACTTCTGGACAAGGTCGCTGGCGTATTTGGCGGCGGTTCTTCGGCGGCAAAATCTGCAGGTGCGAAGATTCCGCATAACGCAGATGGAGATCCGGACTTTAAAGGTGGCTGGACCCACATCAACGAGCGCGGCGGTGAGATTGCTTATCTGCCGTCCGGATCCGCTATCATTCCGGCGGATAAGAGCGAGCAGATCATCAATAACAGCCGGCAGAGCAGTGTTAAGACAGACATTAACTTCAACCCTACGATCAAGGTGGAAATCCACGGAGACAGTGAGGGCGGAGGTGCGAAGCTGACGGATGACCTGAAGCAGATGATCAAGGAGCTGTATCAGGAGATGCAGGAAGAACATTATGATCAGATGGCAATCCAACAGGGAAATGCATAGGAGGTTGACATGGCATATAGTTTGTCCGGAAAGAAATCCGGAGCAATATCGTTTCTTCCGGCAACCGGAACGATAACACAGGAGACGATGACAAAATCCAGTAAGATGACATCCAATGCGATCGAAGGCGGGAGCAGCATCGAGGATCATGTTTACTTGAATCCGGAACAGTTCCAGATCGTGGGCGTTGTGGTAAAAAACCACAGCGCCTTCCGGTCCAGATTGGAAGCAATGTGGAAAAACCGTGATCTGGTGACGTACATCGGAAAGTTTCGGGTGGAGAATTATGTGATCATAAGCCTTCAGATGAAAAATGACTCGGGAAACCGTGATGGATTTTCGTTTACAGCCACATTGCAGAAAGCCAATATCGTCTCTGGCGCATACGTGGAGATCGGGCAGGAACCGCTCATGAGCAAACAGGATTCTGCTAAGACTGTGTCTTCAGCAGGTCTGAAGACAACTGTGGCGAAACAGATCAGCCAGAGCGCCTATGCGGCGTATGTAAACAGCTATAACGGAAAGAGCAGCAGCGGACCGACACAGAGAAAAACTGCAAGCTACAACGGCGTGTAGGAGGTGTGACAGATGGATGAATTGCAGTCAATGGGACTGACGGCGGAGGTGGAGTACATACCGATCGATACGTCAAAGGTCCCGTATACATTTTCAATCAAGCTGGATGATCGTACGTACACTCTGACAGTCCGATATAACGAGCAGGGAAAGTTTTTCACAATTGACCTGGCAATTATGGCCACGGGAGAAGTGCTGTGCTACGGGGATCCGGTGCGGTACGGGAGACCAATGTTCCGGGTGATTGAGGACGCAAGATATCCGATCCCGGTGATCGTCCCGTACTGCTTATCAGGCGATGTGGATACGGTGACATTTGAGAACTTCGGAAAAGAAGTGCAGCTCTATCTGCATGAAAGGAGGACAGACTGATGGCTTTTTTTCTTCGGTCCGCTACCTTGCAGATCGGACCTCTGAAATACAACATGAATGACGGTTTTTATTTCGATTTCGAAGTACCGTTTTATGATTCTGACCAGCTGATCACCGCTTCCTTTACTGTATACAATTTGAATCCGACCTCTCGTCAGGGCATTGTAAAGAACCAGGTGGTCATCCTCAATGCCGGGTATGAAGACGACGAAGGCGTTCTTTTTGTGGGACAGGTTGCAAGCTGCAGCCATAAACAGAATGGGGTGGAGTGGCAGACAAAGATCACAGCAACGGCGGCACTTGATCAGTGGCTGAATAAGAAAGTCAACAAGACTTACGCGGAAGGTACGACGGCGGAAGCGATCGTTCGGGATCTTCTGAATATGTTCGCCCTGGAGATCGGCGTCTTTCAGCTTGCGGAGAATGTGGTATACCCGCGCGGCCGGGTATGCTCCGGAAAGCTGAAGGATGTTTTGCAGGAAATCGTTACCAGGGAATGTAAGTCGAGGCTGCTGATCCGGGCAAATCAGGTCATTATCAACAATCCTGCTGATGGGGTAAATAAAGGATATCTCCTTACACCAGCGAGTGGACTCCTCTTTCAGTCAGACGATTCTGACGTGACCACGGTAGAGGCACCGCAAAATAAAGGAGCGAGTGCAGAGACGAAAGCGGCAGCGAAGAAGACCTGGAAAAGGACCTGTCTTCTCAATTACCGTTTGGGTCCTGGAGATATCGTGCAGATCCAATCGAGAGATCTGAATGGAAAATACCAGATCATTTCCGGAGTACATAAAGGATCCCCAACGGGGACTTGGACGACTGAGATCGAATTTAAGGTTGCAGGATAGGAGAGAGAATGGGATACAAATCAGCAGAACTTAACAATGCAGAAGCGAATGAAAGAAAAAATCTTCTGAAGATTCGTTGTGCGGATCTTGTGCAGGTGACAGCTTTCGATGCCGGAAAGATGACCGTCAATGTGAAACCCTTGGTAAAAAGGGAGATCGGTGACACGGTTGTTTCCCCGCCTCCGATTCTGGGCGTGAAGGTTGCAAATATTCCACTTGAAGTGGAGGTCGAGGGAAAGAAAGGAACAGTAACCGTAAAAATCAATCCGGGAGATATCGGTGTGGTGGTCTATCTGGATCTGGACAGCGATAACTCTATCAAGACCGGAGCAGAGAGCACGCCGAACTCTTCCAGGGTGCATTCTGGGGATGATGCGGTCTTTGTTGGTGTTGTACAGAAAGGGTGATGGCATGAACGATGCATGGAAGATTGATCCGGAGACAAAAGATCTGTGTTTTGATGATAATGGACTTCTGGAAACTGTGAGTGAAGATGACACGGCGGTCCAGAGCGTAAGAATGACGCTGACGGCATTCAAAGGAGACTTTGATCCGGTTCCGGATCATGGTACTGACTATGAATTGATTCTGGGGCTTCCGACCGATGAGGATACTATGGACGAAGTAATCCGGGAAGCAATCTTTCAAGAGAGCCGTGTGGCCATGATCGATGAGTTGACGATCAACATGCAGAACCGGTCAGCGGAGATCAGCTTTTCCGGGACTTTAAACGATGGAGAAAAGGTCAGTATGGAGGTGAATGTGGGTGAATGATAACTGGGGATTAACAGATAAGGGCTTTTACCGCCCGACCTATACGGTGCTCTTAAATGCTTTGGAATACAAGGCAAGGGAACTGTATGGTGATGGAATCAACTTAACTGTGAGATCTCCACTTGGCGTGTTTTTACGTATCCTGGCATGGATTTGGAATATCCTCTTTGCCTGCTTGGAAGATGTGTACAATAGCCGCTTTGTGGACACAGCCGTGGGGACAAGCCTTTATCATCTGGGAAATGCAATCGGTATGCAGCTTCTTCCGGAAGGAAAAGCAACCGGATATATTTCTGTAACAGGCACGGTGGGAACCGTGGTTCCTGCGGGGTTCCTGGTGGCAACAAACGGAGGATTGCAGTATACGGTCATGTCAGCTGTTACAATCGGAGAATCCGGGACATGCCTTGCTTTGATTCAGGCGGTCGAAACAGGACCGGAATACAATACGGCGGCAGGAACTATCCAGGTGATCGTCAATCCATCCTCTGTGGCCGGAGTGACAGCCATTACGAATGGTGCAGAAATCACAGGCGGACGTTTGAAGGAGACAGATGCGGAGTTTCGGGCAAGATACTACAAGTCGGTGGATTATCCAGGCGGAGTCAATGCAGATGCTATCAGGGCTGTGCTGCTAAATGATGTTGAGGGAGTATCATCTGCATATGTTTATGAAAATGATACAGATGCACACGATGACACCTACAATCTTCCGCCGCACAGCCTGGAGGCGGTTGTGTATGGAGGTTTGGATGAGGAAATTGCGAAAGCAATATACTCGCGCCGATCCGGAGGTGTCCAGACGATAGGTAGCGTATCAGTTAATGTCGTAACAGCATCAAAACAGCAGTTGGCGATCAGATTTTCCCGTCCGACGCCGAAGAAAATCTGGATTAAGATCTCAAAATTAAAAAAGAACAGTTCTTATGCTGGAGATGACACAATACGGGAAGCATTAGTGAAATACATCGGCAGCTCGACGGCCGGAGGTTTGGAGATTGGTATTGATGTCATCTACATTAAGCTGCCTGGAATTGTAGCTGCAGTCTCAGGAGTGGAGGATTTTGATATTGATATCAGTACAGACGGAACCACTTACGGAAAATCCAATGTGTCGATTGGGTATCGGGAAAAAGCCATTACAGAAGAAAGTGCGGTGATCATCGAATGAGCTTTGCGATAAAGATGCTGGAAATGCTGACCAGCGCGTATAACCGAACGGACATCTTGGAACTGAAAGAAAAGAGGACACCGAAAACGAATATCGGAAAGTTGTTCACTTTATCAGGATGGGGTTTTGATATCATCCATGATCAAACAGAGAAAGTCCGGCTGTGGGATGACATCGATGTTATGGAAGGTGAAACACTCACGAGATACGGGAATGGTTTCGGAGTAGCCAGAGGAGAAGCAGGAGATGAGATTTACCGGATCATGATCAAGGTAAAGATCATCGCCATGCTTGCTGCTGGAGATCTCGATACGATCATCCTCTCGGCGGCATCCCTTTTTGGTGTAAGTGCGGAGGATATATCTTTTCAGGAAGTCTATCCTGCAAAAATTTATCTGTATATCGATGAGGATAAGTTGGATCAGGAACACAAAAATGTTGCAGATACGATTGCCGGACTAATGAAACGGATAAAGACCACAGGTGTCGGAATCAGAATTTTCTATAAGACGTACAGTAGTAAGCGAGCTGCTGTGTATGTGGGAACTCCTACATGCATTGCGGCTTTTATTAATGTAGCTCCGATGCCGTTAAACAAGAAGAGTGTGAAGACGATTGAATTAAAAGCAGGAATAGGAACTCTTGTTTGTACAAGGGTATCTTATCCGGCAATACCACGGGAGGTATAGGAATGTCAGGAACAGTATTGACGAATAAAGGATTGGCGCTGATCACAAAACTGGTAGCTGCCAGCACAGAACTGCAGATATCGAGAGTAGCCGTGGGAACCGGACGGGTTCCCAGTGGAGTTGACCCGCAGACAATGGTGGATCTGAATGAGTATAAGATGGACGCGCAGATTGAATCCTATGGCGTGAGCCCGGACCAGTCTGACGTTGCATATATCGCGGCACAGGTAAGCTCTATTGGCGTCAGTACCGGCTTCGCAGTTACGGAGGCTGGAGTCTTTGCAACGGATCCGGATGTCGGAGAGATCTTGTATGCGTATCTGGATCTTACAGAGGATCCGCAGTATATCTATGCGGAAACGGATGCAATCAGCAAATTTGCGGAGATCACGTTTAACGTGCTGATTGGGTCTGTCACAAAGGTAACCGCTTATGTGTCACCAGGAGCACTGACAAAGAAGGTAGACTTCAATGCGTTTAAGGAGTCCGTTGAGACCCCAGAGTTTGATGATTCCGGAACGGTGGAAGGGATCAGCAGCTTTCCAAGTTTTCTTGAAACCATGAAGTCGAAGATGAATTTCTTCCAGTTCTTCAGAAATTTAAAAGCAGGACTGCAGTTCGTCCTCCATGCCGGCCAGATCGTCAACAACTGTGTGACGGACAATGCCGGGCTTCCGCTTTCGGCGGCGCAGGGGAAGGCTTTGATGGATAAGTACACTCAATTGTATAGTGACATGCAAGCGAAAAACTCTCCATATGCAGAAAATACTTCTGGCGCGTCATATGGACTTCCAGATTATTCGTATGTCCTTGGAAACGCAGGCAATAAGAAAGGTACTGCATCTGGAGATGTTTATTATATTGCTGTGGATACAAAGGGCAGGCTTTATGGTGGAGCGCAGGTCAATAATGCTATTGATATTACATGGGAAAAGACTGTCACAAAGGATGATTTAAGCAACTACTGGTCTCTAATTTCCTCTATCTCAATTAGTGAAAAAGCTGATATGAACAGTTTTATGACACCAGGAAATTATTCTTGTGATGCGAATACGACGGTTAAAACATTATCGAATTGTCCGGTAACACAGGCATTTCTAATGAAGGTTTATTATCCGATCAATGGCGGGAATTATATTATTCAAGAATATACACCAAATGATGGGGGATTAATCGTTCGTCGAGTGTATGATGGCTACAGTAAAACTTGGACTATGAAAAAGGTTGTTTTTTCTTAATCATTTCAACTGTATTGCCATTAAAAATCCACTATAATCATATGTTGCATTATCGTATCCATATCCTTGAAGTGGAACAGTATAATCTTTTGTCAATGTTATGATTGCAGCTGTAACACATCCGCCACCATTAGATCCAGATGTTCTGGATTCTAAAAAATTAAAAGCTGATCCATACTCAGACGATGGACTAACTACTCTTGCGGATATAAGAGATACGCTTATGCTTGATCCTGTTTTCCCTAAAACCAAATATGTGTGTCCCGCATAAAGCTTCAAGTTTGTAATTTCAATATAGCCATTAAAGACTGCAGCTTTTGTTCCGGATGCGGTGAGGAAAACACCTAAATCACTATACAATTGAGGGAAAGAAGAAAAATCAACTCATAGAGACAAAAGTCAATTGAAAAATCACATAAATTTGAAAATTCAGGATCCGCGAGGGTCCTTTTTATATACAAAAAAATAAATCATGGAGGTAAAAATCATGGAAAAAATCAAAGTCAAGGGTAAGCTCTACGAGATCAGGAGCATCCAGACAATCGAACTGCATGTGCTGCAAATCGTCTTCGTGGGTACACCGCCGACAAAATGGGGAGATATCACCCTATACACGGACGGCGGCATCGAATGCGCAACGCTGACGGGATGGACTACAGTATATCGCGATGAGGGCCAGACAGTCTATCTGTCAGATGATAGCAGCGTGTACCAGACACCGGATCCGGATACTGGTGGCGAGATCCTTCCGCCGGAGCCGTATGAGCCGACACTGGCAGAGTTACAGTCTGTGAAGAAGCGGGAAATCAGCCAGGCATGTGAACGGATCATCTATTCCGGAGTGGATGTGACATTCACGGATGGATCAGTAGAGCACTTTTCCCTGACGGAACATGATCAGCTCAACCTCTTCGGCAAACAGGTCCAGCTTGCGGCCGGTGCGGAACAGCTCGAATATCACTCCGATGGCCAGCCGTGTCGGTATTACAGTGCGGCCGACATGCAGACGATCATCGCCGCGGCCATGCAGCACGTCAGCTATCATACTACTTACTGCAATGCCGTAAATATGTGGATCGCAGGATGTGAGAGCACAGAAGAGGTCCAGGCAATTTATTACGGCGCAGATGTTCCAGAAGAGTACCAGTCAGACGTTCTCAAGGCATATATTGCATCGATGAAAGAGAGTGCAGGTGATGAGAATGCACAGGCTGCTGAATAAATATCTGTTCTTGCTTGATGTTGGCGGTCTATTGTACATACTGATCGAACTGGCATGGCGCGGATGGAGCCACTGGACGATGTTCATCCTGGGAGGAATCTGCTTCATCTATCTGGGATTGATCAACGAGGTCCTTCCGTGGTCTATGCCGCTCTGGCAGCAGATCCTGATCGGCGCGGCCGGGATTACAGTGCTCGAGTTTTGTACCGGCTGCATCGTCAATCTCTGGCTCGGCTGGGGTGTCTGGGACTACAGCGGAATGCCTGGCAACATCCTCGGACAGATCTGCCCACAGTACATGCTATTATGGCTGCCAGTGTCCCTGGCTGGAATCGTCTTGGATGATTGGATCCGGTACCGAAAGTTCGGGGAGGAACGGCCACACTACAGACTGATCTGATGGACAAACATACAATATAGTAAGGAAATCAAAAGGAGAAATGAAAATGAGCAAAGGTACATGTACAACAATCCAGCTGCTTGCAACTGGAGTAATCGCTTTTTTGTCTGAAAAGTTGGGAATCACATTTTATTTGCTGGGGCTGCTTGTCTTTTTAATGGTCGTTGACTATATCAGTGGGATGATTGCGAGTATGGTGGAAGCGATTGATCATCCGGGAGACACATCATATGGTTGGTCCAGTAAAAAAGGAGCAAAGGGAATCGCAAAGAAGATTGCATATTTATTTGTGATCACTGTGGCAATTGTAATTGATTACATCTTAGCAAAGACATCTGGAAATCTCGGATATCATTTGCCATCTGCGATGCTGTCCCTTCTTACAACGGTGTGGTACTTATTGAATGAAGCCTTATCAATTACAGAAAACGCCGGTCGCATGGGTGCACCGGTACCTGAATGGCTGATGAAGTACATTGCAGTTCTGAAAGATAAAATCGATAGCAGCAATGAAACAAATCTGAAAGATTAGAAGGAGGTGATCCATCTATCTCCCGTCACGGCCCGGGATATGACCGTTGCGACATCGCAACAGATTTGGTCCAGGAAATGCTCCTGGACCTTTTGTTTTCAAAAGAAAGGATGTATAATTACATGGTAAGAGTCGGAAGTGCAAGAAGCAACGAACACGGTGGAATCACCGGTGGCAAGCCAGGTGATCAGAAGGGTGGAGCTGAGGTCAGCGTGCAGGCATGGTATCTCCACAGCAAGGGCTGGATTGTGATCCGCGCCAAGGATCCGACAGCCCGTGAGAAGATCGCAACGAACATGGAGGCCGGGTGCCGGAATAATCATATCGGGTATTGCCAGACCCATAGAACGACCGCGACGGCAGCTGCTAAGCCTTTTGGTTATGATTTATCAAAAATCACAAAAGAGGTGGAGACAGACTGCTCTGAACTTGTGAGAGTGTGCTGCCTGTACGCAGGAATTCAAGTGGGATGCTTCTCCACAGGAAATGAAGTGGCAGCGTTGCAGGCAACAGGGCACTTTGAGGTTTTAAGAGATGCCAAGTATTGCAGCTCTTCAGAGTTCCTCATGCGCGGGGACATCCTCGTTACGAAGACAAAGGGGCACACGGTCGTGGTTTTGGATAATGGAGATAATGTTTTGCCGGAACCTGAAAAAAAATCAGGATGGCGGCAGGAAGCAGGAAAGTGGAGATACTACCATGGCAATACTGGTGAGCCGATATGCAATGATTGGCACAAGGATCCGGATGGACGATGGTACTGGTTTGATGGGACGGGGGATATGGTTGTAAATACATGGAAAAAGAGCAAAAATAAATGGTATTACTTAGGCTTTGATGGTGCAATGGTCACCAATCGACTCCTGCAGATTAACAGCGAAATCTTTGCTTTTGGACCAAACGGCGAGATGCTGGAAGGAACGTTCACAATTAAGACCAATGCGCGAGGTGCCATCGAATTATAGGGGTGGAAAAGCTGTATTTATTGCCAGATTCGTGTTGCATTTCGTGTTGCATAATGGCGAAAAAGAGCGTTTTTGGGAGAAAAAATAGTAAGAAATAGGTTTATAAAATTCCTGTGAAACCTGCATAAAATAAGGAAAAACGCTATTTATGGGGCATTCATGGAATCAATGGTTATGGGTTCGAATCCCTCCGTCTCCGCTCCGGAACCCTTGGTTTTCAAGGGTTCTTTTGTTTTTGCGGCACAGGGAAGGCTGTCAGGAAACTGGCGACTTTTATCCTGGACGAAATTTTGCCACAAAGTCTTAGAGGTGTGACAACGAAAATGTAAGAAGTTCTTAATAAAAAAAGAGGGAAATTGTAGTATACTTGTGAAGACTTAAAGAAAACTGTTTGTAACCGTTCAGCATCCTCATAGTTACAACGGTTTCTTGTGCAGCTTTGAAGATGGAAAATATTTAAGGAATAAAACACGGACAGAGAAGAAAGGCGGAATCAGAATGTTTCAGAAAAAATTTCGATATATGGCAGCAGTCCTTGCGGCGCTAATGATCACACAGGGCAGTTTTACCGCGTTTGCGGATGAGATCGGACCGGGTTATGATGAGCAGAATAAGGCATCCACGGATACCAGTGTAACGGATCCTGCGAATGCATGGAAAAAGGTAAATGGTGTTTATGTGGACAATAATGGAAAAACAATAGAGGGAGCGCTTCTCCGCGGCATCAGTGTTGCAAAATGGCAGGGAGATATCGACTGGGCGAAGGTTGCGGCAGATGATATATCATTCGCTTTTATTAAGATGATGTCTTACGGATATGAGGGTGGTTACACCATGGATCCGAATTATGAGAAAAATATGAAGGGTGCTTTGGACAACGGAGTTCAGGCAGCTCCGTATGTTTATCTTCAGACGAAAACTGTGGAGGAAGCGAAGGCGGCTGCAAAATATGCTGTAGAAAAAGTATCCGGATACAATGTAAAATACCCGATCGCTGTGGATGTAGAGTCAAAATATATCCTGGAGCTTTCGGTTCAGGAGCTCACGGATGTGGTAAACGCATTCTGTGATACGATCGCTGCGGCAGGCTACACACCGATCGTCTACAGCGACTACAGCAAATTTACGACCGAGATGGACACAAAGCAGATCCATTATGATATCTGGCTTGCGAGATACGGCGCGGACGGTACATATGAGGGCCGCACGATCTGGCAGTGTACGGATAAGGGTCATGTAAACGGAATCAACGGAAATGTATGCCTGGAATTCGCTTACAAGGATTACGCTCCGGTCACTAAGGGAACCGCGGTGGATACCGGTGAGTGGAAGAATGAGAGCGGCAAATGGTACTTCTACCGTGACGGCGGAAGAATGAGCGGCTGGATCAATCCGGATGGATACTGGTATTATCTGGATCCGTCTGAGTTAGGTGCTATGGTGACAGGCACGACGATGACGATCGATGGCGTCAGCTATACGTTTGATGCAAATGGTATCATGCAGTAAAACCGGAGCTTTCAGCGAGCAGGCGGCAGATCAGCACATTTTGGATGCTGACGGCCAGGAAAATGGTATGCTTTCTGCGAAAATGCGCAGTGAGCGGATAAAGGTTTCAGGATAGAATAAAGGATAAAAAAGAAGAACGGGGACGCGGTCTCTTGATGAGATCTGCGTTCCTGTTCTTCTTTTTGTAGATATACATTTAAAGTAACTGTTCAGTAGGTCTGCGCACTTGCTGCGCTGACCGTAAGAAAACATAGG
>ENA-ORRZ01001585-ORRZ01001585.1-human-gut-metagenome-genome-assembly--contig:-NODE-1585-length-13930-cov-3.341405_pt1 | contig 13930 bp, 10 predicted proteins | sample MGYA00242185_ERZ509152 | MGnify/ENA primary metagenome ERZ509152 (study PRJEB26280, sample SAMEA2338668) | human gut metagenome | biome: human gut; feature: human-associated habitat; material: faeces... | reverse complement strand
ATGTGTTAAGCACGCCGCCAGCGTTCATCCTGAGCCAGGATCAAACTCTCATGTTAAAGTTTTGATTCCAGTCAAAATTCGCTTGGCTAATTTTAACCGTTATTACTGTTGTTTTGGTTTTGTTCTGAATGTTCTCTTGAACTTCAAGGCTTAACCAAAAGCCTTTGTTCTTAGAATTTTCAGGGTTTTACATACTGTTCAGTTTTCAAGGTTCTTTGTTGTTGTCTCATTGACAGCTCATTTATATTACCACAATCAGTTATCTTTGTCAACAACTTTTTTATTTTATTTTTCGCAACTGAGCTTTCGCTCAACAGCTTGAATATCATATCATAGGCAGTTATCGTTGTCAACTATTTTTTCTTAATTTTCAAAACATTTTCGCAAATAAGAAAACCTGTGATATTCTATTTTCCCTGCATATGCAGGCCAACGTCAAAACACGTTAGAGTTAGAGTTTACCATTTCAGTATTAACTTGTCAAGGGATTTTCACTTGTTTTTTCATTGTTTTTTCGCTGACATATTCTATACAGAATCATTGCGCATCCTCGCGGAGTGTTTGTTTCAGTCGGAGACCCAACTCCCACTGAGACAAATTTGCTATTACTCGCCACCTAAAGAGGTGGGAGTCTTCTCGACTGAGATAAAAAATTTGGCACACCTAACTCATCACTAAGTAGCGAGAATGCGGTGTGCCGTTTTTCAATATCACAGTTTTTCTCTATAAGCTTTTAAATAATCCGTTTCACAAGACCCATCAGGATGCTTCCAAGCATATTGTGGTCATACAGCCAGGTCAGCCAGATATTGCTTTCTATCTGGTTCAGGAAAAGTTCACCAATCGCCGTTGCCGAGAACAGTGTAATAAGCAGTGCTGCAATCCAGACGAAAAAGATCCCTTCCGCCCCACCCAGCACGGCACCTGCCAGACGGTTCAGCCCCGATATGATCGGCAGCCGGGAGACCACATTGAGCGATACGGACAGAACACGCAGTCCGCCGAACACGGCTGCAAACAGCAGAAAAAAACTTATAATATTGATCAGGCTGTTTGCCAGATAACGGCTGACGTAGTGGGTAAAGCTGCTTACACCCAGCGCCTCGTAAACTTCGCTGTTATTATTCTCCAGAAGCGCATCCTTTAACTGTTCCGGAAGCTCCATTTCTTCAATAATACTGCGCTGTACGGATGGCGGCGCCGCGTCAGCTGCCTCATTTTCCGCCTCATCGTCCTTTTGGATAAATTTCGTCACGCTGTCCTCCACTGCCTGATAGACCACCTCATTGCTGCGAAGCAGATTCGCGACAGACGGCGCACCAAAATGGACCACCCCCAGCGACAGCACCAGGGAAACGGCTGAGACTGCCAGGCGGACGAATCCGCGGTAATGCCCGTACAGTACCATGGAAACCAGATAGACTGCCACCACCACGAACAGCCAGTTTTCTTTTATATAAGCACCCATTGTCTGATCGCCTCCGCTACGCCCTCTTCCCGGTTCGAAGCGGCAATCCGGTCTGCGCGTTCCTTTAAAAATGGGGCGCCATTTTCCATCGCCACGCCGATTCCTGCTGCCTCCAGCATGGGCCAGTCGTTTTCGCCGTCTCCAAATGCCATCGTCTCCTCCGCTTCAATTCCCAGATACTGACAGAGATTCCGCAGCCCGCTCCCCTTTGTGATGCCCGCCGCGTTGAGTTCCAGATTCCAAGGAAGCGAGGAGGTCACCAGAACCTCCGGCATCGCTTCCAGCTTTGCCCGGACTGCCTGTTTGCTCTCCCGGTCCTTAAAATTTAAATTCATCTTCTGCACCGGGCATTTTTTCTCCCGCAGATACTCCACCATGTCAGTAACTGCCCGGCGCGTCGCCCGGATATAGGCGCATTCACATTCCGGTATCCCGTATTCTTCCAGCTGTGCCAGCAATCGCGTCTCGCTGACGCCGCCCTCCGATACATACATATCGTAAATAACCGGATGCCGGCGCAGCACCTCAATCACCCGGATCGTCTCTTCCCAGCTCAGGCAGCTTTCCGACACCCAGATATTTTTCCCGAAATCCCGGACGACCGCCCCATTTGTAAATATGCCATAGTGGACGCCCGGCAGGCTCAAAACCTCCTCTGGCACTGCCGGGAGCGCGCGCCCGGTCGCCGGGACAATCTCAATCCCCCGCTGCGCGCACAGTTCCATCACCTGTCTTGTTTTTTCCGACACGTGCATTTTTTCATTTAACAGTGTCCCATCTAAATCGAGGGCTATTAACCGTGTTCCCATCTTTCTCTCCCGTATCTCTTTTTACTGTCCACTACCAGAAAACGCTGCCGGGAAGCATTCCCCCGCAGCGCTCTCTTTTACTAATTAGTTTTAATTTTAAAATTTCTCGAATTGTTTTAATTAATCAAAGAAATGCTTCTCTTTCAGAATCAGAAGTCCATCCTTATCATATTTCGATGAGAACAGTCCGCTGAAGGATTTCTTCTCCGCCTTATCTGCAGCTTCCTCGATCAAATCTTCGGCACTTGTCTTGGTAAGCGGTTCTCCGTCCTCCTCCATCATCTCAGCGCGCTCGTACAGAGCCAGCATGCTCTTTCCCGAAATACTGCAGTCGATCTCCGATGCATATTTGCAGGCATACTGAACAAACTCCTCAACATCCATATCGCCGGACTTTTTGGACGGTTTCTCTTCCGGCTCATCCTCTGGATAATTGGAATACTCGTCGTCCTCGCGTTCGTCTTTATAGCTGTCTTTGTAATCGTCCTTATAATCATCACGATAGCCGCCACGCGCATAATCATCCTCCGGCTCATACTCGTCCTTCTCGTAGTGATCTTCTTCGTCTTCATACTCCGGCTCGTCCTCGCGTCTTGCCTCTTCCTGACGGCGCAGTTCTTCTCTCTGCCGCTCTGCCAGACGGCGATCTTCCTCCGCTTTACGCGCTTCTTCTGCCTCTTTGGCTGCCAGCGCCTGTGCTTCTGCCTTGGCGCGCTCTTCTTCCTCACGGCGGGCTGCTGCTTCCTGCTGTCTGCGTTTTTCCTCTGCCTCTTTTTCTGCCTGACGGCGGATCTCCGCTTCACGCTCTGCCTGGCGTTTTCTGGCTGCTTCTGCTTCCTGCTGCGCCTGCTGGCGTTTCAGCTCTTCCTCGCGCGCCTGTGCCAGCTTCGCTGCATCGTCTTTCTGGTTTTCACAGCCGATATACTGGAAACGCTCTGCTAATGCCGGATATGCGCGGTGCATCTGCTCTAAACGTGCCTGCGTATCAATCAGAACAACGACCATGCCTGTTTCATCCTGTGTCATCAGTTCTTCCAGCTCTTCCACCGTCAAATCGTCCAGATCGGCTGCATGCTCGACCACCAGATCCTTGCCTGCCAGGCGCTCCGCCACCGATGCGATGCCGCGATGGGAAAGGTTTGCACCGCTGATCTTGGCAACCGGATGCTTGGTCCCCAGCTCGCGGTGAATCTTTTTCAGAGAATCAAGTGCCATCGCAAGACCGGCTGCTGGATCTTCCGCCTCGATCATCAGATGATTTGATTCCTTGATCTCCTCTTCTTCCTCTTCCGGTTCGAAATCCCAGTCTTCCACTATGGTTTCCTCTTCCTCTTCAAATTCATGAATCGGAGCTTCCTCGCTCTTTTCCTCTGCCTCTGCCGGTTCTAGGTCGCGGAGATTCCTGAAAACACGTGTCTCCCCTTCGGATGCGCCCTCTTCCTCATCGTAAGGCTTGATCTTGGACACTTCTTTTGCCAGCGCTTCTTCCGCCTGTGCTTCATGAAGGCTTGCTACTACATCCTCGTCCAGCGCAGCCTTTTCTACCTTCTCGTCCGCCGGTTTTGTCTCAGCTTTCGGTTTTCCAGCCTTCTCTTCTGGCTCTGCCTGCTCTGGCTGTCCCTCCGGCTCGTCGTCCAGCTCTGCCTCCGGCTCATCCGTATCCAGATACTCTCCTTCCGGCTCCGGCTTGCGGTATGTACCGTTCTTGTACTCTTCTTCCACCGCACGCAGCTTCTCTTCGTACTTCTCGCGGTTTTCTACCAGATCCATCTGATATTTCGTCAGCGGCGCATACTGAAGTTTCAGTTCCATTGCCTTGTCCACATATTTGCCAAGACCGAACATCAGCATGATCTTGTCGCAGATCCGCACACAGTCGTCCGCCTGGTTCGCCTGATGATAAAGCTCTGCCAGGTGGTACAGCCATTTCTCATCCAGCTCTTCCTGACAATATCTCTCCAGAGAATTGATCTGCTGCTCTAACGGCGCATCCTTCGCCTCCAGAATCAGGAAACGAAGCAGGTACTGGCGCGGGTCATCGCCGGACAGCTCACAGAACTCCCGGTAATATGCCTCTGCCTCCTGAATATTATTTTCACGCAATGCAAGGTCAGTCAGCTTATATAAAAGCCCCTTTCCAAGCGGCGCTCTCTCATATGCCAGCAATAAAATATCCTTGGCATCCTGATACTCTGCATTTTTCTCATAAATCTGGGAAATCATCGTAAGCAGGCTGGTGCTGCGTACACGACGCCAGTCGATGGTATCGGCGATCTTCATCGCCGTCTCGAAATCTCCCTTGTTGACCAGTTTCTTAATCTGCTCTACCTTGATGTTAAACTCGTATTTATCCATCTTATGCATCTCCTAACTTCCTGCCGCGGCAGAAGTTTTATTGTCACTGTTCACGCATACGTGTCCAGTAACGTTTTATTTGCTCACCGGCTACAGCTCTGTACGCCCATCCAGCGCGCGCAGAAGCGTTACCTCATCAATATATTCCAAGTCGCCCCCGACCGGAACGCCGCTGGCGATTCGCGTCACCCGGATCCCTGTCGGCTTAATCAGCTTGCTCAAATACATCGCGGTCGTCTCGCCCTCCAGGCTTGAGTTGGTTGCGATAATGACCTCACGAACCTCCTCTTTCTGCAGGCGAGTCATCAGCTCCTTGAGCCGGATGTCGCCCGGCCCGATCCCCAGCATCGGGGAGATCGCCCCATGCAGCACATGATAGACCCCGTTGTATTTTCCTGTCTTCTCATATGCCGCCAGATCGCGCGTATTTTCCACCACCATGATCGTCTCATGATCTCGCCGATCGCTGCTGCAGATCGGGCACAGTTCCTTATCAGTCAATGTGCAACACTCCTTGCAGTAACGCACATTCTGCTTGGCTTCCAGAATCGCGCCGGACAAGTGCCTGACCTGTTCTTCCGGCATATTGATGATATGAAATGCAAGACGCTGCGCCGATTTACTTCCGATTCCGGGAAGTTTTGACAATTCTTCGATTAGCTTGCTAATCTGGCTGCTGTAATAATCCATCGCTTAAAACGGGAATCCGCCTCCCAGACCGCCAAGGCCACCGGTCAACTGGGACATCATCTGGCTGCTGTCCTCTTCCGCCTGACGGAATGCCTCGTTGGTCGCCGCCACGATCAGATCCTCTAACATCTCGATATCATCCGGATCCACTACTTCCTCAGACAGTTTCACGGAAAGAACCTCTTTTTTACCAGATACGGTCACGGTTACAGCGCCGCCGCCTGCGGATGCGCTGTACTGCTTCTCCTCCAGCTCTTTCTGCTTTTCTTCCATCTGGCGCTGCATTCTCTGCGCCTGCTTCATTAAATTGTTCATATTGCCCGGCATACCGCCTGGGAAACCGCCACGTTTTGCCATGGTGTCATTCCTCTCTTTCACTTCTTTTTATTTATATTCAGACTGACTGCCGATTGCAGCCGGTTCTATATATCATATAAACCCACTAATATCATTTATCTGCATTTAATCACAGCTTCTTGCATTACAAAACAAGGTTCATCTTTGGCAAGCTCCACTACACGGAATCATCCTCTTCGACAATCACATCGGTATGGATTGCGTTCTTTAAATCCTCATCACTGACATAAACCGTTCTTTTCGGCACAACAGATGATTCTAAACGGACTTTAAATTGCAGAGTCTTTTTGTATTTTTCTTGCACTACTTCCTGCAAATTCTTAAGCTCAGGCTCCCGATTGATAATTCCAAACGTATTTTCATCTGTACACACAATGCAAAGGCAGCCTTCGCCCGCCGGTTCTACACTTGTCTTGGGAAGACTGAGTCTAATCGAACCCACAAGCTGGCTCAGGGACGCAATCCGTCCCCATTCTTTCCGCATCAGCATCAGATCTTCGTACTGTGCCGGCGGAAGGGATACCGTCTTCGGCTCAGGCGGCGTTTCCACCACAGTCGTTTTGGAGGATGCCGCCTGCCCCGCTGCCGGTGCAAGGGACGCCAGTTTCTGTAGATTGTCCGGCATTTCCTGCATTTTCTGCTCTAATAGCGTAATCCGCTGTAAAATGGAATCAAGATTCTGTTCCATCGACGGCGTCGTCAGCTTGATAAAGGCAATCTCCACCAGAATCCGCTTCTGCGACGCGTAGCGCAGCTGCCCGGAAAGTTCCGAGAAAATACGGATGTAACGCATCAGCGTTTCCGTATCAACGCCTGCCGCCTCTTCCTTTAAAACTGCCAGATTTTCCTCCGACATATCGAGCATATCGCCCGGTTCGTCGGTCGTCTTGGCAATCAGGAGATTTCGCATATACCAGACGAAATCGTTGACGAGCTGCGAAAGATCGCGCCCCTGGATGATCATTTCCTCAATCTCACGGATGCACGCCTTCGTATCACTTGCAAGCACCGCCTGAAACAGCTTGCTGAACACGCGGTTATCGACCGCGCCCAACACCTCGAGCACATTGTCATACGTCAGCTTCTGCCCCAGATAAAAGGCAATACACTGATCCAGAAGACTCAATGCGTCACGCATCGAACCATCTGCCGCCTTTGCGACATAGCGCAGCGCTTTTTCTTCTACTTCCACCTGCTCTTCCTGCATCAGATCACGCATCCGGTCTGTGATCGTCTCAATACTGATCCGCTTGAAATCATAATGCTGACACCGGGATAAAATCGTGATGGGAATCTTGTGAACCTCGGTTGTCGCCAGAATAAAGATCACATACTCCGGCGGTTCCTCCAGTGTCTTTAACAGCGCATTGAACGCCCCTATCGACAGCATATGCACCTCATCAATGATATAGACTTTGTACTTTCCTTCTGTCGGGCGGTATGCCACTTCTTCCCGGATCTCACGGATGTTGTCCACACCATTGTTCGAAGCTGCATCGATCTCGATCACATTCATCGATGTACCCGCTGCAATAGAGCGGCACATCGCGCACTCCCCGCAGGGACTTCCATTCACCGGATGCTCACAGTTGACTGCCTTTGCAAAAATCTTCGCAACCGTTGTCTTACCGGTCCCTCTTGTTCCGCAGAACAGATAGGCATGTCCGATCCTGTTTGCTTCAATCTGATTTTTTAATGTAGTAATAATATGTTCCTGACCCTTGACATCTTCAAATTCAACGGGACGGAACTTTCGGTAAAGTGCCGTATACGACATGTATTACACCTCTGTTTTCCAAATCTTTTATTGATCTCCAAAGCTGATGCCGATGGTTCTTGCCTCTTTGATGATTCCATCCTGCGGATCTACCATTTTCAGCTTTCCTGCCACATCCTGAAGCGGTACTTTTGTAATCTTCTGATTCTTCATGGCGATCATGTAGCCGTATTCCTGATTCAGGATCAGCTCTGCCGCAGCCGCTCCCACTCTTGTGGCAAATACACGGTCATACGCACATGGAGAACCGCCTCTTTGCGTATGCCCCGGCACCGTAATCCTTACTTCCTTGTCTGTCTTCTGCTGGATCTTCTCTGCCAATTCATAGGCGATGGACGGATATTTTCGTTTTGCAAGCTTTTCTTTATATTCTTTTTTCTTCAGCCTGGCATCTTCTTTTGAGATTGCACCTTCTGCAACCGCAATGATCGTAAACTTTTTATCTGCTGCCGCACGCTTCTGGATCACATCCGTCACCACATCGATATCATACGGAATCTCCGGAAGCAGAATCACATCTGCACCGCCGGCAATTCCCGCATGCAGCGTGACGTGTCCCACCTTATGTCCCATTACTTCAATGATAAACACACGGCTGTGAGACGTTGCCGTCGTATGGATCCGGTCGATCGTGTCTGTCGCAATATCCACTGCACTCTGGAAGCCAAATGTCATATCCGTGCCCCACAGATCATTGTCGATCGTTTTTGGCAGTGTCACAACATTTAAGCCTTCCTCTCTTAACAGATTCGCTGTCTTATGTGTTCCGTTTCCTCCCAGGATTACCAGACAGTCAAGACTTAACTTATGATAAGTATGCTTCATTGCCGCCACTTTATCCAAACCGTCCTTGTCCGGTACACGCATCAACTTAAACGGCTGTCTCGATGTACCGAGGATCGTGCCGCCTCTTGTCAGGATTCCGGAAAAATCCTTTGATGTGAGCATATGAAAGTTGCCATAGATCAGACCTTTGTATCCGTCTTCAAATCCATAGATCTCCACATCATCCCGTTTTGTGCAAACACCTTTTACAACACCGCGCATTGCAGCATTCAAAGCCTGACAGTCTCCGCCACTTGTAAGCATTCCGATTCGTAACATATCCGTATCCTCCTACTCTTTGATTTTATCAATTCCGCACCAGAAATCGGTGCTAAAAGACTTTATTTCCTGTTTTATCTTATCACAAACAGGTGAAAATGAACAGTTTTATATTCTCACTCAATTTTTCTCAAACTTTCCGATTGGTAATTTTCTTTCCATTGTGTTAAAATAGACACAGCGTAAAACAAAACAGATTTGAAGGAGATAACTAAACATGGAAAGAAATGATCCTTGCTGGTGCGGCAGCGGCAAAAAATATAAAAAATGCCATATGCCGATCGAAGAAAAAATAAAACTGCACAGAGACAGAGGGGAAATTGTACCTTCCAGAAAGCTTTTGAAGACTCCGGCGCAGATTGAAAAGATCAAAAAAAGTGCGGCTCTCAACACGGCTGTTCTGGATGAAGTTGCCGCACACATTCGCGCAGGCATGAGTACTGCTGAGATTGACAAGATCGTATATGATTTTACAACTGCACACGGTGGAATCCCGGCTCCTCTGAATTATCAGGGCTTCCCGAAAAGTGTATGCACCTCTATCAATAATGAAGTGTGCCACGGAATCCCGGATGAAAACATCATCCTGCAGGAGGGTGATATCATCAACGTCGATGTATCTACCATTCTGGACGGCTATTTCTCTGATGCATCCCGTATGTTCATGATCGGCGAAGTATCCGACCGAGCCAAACGTCTGGTGCGTGTTACAGAAGAATGTGTAGAGCTTGGTCTTGCAGCGGCAAAACCATGGGGACATCTGGGAGATATTGCAGATGCGATCAATACCCACGCACAGGCAAACGGCTACTCTGTTGTTGTTGATATCGGCGGTCACGGAATCGGACTGGAATTCCACGAAGATCCGTTTGTCAGCTATGTCACACCGAAGGGCAGCGAGATGCTGCTCGTACCCGGAATGATGTTTACCATTGAGCCGATGATCAACGAAGGCAGCCCGGACTTCTTCGTAGATGAGGACAATGACTGGACGATCTACACCATTGATGACGGACTGTCTGCACAGATCGAATATATGGTTCTCGTAAAAGAAGACGGAATTGAAATTCTTACAAAATAGTCAAAAAGCTGCGTACACAGGATCTCTCCTGCTGCACACAGCTTTTTTATTTACTTCATCAGCATATGCAGATATTTTTCATACTCGACTCCGTCATTGCGCGGAATCTCTTCTTTCACTGCATCTGTAATCGCTTTCTCGATAAAGCTTCCCGCAAGTTCCATCATGGACTTCAGATTTTCTCCTCTTGCCAGTCCGCCTGCCAGCACGGAAGCAAACAGATCACCTGTTCCGGAGTAGCTTCCACCTACATACGGGAATGCTGCAAGATGTGTCTCTTTTCCCGTCACTGCCAGATTTCCCATCTTCTGGATCCTGTCTTCATTGTCACAAAACTGAATCCCTGTCACTACAACAGTTCTTGGTCCATCTTTCCTCAGGTTTTCCGCCAGCTGCCTGATCACCGTAAGAAGATGTTTTTCGTCCGTCATATTTTCGATCATCCGATAATCTGTATCCGTCAGAATACAAAGCTCCGTCAGATTTGGGGTCACAATATCCGCCATCTTCGCAAGCTCCCGCATCTTTCTGCAAAACTCTATGGAGAAGATATCAAATTTGTATCCATGATCCCCCATGATCGGATCTACCAGCAGAAAGGCTTTCTTCTTATGAAATGTCTCCGCAATATGGATCATATGACCGATCTGCTCTTCATCTGCTGCAAATCCTGTATAGATACCGTCAAACCGTGCCTCCATCTTTTCCCAGGATCGCCGAAACTGCTCCATTTCTTCCGTAAGGCTCACGCAATGATACTCTTCATATCCTGTCTGTGCACTCAGCACAGCTGTCGGGAGCGGACACGCCTGCACGCCCATCGCTGAAAGTACTGAAATTGCTGCCGTGAGAGAACATCTCCCAAATCCTGAGAGATCGTTAATTACTGCTACTTTCTTTCCCATACTCATCCACCTGCATTTCTCTGACTGGCTTCATGATCAGAACAGAATGTTTTCCCATATTGACAACAGTCTCTCCATCCTCCACCAGATAAATGTCTCTTTCTGTCGTATAGCTCTTTTCCCAGGAGTACATCAGACGCTCCATCTTTCCTTTCATAGGCACCTCCGCCTGCCACACCGGGATTGTCACTTCCTTTAGTTCCTTACTGTTATTTAACACAACAATGATCTGTTCACCTTCCTGAAATCTTGCATAAGCAAGAACATTGGATGACCAGGAAAGCATCTTCAGAGAACCTGTACGCAGAGGCTTCTCACGCTTGTGGATCCGGATCATTTCTTTATGGAACTCTACAAGTTCTCTGTTTTCCTGTCCCCACGGATAGGTCCTGCGGCTGTCCGGATCGGTAAATCCACAGACACCTGCTTCATCTCCGTAATAAACCGTAGGTGCTCCTACCCAGGTCATCTGAACTGCCACTGCCTCCCGCATCACTGCAAGATTGATTCCTTCTTCTGCCGCTTTGCTTCCAAGCTGTGCCACTCTCCCTACAATGTGATTCGTTCTGGTCAGGAGCCGGGAATGATCGTGGTTAGACAGTTCATTCATCGCCACCTGTAATGACGGGGTCAGCATACTTGCCATAAAATGATTCATCGTATTGACAAAGTTGTCTGCATTCCCCCACAAGTCTGTCCTGCGCTCATCACTGTGCTTTTCCATTCCTGTCAGAAACCATGTGATCGGCTCCATGAATGCATCATAGTTCATGACGGTATCCCACTCGTCACCTTTAAGCCAGTCGCTCGGATCCCCGTAATGTTCCGCAAGGATCAGTGCACTCGGATTCGCATCTTTCACGGCTGTTCTGAATTTCTTCCAGAAATCATGGTTATATTCATTGCTGCGTCCCAGATCTGCTGCCACATCCAGACGCCATCCATCTACATTATACGGCGGTGATACCCATTTCCGCCCGATATATAAGATATAATTTTCCAGCTTTACAGAATCTTCATAATTCAGTTTCGGCAAAGTATCATGTCCCCACCAGCCATCATAATTACCATTATACGGCCAGTTCTCTGGTTCTTCTTTGAAGAAACGGAAGTAGCTTCTGTACGGACTGTCTGCCGATATATAAGCACCCGGTTCATAATCTTTTTCGCCTTCGTATATTCTCTCACGGTCCATCCACTTATTGAAAGAACCGCAATGGTTGAATACGCCGTCCAGAATCACTTTCATACCACGACGGTGTAATTCTTCTACCAGCTTAATGAATAACTCATTACTTGCTTCCAGGTTCTTAAGACCTGTCGTGCGTTTTTTATACTTCGTTGCCTGACTGTTGTCCGTCACACCATCCGGAAGCACCTCACCTCCGTCATCTACGATCTTCCCATAATGCGGATCAATATAATCATAATCCTGGATATCGTATTTATGGTTCGACGGTGACACAAATAATGGATTAAAATATACAACTTCTACACCCAGCTCCTGCAGATAATCAAGTTTATCCATGACTCCCTGCAGATCCCCGCCGTAGAATTCTCTTACCCCCATGTTCGCCGGATATTTATCCCAGTTTGTTACTCTCCGGGAATAATCTCCGATATAGTAATACTCGTTCGTCTCTACATCATTTGACTTATCTCCGTTATAAAAGCGGTCTGTAAATATCTGATACATAACCGCTCCCTTTGCCCAGTCCGGTGTGGAAAATCCGGGTACTACAACAAAGTTATAATACTCCAGGATCTCGCGAGAGATTCCACATCGTCCATAATAATATTTTTCTGTTCCAGACTGCACTTCGAAACAATATCTGAAAGGCTCTGCCCCCAGACGCACTTCAAACGTATAATAATCAAATTCTCCCTGTGTGCATTCTTTTTCCATTACATATGTGTCAGCCGATGTCACAAGCCCTACTCTGTCTGCATCATCCTTCGCCGTACGGAACCGGAACGTTACCAGTTCATTCTCCTTCGGTTCAGGGGGATATACATACCCTTCTGTTCCATCGCAAAATAAAGCCGCCTTATTCATATAACTAACACCTCTCTCATTTTTTGTTTCCGGAAAGGAAAGCTCTTCCTCCTAGTCCTCCGATACATCTTCCGGAAACAGCGCTTCAAATTCTTCCCGGGAAATCTTTTCTTTTTCCAGCAGAAGGTCTGCGCATGTATGCAGAACATCGTCATATTTTCTAATGATATGTCTTGCTCTGTCATAACATTCATCAATAATTCTCTTTACTTCCTGGTCGATTACAGTAGCCACACCCTCTCCGTAGCCTCTTGCTGTATGCGCCAGATCACGTCCGATGAACACCTCATTGTTGTCATCATCATAGTTGATCAGCCCGACTGCTTCCGACATACCGAACTTTGTAACCATGGATTTTGCCAGACCGGTTGCCTGTTTGATATCCTGGGATGCACCGGTTGTGATATCATCAAATACTTCTTCTTCGGCTACACGTCCACCGAGTGATACCGTAATATCCTGAAGCATCTTTCCTTTTGTATTAAACATCTCATCCTTTTCCGGAAGCGGCATCGTATATCCTCCCGCACTTCCTGTCGGGATGATCGAAACACTGTATACAGGTCCCACATCCGGGAGTACATGGAACAGGATTGCATGCCCTGCTTCATGAAATGCTGTGATTCTCTTCTCTTTTTCGGAAATGACACGGCTCTTCTTCTCTGCACCGATTCCGACTTTTACAAATGCTTTCTTAATATCATCCTGTTTTAAGAATACTCTGTTATCCTTCGCTGCAAGAATTGCTGCCTCGTTCAGAAGATTTTCCAGATCTGCACCTGTAAATCCTGCTGTTGTCTGTGCGATCTGCTGCAGATTGATCTCCTCACTCAGTGGTTTGCCTTTCGCATGAACCTTAAGGATCTCCTCACGCCCTTTGATATCAGGTCTTCCAACCATAACCTTGCGGTCGAATCGTCCCGGACGAAGGATTGCCGGATCAAGGATGTCTACTCGGTTGGTTGCAGCCATCACGATGATACCTTCATTGACACCAAAACCATCCATCTCTACAAGTAACTGGTTCAGTGTCTGCTCACGCTCGTCATGTCCGCCGCCCATTCCGGTTCCACGGCGTCTTGCAACTGCATCGATCTCATCGATAAAGATGATACAAGGTGCATTCTTCTTAGCCTCCTCGAACAGGTCTCTGACACGGGATGCACCGACACCGACAAACATTTCCACAAAATCCGAACCGGAGATCGTAAAGAACGGAACTCCCGCTTCTCCGGCAACTGCCTTCGCAAGCAGTGTCTTACCGGTTCCCGGAGGGCCTACCAGCAACACGCCTTTCGGGATTCTTGCTCCCACCTGGATATATTTCT
>ENA-ORRZ01001575-ORRZ01001575.1-human-gut-metagenome-genome-assembly--contig:-NODE-1575-length-14031-cov-3.152476_pt1 | contig 14031 bp, 9 predicted proteins | sample MGYA00242185_ERZ509152 | MGnify/ENA primary metagenome ERZ509152 (study PRJEB26280, sample SAMEA2338668) | human gut metagenome | biome: human gut; feature: human-associated habitat; material: faeces... | reverse complement strand
CTACAGACTTCTGTAAGTCAATGATATAGATGCCATTTCTCTCTGTGTAGATGTATGGAGCCATCTTAGGGTTCCATCTTCTTGTCTGGTGACCGAAGTGTACACCAGCTTCCAGTAACTGCTTCATAGAAATTACGCTCATGTTTATACCTCCGTTTGGTTTTTAGCCGAACCGCTGAGCATGGGTTCCGGCATCGTCCGCCTGCTTCTCATGCTTCTTCAGAAGACCTCAGGCTCTGCCCCAGGCACCTTTCCAAAAAATCCACAGACGTGTTTTTTCAGCCTTTCTAGTATATCATAAAAAAAGACAGCTTGCAAGCACTTTTTGCAAACTGTCCTTTATCTTTTTGATAAAATCCTATTTCAGATTTGAATTAGACGCCTTAATGGCCTTTAACTCATCAAACACCACGTCGTTAAGAACCTTGATATAGGTACCCTTCATGCCGGAGGAACGTGACTCAATCACACCGGCGCTTTCAAACTTGCGAAGTGCATTTACGATCACAGAGCGGGTAATACCAACCCTGTCTGCAATCTTGCTGGCTACCAGAATGCCCTCATTTCCGTTAAGCTCTTCAAAAATATGGATAATGGCTTCCAGCTCCGAGAAAGACAGGGTGCTGATGGCAGACTTTACAATCTGAACTTTTCTTGTCTCCTCTGCATTTTCCTCATTCACAGAGCGCATCATCTCAAGTCCTACCACCGTAGTGCCGTATTCGCTGAGGATGATATCATCAATATCATACTGGCTGTCTGATTTATAAATAAATAATGTACCCAGACGCTCCCCTGCAATATCGATGGGGGTAATAATGGCCTGATACTTTTTCACGTTCTCCTCCGCAAAGCCCAGCGTTGCCAGGTTTACGTTCTCCTTTGTAGACAAAACACTGAGAAGACGTTCATTTAACATTTTGTCAACAAAGCCGCCTACCTGATCTTCGATCAGCTCCTCGATCTCATCCACGCCTGGGCAGAGACTTACGCCAAGGACTTTGCCCTTCCTGCTGATAACAAGGATATTGGATAACAGGATCTCACTCAAAACTTTGCAGATGTCATTAAAAACAACCTTATGTGAATTGTTGTTATGCAATAGCTTGTTGATTTTTCTTGTTTTGTCCAACAATTGAACGCTCATAATCGAAACCCTCCTTATCTCAAAGGTATACTATACTAATAATTGAATTTTAGCACAATTTCAAAGCAATAACAAGAGTTTTTTGAAGTTTTCGATTATTTTAAGATATTTGTCTTTTTCTACTTTTCTTTTTCTGTCGGATCCATACGATAACCGCAGGTTTCATCCGCGCAGAGCAGCTTACTGCCCTTTTCTACCATATAAGAGCCGCACTTGGGACATTTTTGAGTGGAAGGCTTCTGCCAGGACATGAAGTCACAGTCCGGATTTGCCTCACAGCCGTAATAAAGACGGCCCTTTTTCGTCTTCTTGCGCACCACCTCTTTGCCGCACTTAGGACAGGGAACGCCGATCTTCTCCAGATAGGGTTTCGTATTTTTGCAGTCCGGAAAGCCGGGGCAGGCCAGGAACTTTCCATGGGGACCGTATTTGATCACCATGTTCCTTCCGCAGAGCTCACAGATTTCATCCGTAACCTCATCCTCGATCTTAACCGATTCCAGCTCCTTTTCCGCGATCGTTACCGCCTCGTCCAGATCTGGATAAAAATTACTTACCACGGTTTTCCATGCCACCGTGCCGTCTGCCACCTTATCCAGAAGGGATTCCATATTTGCGGTAAAGCTCACATCTACAATGCTTGGGAAGGACTGCTTCATGATCCGGTTTACTATCTCTCCCAGCTCTGTCACATAAAGATTTTTATTTTCCTTTGCAACATAGCGTCTGGCAATAATGGTAGTAATGGTGGGCGCATAGGTACTGGGACGTCCGATCCCCTGCTCCTCCAGCGCCTTTACAAGGGAAGCCTCTGTATAGTGAGCCGGCGGCTGGGTAAAATGCTGGCTGGGCTCCAGTTTTTCCAGAGAAAGCGCACTTCCCTTTTCCATGGCTCCCATGGTATGGCCCTTCTCCTCTTCATCATCTGCATCTACATATACAGACATAAAACCGTCAAAGGACAGCCGGGACGCAGCTGCACTGAACAGCTGGTTTCCTCCCCGGATTTTTACCATGGTCGTCTCATACACGGCCGGAGCCATGCGGCTGGCAGCAAAACGCTTCCAGATCAGCTGATACAGACGGAAAAGGTCTCTTGGAAGAGACTCCTTTACCATTACAGGAGTAAGGGATATATCGGTAGGGCGGATAGCCTCATGAGCATCCTGGATCTTTCCCGCATTCTTTTTGGCTGGTTCGCCTGCAGCCATATAGTTTTCTCCATAGTGCTCTTTTACAAAGGCTCTTGCCGCAGCATCTGCTTCTTCTGCGATACGGGTAGAATCGGTTCGCAGATAAGTGATCAAACCAATAGTGCCGTGCCCCTTTACCTCTACGCCCTCATAAAGCTGCTGAGCCAGGCGCATGGTCTTCTGGGTCGAAAAATTAAGAGCCTTTGAGGCTTCCTGCTGCATGGTACTGGTGGTAAACGGAATCGGTGCTTTTTTCACACGCTCTCCCTTTTTCACCTCATCCACAAGGTAGGATACGTTTTCTAAATTCTTCATAACCGCATCCAGCTCTGCCTTGCTGCGGATCACCGTCTTTGCGCCCTTTGCCTTTTCCTCCTTTCCGCTGTCTGCAGGGCCGTAATAACGGGCAGTCAGAGGCTTTTTCATTCCGGCAATTTTAAAGGACGCGTCCAAGTTCCAGTATTCCTCAGGAATAAATGCATTGATCTCATCCTCACGGTCGCAGATCATGCGCAGGGCCACAGACTGAACGCGGCCGGCGCTTAAGCCTCTCTTAACCTTTGCCCATAAAAGCGGACTGATGCGATAGCCTACCATACGGTCCAACATCCTGCGGGTCTGCTGAGCATTGACCAGATTCATATCCAGCGTTCTCGGAGCCTTTAAGGAAGCCTTTACTGCATTTTTAGTAATCTCATTAAAGCTGATGCGGTAAACGGATTTATTCTTTACCTCATCCAGCTTTAAAGCCTTCATCAGATGCCATGAAATGGCTTCTCCCTCACGGTCCGGGTCCGTTGCCAGATAGATCTTATCTGCCTTTTTTACCTCCTTGCGCAGCTTCGCAAGAACATCTCCCTTTCCGCGGATCGTAATATATTTCGGTTCATAATCATGCTCTGGATCAAAGCCAAGCTGGCTTTTAGGCAGATCCCTTACATGGCCTCCGGAAGCGTCTACCTCGTAGCTGCTTCCCAAAAACTTTTTTATGGTTTTCACCTTTGCAGGTGATTCTACAATTACCAGATGATTCGCCATGGTGTAAAACTCCTTATTTTGTGTTACTGATTCTTTCTGTCAGTTTCCCCTTAGGGCCATATCATAAGTCCCCTCTGACATAGTACAGACCTGTTGTCCGCACTGCATAGCCTTCCAGCTCCAGAGTGAGAAGGACATCCATGGACTGGCTTACAGAAAGTCCTGCCCTCGCTGCGATTTCCTCTGCATGGAGCGGTTCGGAATCCAAGCAACTATACACCATTTTTTCACGCTTTGCAAGTCCCTTCTCAATTTTTTCCCCCGCCCGGTCTTTCTTTTTGTAGGAAATGCCCATGTTTTCCAAAAGGTTTTCCGCAGACAGGAGGACAAAAGCACCGGAAGCGATAAGCTGATTGCAGCCTTCGCTTAAGGAATCTGTAATCCGTCCCGGAACCGCATAAATATCCTTTCCCTGATCCAGTCCTGTTTGTGCTGTAATCAGGGAACCGCTCTTTTTTCTGGCCTCTATCACCAAAACTGCGTCTGAAAGACCGCTGATGATTCGGTTTCTCATAGGGAAATTGCGGGCCAGAGGCGGGGTATCCGGGGGATACTCCGATATAAGACCGCCCTGTTCCCCAATTTGAGTATACAGGCTGTAATTGGATCTGGGATAACAGATATTTACGCCGCAGCCCAGAACTGCAAAGGTTTTTCCACCTCCATCCAAAGCGCCTTTATGTCCGGCTCCATCGATTCCCCGAGCCAGGCCGCTGATGATCGTTACGCCTGCCTCTGCCAGCTCTTTCGCCATATGCTCTGCCGTCTGCCGGCCATAAGCCGAACACTCCCTGGCACCGATAATAGCCGCCGCCGGTTCATCTTCTTTTGGGAGATCTCCTTTCACATACAAAGCAGCCGGAAAGTCATACAGTGAAAGAAGACGTGACGGATAATCCGGATCCAGATGCGTGATAAAACGGATTCCTTTTTCTGCCAGACAGTAATATTCCTCTTCCATCGGATAAAATTCCTTTTTCCAGGCATCATACCGTATGCAGCTTTCCTCTGTCTTTAAGATCCCCGCTTTTTGAAGTTCCATTCCTTCTATATAATATGCATTTCGATAGCTTCCTGCAAATGCTCCGATCCGTTTTACAGTCACAGCTCCCATTCCCTCCATCCGGGTGAGCCAGTGCAAAAACAGCCGTTCTAATCCTTCTCCCGTCCCCATAACCGTCCCTCCAGTGTGCGGTATCCAAATGCCTCTGCCAGGTGTTCCCGCCTGATATTTTTCTCTCCTGCCAGATCCGCTATGGTTCTGGCTGTCTTTAAAACCTTATGATAGCTTCTGGCACTTAATCCTCTTATTTCATAAACTTTTTCGGCAAACTCCCGTTCCCTTTCTCCCAAGGAACAAAAACGCCGGATTTCTGCCGGCCCCATCCGGCTGTTAAAGCGGATTTTCGTTCCTTCAAAGCGCTTTTTCTGTATTTTTACGGCCCGTTCCACCCGTGTGCGGATCTCTTTTGAGGATTCATTTTCCTCCGGAGTCTCTTCCAGCTCCCGAAAGGAAACGGGAGCCGCCTCCACCCCCATATCGAAGCGCTCTAAAATAGGGCGGGACAGCCTTCTTAAATACCCCTGGATCTGCGCCTCTGTACAGCTGCACCGGTTACGATCCGGAAAAAAGCCGCAGGGACAGGGATTCATGGCTCCCACAATGAGAAAATCCGCCGGAAACTCACAGCTTCCCCAGACACGGCTGATCACAATTTTCCGTTCTTCCAGAGGCTGGCGCAGCGCCTCTATGGCGCCGCGGCTGAAATGAGGCAGCTCATCTAAAAACAGCACGCCTCCCGAAGCAAGTGAAAATTCTCCGGGAACCGGAAAGCGGCCGCCTCCCGTAAGGCCCTGGGGTGAAATCGTATGGTGGGGACTGCGGAAGGGCCGCTTAGAAAGCAGCGGACGCCCAGGGGGAAGCTTGCCGCAGACGCTGTAAACTCTGGATATCTCTATATCCTCTTCTCTGGTGAGACCAGGAAGAATCGTGGGGATACGGGAGGCTACCATAGATTTTCCGGTTCCCGCACTGCCGCACATCAAAAGGCCGTGCATTCCCGCCGCAGCCACCTCTGCGGCCCGCCGTAGCACTCCCTGCCCGTTTATTTCCTTAAAATCGACCAAATCTCCTTCGCAGGATCTATCCTTCTCCTCCTCTTCTGTCTCCTCTTCTGTCTCCTCTTTCTGTCCTGTACTTTTCCAGTCCGGCCTGGCCAGCGTCTGGACCAGCTCTTTCAGCGAGCGGATCCCGATGATCTGTATTCCTTTTATGAGCCTCCCTTCCCTTTCATTTTCCCCCGGCAGGATACACTGTCTCAATCCCCCTGCTCTTGCGGCCTCCGTATGGACCAGAACTCCCGGAACTGGTTTTACGCTTCCATCCAGCCCCAGCTCTCCAATCACAAGACATTCTCCCAGTCCGCCTGTATCTAAGACCCCAAAAGCACCTAATACTGCGACTGCAATAGGAAGATCAAAGGCCGTTCCTCCCTTTTTTACACCTGCCGGCGATAAATTTACCGTAATCTTTTTAGCCGGAAGCTGAAAGCCGGAATTTTTTAACGCGGTCCGAACCCGCTCCTGTGCTTCCCTGACCTCTGTGGACAGCTGACCGGATATGGAAAAACCTGGAAGACCATTTGCCACATCCGCCTCCACAGACACCGGATATGCCCCGATTCCCTGTATTCCGCTGCTGTTAATCCTTGTAAACATAAACCCTCCTCCTATTTCGTTAAAAAGGTACACTTCGTCCCTGACTCGCCAATGGTAAACGGGAATAAAAAAGATAAAACCAATGAAATTCAGATATGATCAAACAGATTTGAAAAATTTGTTTAATAGATCAAACAGATATTTTTACTATACCGGATAACCTGCAAAATAGCAAGCAAAATTTAAGAGCCATACCCCAGCCGTTGGAACTCTGTCCGCTTCTGCTGATATGGCTCCTGTATTTTATTCTCTGTAGCCGTCCGGATTCATGGACTGCCATCTCCAGGAATCGGCACACATTTCCTCAATTCCCTTTTCAGCAACCCAGCCTAACTCCTCTTTTGCCTTTGTGCAGTCCGAGTAGCAGGTTGCGATATCTCCGGCCCTGCGGGGCTGAATTTCATACTTTAAAGTTTTGTGGCAGGCTTTTTCATAGGCATGAAGCACATCAAGGACGCTGTAGCCTACGCCTGTACCCAGGTTGTAGATGCTGACACCCTCTTTGGATTCCAGCTTCTTCATGGCCTTTACATGGCCTTTCGCAAGGTCTACCACATGGATATAATCTCTTACGCCTGTGCCGTCCGGTGTGTCATAATCATTTCCGAATACATTTAAATGATCTCTCTTACCGATCGCTACCTGCGCAATATAGGGGACAAGATTGTTCGGAATTCCCTTGGGATCCTCTCCGATCCTTCCGCTCTCATGGGCGCCGATTGGGTTAAAGTAACGCAGCAGCACTACATTCCACTCCGGATCTGCAGTATGGAAATCAGTCAGGATCTGCTCCAGCATTCCCTTGGTGCGTCCGTAGGGATTGGTGATCTCACCCTTGGGACATTTCTCTGTAATGGGGATCTGTGCAGGATCGCCGTATACCGTTGCAGAAGAGCTGAATACAATGTTCTTTACGCCGTGATTTCTCATCTCATCACACAGGATCAGCGTTCCTGTAATATTATTGTGATAATATTCCAGAGGCTTCTGAACGGATTCACCTACCGCCTTTAAACCTGCAAAATGGATCACAGCCTGGATGGATTCCTGATCGAAAATCCTTTTTACCGCCTCGCGGTCCAACAGATCTGCCTGATAAAATTTCAGCTTCTTTCCCGTGATCTCCTCAACACGCTCCAGGGCCTTCTCACTGGAATTGTAAAGATTGTCTACGACTACTACCTCATAGCCTGCATTCAGCAGCTCTACGCAGGTATGGCTTCCGATATATCCGGCGCCTCCCGTTACTAAAACAGCCATGTCATTTCCTCCTTATCCTGTCTTTCCTACCCAGTATAAACGGAAATCATTTCCATGACAATGCATATTTTTTTAATTTATTTACACTTTTATCCTGTATTTTAGATATTTATGGCGCTGCCACTTAAAAATGCTCAAATTCTGCCCGAAGCTTCCCTATCGCCCGCTTTTCAATCCGGCTGACATAGGATCTGGATATCCCCATACGGGCCGCAATTTCCCTCTGTGTATGCTCCCTGCCCCGAAAGAGGCCGTACCGCATAGAAATGACCTGTTTTTCCGGATCTGTCAGGCAGCGGTCAAAGGCCCGGTACATTTCCCTGATATCCTGATCTAAAATCAGCCCGTCTATGGTTTCGGGATTTTCCATCTCGATCACGTCCATCAGGCTTACGGTTTCTCCGTCCTTGTCTACTCCGATGGGTTCATAGAGGGATACCTCTCTTGCAAGTTTCTTATTGCTTCTGAGCTTCATCAGCACTTCGTTTTCCACGCATCTCGCAGCATAAGTAACAAGCCGCGAGCCCTTATCTGAATCAAATGTATTGACTGCTTTTATCAGTCCGATGGTCCCCACTGAAAGAAGATCCTCTGTTTCGTAATCCGGGCACTGATATTTTTTTACCACATGGGCTACCAGACGCATATTATGCTCAATGAGCATATTTCTGGCAGACTGGTCGCCCCCTTTGCAGCGCTCCAGACACTCCTTTTCTTCCATCTGGGATAATGGTTTTGGAAAAGTTTTCAAAGAAAGCCACCCCTGCATATTCTTACTTCATCATATGCCGGAGCAGCTTGCCAGGTGTACGTACTATTTTTCTAAAATGATCCTGCGGTAAAAAATCAGAGTGAGCACCGTTGCCGCGATCCATCCAAAGGGCCAGGCCATCCAGATTCCGGTGCTTCCAAAATGCGGGGTTAAAAGCTCTGCCATAAGGATCCTTAAGATCAGATCCGGCACCGTAGCGATCACAAAGTATTTCATAGCTCCGGCTCCGCGGATAATCCCGTCGGTCATAAGTTTTACCGCTATCATAAAATACATGGGACTTACGATCCTTAAAAATAATACCCCTGCTTCGATTGCCGCTTTGCTTTCTTCGCCCAGAAACAGCCCCATCATCTGCCTTCCAAAAAAGGCATACAAAATCACAAATGGAAGAGCTGCAAAAAGCGACAAGCCGATCCCTGTGTGAAATCCGGCCGGAAGGCGCTCCCTTTTTCCTGCCCCCAGATTCTGGGCCGTATAGCTGGAAAGACAGCTTCCCAAAGCCATGAAGGAATTGATGGCAAAGGTATTGAGCTTGATCGCCCCGGAATATCCTGCGATTACCGCACAGCCGTACTGGTTTACGATCTCCTGGACAAACATATTTCCCACAGACAGGACGCTCTGCTGAAGGATGCTGGGAACTGCAATGGCCGCAATCTGGCCCCAAAGCACCCAGTCAAACAGCCGCGGCCTTCCCTCACAGGAAATCTTCTTAAGCCGGGATCTCAGCGTCACAAGTGCCAGCACAGCGGAAATCCCCTGAGCAATAAAGGTCGCCCAGGCCACGCCTGCCACTCCCAGGCCAATTCCTGCCACAAACCAGAAATCCAGAAAAATATTTCCCAGAGAAGAACCGATCAGAAAATACAGAGGCGTTCTGGAATCTCCCAGGGCCGTAAAGATTCCCGTACATACATTGTATAAAAACAAAAAGGTCAGTCCGTATACATAAATCTTAAGATAGAGCTCACCCTCTGAAAAAATATTTTCCGGCGTATGTACCAGCTCCATCATCCAGCCGCAGAAAAACCAGCCAAACAGCGTTAAAACCGCGCTTAATACACCGCAGGCAATAAAAGCCGTGCTGACTGCAGATTTCATCCTCTTTAAATCTCCGGCTCCAAACAGCCGTGACACTACCACCGATGCTCCCAGATTGCTTCCTACGGCAAAGGCCATAAATATCACTGTAATCGGATAGGAGGCACCTACTGCCGCCAGCGCATCTTCTCCTGCGAACCGCCCTGCAATGCTGCTGTCCGCAATACTGTAAAACTGCTGAAACATTACGCTTGCCAGCATGGGAAGAAGAAAGCGCCACAGGGTATGACGCGGATGCTCTCTTGTCAGATCTTTCATTCTCATTATCCTCGTTTCATGCCGGTATAATTTCCCATAATTTTCCTTTTTAAATCGGATAAAAGGCCCATGGACCGTTTAGCCCATGAGCCGTGTCTTTTGGCGGGATCCTTTCAGCTGCTCCGATGGATGCAGTACAGCTATGCTTTAATGATGGAACAGGCGGATTCCCGTAAATGCCATCACCATGCCGTACTGATCGCAGGTTTCGATCACCTGGTCATCCCGGACAGAGCCTCCCGGCTGTGCTACATATTTTACACCGCTTTTATAAGCCCTGTCAATATTATCTCCAAAAGGGAAGAAGGCGTCCGAGCCAAGAGCTACGTCTGTAAGGCCGTCCAGCCATGCCCGCTTTTCCTCTTTTGTAAATACAGGGGGCTTTTCCTTGAAAGTGCGCTCCCATCTGCCCTCTGCCAGCACATCCATATAATCCTCGCCAATGTATAAATCAATGGCATTATCTCTGTCTGCCCGGCGGATACCGTCGATAAAGGGCAGATTCAGCACCTGGGGTGCCTGGCGCAGATACCAGTTATCTGCCTTGCTGCCTGCCAGTCTGGTGCAGTGTACTCTGGACTGCTGTCCTGCTCCGATTCCGATGGCCTGACCGCCTTTTGCAAAGCAGACGGAATTGGACTGGGTATATTTTAAGACAATGAGAGAAATCAGAAGATCTCTTGCTGCATCCTCTGGAAGTTCTTTTTCCTTTGTAACAATATGCTCGAGCAGAGTCTTGTCAATTTTTAAATTATTGTGACCCTGTTCAAAGACAACGCCAAATACCTGCTTGCGCTCCAAAGCCTCTGGCTCATAGTCCGGATCGATCTGGATCACATTGTAATTGCCGTTTTTCTTGGTCTTTAAGATTTCTAACGCCTCCGGCTCGTATCCGGGAGCGATCACGCCGTCTGAAACCTCTCTCTTGATCAGCCGGGCTGTGTCCACGTCGCAGACATCCGATAATGAAATAAAATCTCCAAAAGAAGACATACGGTCTGCGCCTCTGGCTCTGGCATAGGCACAGGCTAAGGGAGAAAGCTCTCCAAGATCATCCACCCAGTAAATTTTCCTTAACACCTCATCCATGGGAAGGCCCACGGCGGCGCCAGCAGGCGAAACGTGCTTAAAGGAGGTGGCTGCCGGAAGTCCCGTTGCCTCCTTTAACTCTTTTACCAGCTGCCATCCGTTTAAGGCATCCAAAAGGTTGATATAACCCGGTCTTCCGCTTAAAACTGTAATGGGAAGCTCTCTGTCATTTTCCATGAAAATCCGTGAAGGCTTCTGATTGGGGTTGCATCCGTATTTTAATTCCAGTTCTTTCATGCTTCTCTCTCCTGACTTATTTTTAAAATGGCTATTGATTCTTATTTACAATTCTTGTCTCTGTCTCACCTGTAGCAATATCGATATAGCGCACAAAGAGGGATACCTTGTTATCCTCATTTAAGCTGTTCCAGACCATTGAGGTAAATTCGTCAATGGTTCCCTCAATGGCTACAGCCTTTGGCTCACCCTCAAAGCTTGGAAGAGGACTGCCGTCATGCATATAAGTATGGATGAAATGGCCCATTCCGGCTGCAGGGTTCTGATATGCATAGGTAAAACGCAGACAGGAGGAGGGGTCACCCTGATTGCTCTTTAAAATAGACATGGCATAGCTGTAACGGCCATTTTCCGTGTGAAGGATACCGGAAATCCGGGGCGTATAGTTGGGAGCATCCGGCTCAAACTCACGGCTGCGCAGAGACTGCTCAAAGGTAAGCTGATGATCCATTCCCTCATAAATGGTATCCGTCTGATCACCGTTTGTTACAATGGTTTTATTGCCCAGCACACGGACCGGAGCATAGATGATCAGGCTGGGATCTTCCAGTTTTTCAGGATCAAAGGCCTGAGTACGGATTCCTTCTCCCTCTGTCACAAATACGCGGTTGCGGCTGTTTGCGCTTCTTCCCATGATAAAATAGGCGGTCACCGCATATCTGCCATCCCCAGTCTCTCCGATGACAATCCCCCGTCCCGGATACGCATTGGTCTTTAATTCCTGTTCCAGTGATCTTACATTCATGTTTTGGCCTCCATATATAAAAGTAAAATAAAAAACCGGTCTCCTGGTACACATTGAAAAAGGTGCCCAGGCGGCCGGCTCGTAACTGCGAACATATTCTGTCCCGTTTCGCGTGCTCCCTGTGGTTATTCCCACCATCCGCCAGTCACACGCTCGCTCATTCGCTTTCAGTATATATGATTTCTGCTTATATTGCAAATTAATTTTAGAAGCATTACTTATTATTTCTGCTTATGAACCGCCCTGTGCCCTATTCGTTCCGAATAGCTGCCAGAGGGCTTAATTTCATAGCGCGGACTGCCGGCATAAAGCCTGCGGCCATGCCTACAAAAACAGCAAAGCCAATGGCTGCCATGGAAAGCCATGGTGGAATCCGGGACAGATCTCCCGAAAGCCCCATGGACTGGGACATATTTACAAAACGGTTTACAATCGCGGAAACACCATAGCTTAAAGCCACTCCTATCGTTCCGCCCATAAAACCGATAAAGCCTGATTCAATCAGAAACATATTCCGTATATTTCCCATATCGCAGCCCAAAACCTTCATCACACCGATTTCCTTTGTCCGTTCATAAATGGACATCATCATCGTATTTGCAATTCCGATTGCAGCTACCAGTAATGACACCGCACCGATGCCTCCGAGCACCGCCTGTACAATCGCGAACTGACTCTTCATACTGTCCAGATATTCCGCATTGGTCTCAACATTATATCCCATATTACGGATTACATCAGCGACCTCATTCACGTGATCTATATCGTCTGCTTTCACTTTTAATGACGTATAATAGAAGCCTTTTAATGCCTTTCCAGCTTTGGTCTGCGGCTGTCCCGGAATGACTTTGCCTGCATATTCTTTCCGCAATAACTGCTTTAAAGTCTCCAGGTCACAAAATACACTGCCATAATTATTGGAATAGTCATCCAGACCGCCATTTATCACACCGCTTGCCCTTACTACATATTTTGGGACAGGTTTTTTCTTTCCGGTTCCGGAATCTGACTTGCTCCCTGCACCTGCTGTTCTGTCTGTACTGTCTCCAAAGGCTGCGCTGCTGTCACTATTGTAATTCTCTGTATCCGTGATCATGAAAAGAGAATCTTTCATCAGATTGATATTCGGGACTTTCCCGGTATCATAATATCCGTTGCCGCTTCCTGTTTCATAAAAATCAGTGATCACGCCATTTCCGAATATCAGCTCCAGATGTCCTGTTCCGGTCTTTGGAAGCGTTCCATCGCCAAGATCCATATTTAGGGATTTCAGGCCTTCCGGTGTCATTCCTTGCAACTGGACCTGCGCCCTATAGGAGCCTTTCAGCAGGATCACCGAAGTCTCATAGATTGGTGCAGCTAATTTCACATGATCCATTTTACTGATCTTTTCAACCAACTGGTCATCTATCCTTTTTTCTGTCCCCTGTCCTGATCCCCTACTTTCTGTCGTCATACCGTCACTGTTGTCCGATCCGGTCACAGTGATACTGGTCAGACCTCCCGACTGTTCCACTTCCTTATAAAGGGACTGCTGCATACCAAGTCCGAGTGAGATCATCACTACAATCGAAGCTGTACCGATCAACACACCAAGGACCGTCAGAAATGTACGGAGTTTCCTTCTCCGCAGACTATTGATGCTCATCCTCAGAAGATCGTTCCAGTTCATCCAATAACTCCTCCTCTTCAATCTCTGCCAGCTGTTTCTTTTTGCGCTTCTTAAGTATTACGACTGCTGCCACCACTGCAATGACCACTGCTGCGATTACAACCGGAATTACAGGAAAACTTTTCTGTGTCTCCCCCGGCATATCGGAAGCTGCCGCCTCATCATCATCCACTTTTTCTGTCACTTCCAGATTCAGATCTTTCGTGGTTGTTGAAATGTTTCCCGATTCATCTTCATAACTAAGTGTCATCGTTACCTTCGCCGGACCATTCGATATTTTCTTTCCTTCCAGCATGGCATCAATCGAACCGGTTGCACCGGATTCTATATTTCCGATAAATACTTCCGACTTTTTGATATTCTTTCCTTCAAATGTAGCTTTTACATTATAGAGCTTGATCCGTCCCAGATTATAAAGACTACACATCACATTTGCTTCTTCACCGACAGCAACGCTCTGCGGACTGATCTCAAAATCGCTGATTCCAAATCTTGCATCCTGCTTCACCGGAATAGAGATACTTGACGATCCTTCTACCTGCGTAGCATTCGGATCTTCATATTTCATGGAAAGGTCCATGCTGTATGGCTTCTGAAGAAGATCTGATTTTGCATTCAGTTCGATACTGATATCGGCTGTTCCATTCGGGGCAATGCTGTCCAGATAGATGGAGCTTGCACCGGATGCTGGAAGGAATGCCGGTGATGTCGTCTGTTCATCGCTGCCTTCTGTCGGTGCTGAAAGATTGAACAGCATATTGCTGACTTTCATCTTGGATGTATTTTTCAGATGGATCG
>ENA-ORRZ01001571-ORRZ01001571.1-human-gut-metagenome-genome-assembly--contig:-NODE-1571-length-14053-cov-2.601586_pt1 | contig 14053 bp, 17 predicted proteins | sample MGYA00242185_ERZ509152 | MGnify/ENA primary metagenome ERZ509152 (study PRJEB26280, sample SAMEA2338668) | human gut metagenome | biome: human gut; feature: human-associated habitat; material: faeces... | reverse complement strand
ACCTATTATTCACATTATATCTTTCCATCATAAACAGGAAAACCTCTGCATTTGTCTTCATAAGTTTTGTGCCCTGCAGCTACTTTTGATACTACCAAAAGTTCCTCTCTTTGCACGCCACCGGTGCGAATTCCTTCACCAACACCTCTCTCATTACCATACGCCTGTGTTGTATCAATCAGACGGTATCCGGCTTTTCTGCTGCCTTGTCATCATCAATAAACCATGTTCCAAGTCCTAACTTTGGAATCTGTTTTCCGTTGCTTAATGTATATGTTTCCTGTAACATTTCTTTTCCTCCTGATTTTAACCTAATTTTCCGTATTCTTCATCAGATACCGGCTCACACCACTCATTACTGCAATTTTCACCCGGCACTTCTACGGCAATATGTGAAAACCAGCTGTCCTTCTTTGCTCCATGCCAGTGCTTGACTTCTGCTGGAATTGTAATAACCGTTCCCGGAACTAAGCTGACAGCTTCTTTTTCTTCTTCCTGATACCAGCCTTCGCCGTCTACACACAGAAGAATTTGTCCGCCGCCTTTGTCAGCGCGGTGAATGTGCCAGTTATTGCGGCAGCCCGGCTCAAAAGTGACGTTGGCAATGAAGACAGGGCAGTTCTGGGGATTCGTAAGAGGCTTTAAGTAGCTGTTTCCTGTGAAATATTGGGCAAATGCCGTATTTGGCTCGCCCTGACCGAAAAAGCCGCCGTGAGCTTCTGTTGGGACATCTTCTGCATAGACTTCTTTTGCCATACGAAAGGCTGCCCATGCATTGGGCCAGCCGGCATAAAAAGCCAGATGTGTGAGAAGTTCTGCCATTTCTGTGCGGGTAACACCGTTTTTACGGGCAGAAGCAAGATGGTGCTGCAAAGAACTGTCCACAATCCCTTTGCTGACTAAAGCGGTAACCGTAATCATGGAGCGCAGTTTGGGGGCAAGCTGGTCTTCTCTGGACCAGACTTCTCCAAAGAGTACATCATCATTTAAACGTGCAAATTCCGGTGCGAAATCGTTTAGGGCATCTCTGCCTGCTGTTTGTTTTATCATAGAAATTCCTTCTTTCTTTTAAAATATGGTTGTTCTTATCTGATAGAAGCGCCCATGGAGTAAGCTTTTTCCAAAGCGGTATGCCCCTGCATCTGATTGGGGTCATCCACACCGCCTGCAAAGACAACGCCGGCCAGCCGCGCTTTTTCGTAGCAGTCAATCCAGCCCTCCAGGCTGCTGATGGCTCTTTTATCAGTGCCTTCTTCTTCCTCTGCGGCAGTGGAAAGCAGATAAATATCGCGGAACGCATAATCAGAGGAATAAAGTGCATTGGCCCGGTCAATCAGGGTTTTCATCTGACCGCTGATATCATAGTAATAGATAGGGGTTGCCCATACGATTACATCTGCCTGCTGCATTTTCTCTGTAATGGGGGCAGCGTCGTCAGAAATGACACACTTATGCAGTTTCTGACAGGCCAGACAGCCTTTACAGAATGCAATCTGCTTATCCCTTAAAGTGATTTGTTCCACTACATTTCCTGCAGCTTCGGCCCCTTCGGCAAAGGCATGAGCCAGAGTTTCCGAATTGCTCTGATTTCTCAGGCTGGTACTGATAATAAGAACTTTCTTAGACATACAAAAACCTCCTGTTTTTTTATTGACATTGCTGTCTATCTGTGTTATTTCTTTTGCTATATAGAATAATCCTTGAAGTAAACTCTAAGTCAAGAACTTTTTTCAGATTTTAATCGGAGGAGGCGCAATATGTTTGGATTTGGAAAGAAAAAACCGAAAACCTTATGGATTTCCATGCAGGACATTTTGAAGATTATGCGGGAGGATTATGAGAAAGAGAGTACCTTTGAACTCATAGATTTTTGTTACAAGGGTACCGTACACCGTATGGGCTCCTGTACCATTCCTCTGGACGAGGAACCGCGGAAAGAAGACATTCGTTTTGTGTTTGATGAGGATGTCTATGGGACACTGGAAGAGTTTCTGCAGTATGTCCGGCTGGAAGGTATGACACTTGTGGAAATGGAGGAGGACGTGGAGGTTTTGCAGGCCGGAATTGTAGGCGGGGAGACACTGCTGAGTTCTCCGTGGGGAGAGAACAGGCTGAGTGCGCATGCAAAAAACAAGTAAAAGCAGATTTACTTTTTAAGAAATTTATGGTATATTGTAAGCAGTTTTGAAAAAAGGAGGCGCACAAATGGGCTGGAAAACACCTTATTTGATGATTCAAAAAGGAAACTTTTTTGGTGTTCAGGCTATAAGTGCGCCCATTTTTAGGAATATTTGTCTGAAAACTCGTTGAGTTTTGTCGTTTTCAACTCTAAAAGTGGGCATCATTCTACAAAAATATAAGAAAAGAGTGGTGCAATATGAATATCAAAAAACAACTTCAGAATTTATATCTTTATGAAATTATCAGCGGACTTCAAATTGTAGATGCAGTATGGGTTTTACTCCTTTTGAGCCGGGGCTTTTCTCTGGCTCAGACAGGGATTGCAGAAGGATTCTTTCATGTGGTCAGTATGTGCTGTGAAATCCCAAGTGGTATGCTTTCGGATATGATAGGGCGGAAAAAGACACTGATTCTGGCAGGTCTTGTATCAGCTGCAGGTTCTTTGTGCATGATTGCCACAGACTTGTTTGGCGTGATTTTAGTTGCCATGGGTCTGAATGCGTTCAGCTATAATCTGGTATCCGGTACAAGGGAAGCGTTGACTTATGACAGTCTTTTGGAAAGCGGACAGGAAGAACGGTATTTGAAGGTGTCGTGCATACAGGAAAACATTTATCTTGGGGTTTTCGCGCTGACGAATCTGCTCACGGTAGTCACGGTGACGCTGGGGTATCGAAAAGCCTATCTTATTTCTGTGGTACAGGGACTTCTGTGTTCTGCTGTAGCCTGGCGGCTTTCAGAAACAAAAATCGGAAGAGAAAAAAAGAAAGAAAAGCTGACACTGGCTGATATGGGAAGGGAACTTAAAAATTATTCTGTGGAGAGTATAAGATTTTTAGTTAAAAATTCTCTGGTTTGCAGGCGTATGCTGGTTTGCGGTGCTGTTTCTGCCGGATGCTATATTGTCTATATGATGATGCAGGAGCATTTGGTAGAGTGCGGATTAAGCGCTAAATGGGTTGGAATTCCGCTGCTGGTTCTTTCGCTTTTCAGTATGGCAGGGGCAACTCTGGGAGAAAAAATGGGAAGGGTAAATTTGAGAAAACTGCTGTTTTTTGGCGGTTTGCTGACCTGTCTTTTTATCTCTGCAAGCGGCAGTTCTGTATTGATAGTTTCTGTTCTGGCAGCAGGACTTGCTCATGGGCTTGAGGAAATGTTGATGCTGCGTATAGAAAATGAAAATCAGAAGATGTTTTCCAGCGAAATACGTGCTACAATGGTATCAGTAAGCAGTATGCTGTACAGTGTGTTTATGGTTGTATTAAGTCCGGTGGCCGGATGGATAGCCAAAGAATATTCCATTGCAGCAGCTTTTACAGGACTTGGTATATTTGCGGCAGGTATGGTGTGCGTATTTGTTTTATGGGAGAGAAAGGAGTAATGTATGATACAGGTGAATTTTTCCCAGGTTGTAAATAAGGCAGAAAAGGAGAAGTGCAAATTTGCAGTCATTGTTTCCAGATATAACGGACAATGGGTGTTTTGCAAGCATAAAGACAGAACAACCTATGAATGCCCAGGTGGACACCGGGAAGTACAGGAAGATATTTTAGATACTGCAAGAAGAGAATTGTATGAGGAAACGGGGGCGGTAGAATATGAACTTTCCGTTGTGGGGATTTATTCTGTAAAGCAGGAAGAAAGGGAAGATTTCGGCCTGTTATGTAGATGTGAAATTCTGGAGTTTGAAGAAATTCCGGAAGAATCAGAGATAAAAGAAATTCGGCTTTTTAAAGATTTGCCGACGGGCTGGACGTATCCGGAAATACAGCCGGTATTATTGGAGAAAGCTTATGGTCTCCGTTAAGTATAAAGATATTTCTGGCTTTTTCAAAGATACGCAGGAATCCTTTCTTTGGTCTTGTAAGCAGGGGATTATGGGGAATTTTTATGCCAGAGAGAGAAACTTTAAATCTCTTATGGCTGTGTTGGGAGACTTCACATTTTTCGACGGAGAACCGGACAGGGCGTTGGTGGAATATCTGCCAAAGGAGAGCAAACCAGAGTTTCGAATTCTGGTTCCACCGGATGAAGCGTGGGGGAGGCTCATTGAGGACTGTTACCGGGGGCGAAGCCGGAAAATTATGCGTTACCGCATGAAAAAGGAGCCGAATACTTTTGATACAGACAGCCTGAAACGAGTGGCCCGGCTTCCAAAAGGGTATACTTTTAAGTGGATAGAGGAAGAATTTTACAATCGGTGCAGAGAAGAAGAATGGAGCCGGAATTTTACGGCTCAGTTTGCTGATTATGAGAGTTTTTGTACCTTTGGAATGGGGGTGTTGGCTCTAAAAGGGGAAGAGCTTGTTTCCGGGGCGTCTTCGTATTCAGCCTGGAAGGGTGGCATTGAAATAGAAGTGGATACCAAAGAGGAATATCGAAGGCAAGGGCTGGCCTCTGCCTGCTGTGCCCGACTGATATTGGCTTGTCTGGAAACAGGGCGATATCCCTCTTGGGACGCCCACACCGAAAATTCTCTGGCACTTTCAGAAAAGCTGGGGTATCATTTGGACTGTCCTTATACAGCGTATGAAATATATGGGGAAGGAAGTAAAATCTAGGGAGAAGGTGGCGTATGCTTGTTCTATGGACGTTGTTTGCAGTACCTGTTATAGGAACAGGGATTCTTTTACATCGGAAATTGCAGGATTGGGAAAAGAAAGATTGGAATATTTTGCCGAAATGTTTGTCTACCTGGATGGTCGTATTTACCGGAGTATGGGGACTCTGCCAGACAGAAGATATGCACACAATGGGAAAGCAGTGGATTTTGTCTGCACTGCTGTTGTTTCTTTTGGCAGACGCCTTGCTGGAAGTGAAATTTTTCTGGGGAATGGGCGCCTTTGCAGCAGGGCATATATTTTTGATAGGCTGGATTTTGTCCAAAAGCAGATTCTATCTGGCGGAAATTATTCTTTGGCTGATACTTATGGGGATTTGCCTGTTTCTTTTCCGGGAAGAAGTAAAAGGTGCGAGGGAAAATCCAAAACTGTATGCCATGTTGTTGTATCCTGCTGTTTTGATGGGAATGACAGTGCTGGCTCTTTCTCTGCCTTTCCGTTTGGGAAAGGAGTACGGGTGGATAGCTTTGGGGGCAGGCTTGTTTGCAGTTTCCGATATGATGGTGGGAAAAAGTTTTTTCCACGAGCAGACAAAAGGGATTCACTATCTGGCGCTTGGGCTGTATTATAGCGGAATTTACTGCTTTGCGCTTATGATGTGGATGTGATTTCGTTTTTACGTTTAAGGGATAGGGAAAGGAGTATGCAATGACAAAAGAAAAGTTAAGTCGGGCTGTATATAAAAGCCCGGTAGGAGAATTGCTTATTGTATGTACAGAAACAGCATTACTGTCTTTGGGGGTTCGGAAAGAGCAGGAATCTGCAGAGGATAAAGAAAATAACCCTGTTGTCCAACAGACCATCAAAGAGTTGGAGGAATATTTTGCCGGAAACCGGAAGGTATTTACTGTGCCTTTAGATTTGCGGGGAACAGAATTCCAGAAAAAAGTCTGGGAAGCTTTGAGAGAAATTCCTTATGGGGAGACCCGTTCCTACAAAGAGATAGCAGAAAAAATTGGAAATCCCAAAGCCAGCAGAGCTGTAGGCATGGCGAATCATCGAAATCCCATTGGGATTGTGGTTCCCTGTCATCGTGTGGTCGGCGCAAACGGAAAACTAACCGGTTATGCAGGCGGTATTCCCATGAAACAGGCCCTTTTGGGGTTGGAAAAACAGAAATGGAGTGACTCATTTTGAGCCACTCCATTTCTGTTTTGGAACGGTATTCTCTTTTATAGGGTTAATTCTTCCTGTGTCATGCCATTAAAAATTAGTTGGAATGATGCTCGCTTTGATTCTTCAAGATGAAGGGACATTTTATCTGCAGCTGCCTGCCAGTTGCTTTTCAGGCACTCTTGAATGATACCAATGTGTTCTTGGAAGGTATCATGAAGCCGATGGTCAATTACAGTACCTGTCATATAACGCAGACGTTCCGTTTGTGTCCGAATTAAATCATAATTATGTTGAATAAAAATATTGGGACAACTGTTTACAATGCATGAATGAAATGCATTATCGACTTCGTAAAAATAGTTGATATTCTGAAAGTACTTACTGTCAGAATCATTCTGCTTAAAAATATTGTAAAAATTTTTAAGCTTTTCTACAGGAATTTCAGAGCCGTAATTAAGAAGAACATATGGTTCGTAGAGCATACGAATTTCGTAAACCATATTAATGGTGCTGATAGTAAGCGGCATCACAATAATACCTTTTTTGGACTTGATTTCAACTAATCCTTCCTGTTCCAGACGGCTTAAAGCATCTCGAATAGGAGTACGGCTTAGACCAAGCTGCTCAGTAAGGAGCTCTTCATTTAAAAAAGTACCCGGTGAATATTCACATGTGATAATTTTTTTGCGAATTGTATTATAAGCTTTTGTTTTTAAATTGATTTTTGGCATAGATTATGATACTCCTCAAATGGATAATATACCATAAATTTTAACATGAAAGAAAAATAAATACAATAAGTACATTTTGGGGGAGCGTATATATAAACCTGTATAATACATCTTTCAAAGTTTTGCAACAACAGAAAAGGTTAAAGTGCATAAAAAATCGTGAAATAATATGTAAAAATTAGATAATTGACACATATTATACCGTGATATATAATATGATGTATACAACAAGGGATGTAACATAAAACATAATAAAGTATGCATAGAAAGGAGAAGGAAGATGAAGGCAATGTATATTAAAGAGCCGGGAAAAGTTGAAATTCATGAAATCGAGATGCCGGTAAGACAAGAAGGGGAAGCCCTCTTGAAGGTGCTTTATGGAGGGATTTGTGGAAGCGACCTTGGCTCATACAAAGGAACATTTGCGTATTTTGATTATCCAAGAATTCCTGGACACGAATTTTCAGCAGAGGTTATAGAAGTGGATGAAGAGAATGAGTATGGAATTAAACGAGGGATGATTGTTACCTGCAATCCATACTTTAATTGTGGAAATTGCTATTCTTGTGCACATGGAATTGTAAATGCATGTATGGATAATCAAACTATGGGATGTCAAAGAGACGGCGCATTTTGTGAATATATAACAATGCCCATCGAAAGAGTTTATGATGGAAAAGGAATGAATCCAAAGACACTTGCTGCAATTGAACCATTTTGTATCAGCTATCATGGTGTGAGCAGAGCAAACGTGAAAGAAGGCGACAAAGTTCTTGTGGTAGGTGCAGGAACCATTGGCGTGCTTGCAGCAGTTGCTGCAAAAGCAAAAGGTGCAGAGGTTTATATTTCTGATGTATCAAAAGGAAAATTAGAGATAGCAAAAGAATTTGGGGTTCATGGAACTCTGCTAAATGATTCCCCGGACAACTTTGCAAAGAGAGTAAATGAGATTACAAAGGGAAACGGTTTTGATGTAACCATTGAAGCAGTAGGACTTCCTTCTACTTTTCAAAATTGTATCGACGGATGTTGCTTTGGTGGACGTATGGTATTGATTGGTGTTGGGAAGAAAAATCTTGATTTTAATTTCACATTAATTCAAAAAAAAGAACTGAATGTGTTCGGCTCAAGAAATGCATTAAAGAAGGATTTTCTGGAACTGATTGACTTGGTGAATGAAGGAAAGGTTCCGTTAGATAAGATTATTACAAATGTTTATCCATTTCATGAGGCTTCAAAAGCATTTGAGGACTTTGAACATAATTCCGGTGATATGTTAAAAGTAGTATTTGATTTTTCAGAGATTAATAAATAAAAAAGTAGAAAGAAGGGAAGACAAATGTCACATTCAGCATGGTTATTTTGCGCATTGATTATTTCAATGGTAGTAATTTTATTTCTTATTTTGAAGGTTAAATTGAATGCCGCAATTGCACTTGTTTTAGGAAGTATTTTAATGGGGATTCTTTCAGGGGTTTCTACCTTGGAAACGATAGATGGCATTAATGTAGGATTTGGTAATATGCTAAAAGGTATGGGATTGCCTATAGGTTTTGGTATTATTCTTGGAGAGTTGGTTAGTGCGTCTGGCGGAGCTAAGGTAATTGCAGACCAGATTGTAAAGTTATTTCCAAAGGAAAAAGCAATCTATGCTATTGGTCTTGCAGCGTTTATTTTGGCCATACCGGTATACTTTGATGTTACTTTTGTGATATTAATTCCTATTGGAATTGCCCTGATGAAAGAAATTAACAAATCTCTTGCTCATGTAGTTGGTGCAATTACTATTGGTGCTGCCGCAGCGCATACAATGGTTCCGCCTACCCCGGCGCCTTTGGCAGCAGGAGAAATTTTTGGATTCGATACAGGTCTTATGATTGCATTTGGCACTATTATTGGCTTAGCTGGTGTTTTTGTAGTCATTAAGATTTATACTACTATTTTAGATAAGTCAGACAAATATTGGACAGTTGAAAAAGATGTGGCAACAGAGACATTGAATCTAAAAGAAGAGACAGTATCAGTAAAGAAACCGTCTTTTGCACTGGCAATGCTTCCGATTCTGCTTCCTATCATTATGATTATCGTGAATACAGTAGCTAATAGTGTACTGGGTGAGGCTGAACCGGATATCTTTAAATTTATTGGTGATAAAACGACTGCTCTTCTTGCTGGTGCAATTGTAGCATATTTGATTGCGGCAAAAAGCATGGGACAGACTGCTGCAGAAAAGGCGGCAACAGATTCTTTGTCCTCAGCAGGTATCGTATTTTTGATTACAGGTGCTGGCGGAGCTTTCTCTAATATTATCACCATCACTGGTGTAAGTAATGCAATTTCTGAAATTGTAAGTGGGCTTACTACAAATGTATTTGTAGTTATTATATTAGCCTATCTGGTAGGACTTTTAATCAAGCAGGTAACAGGCTCCGGCACGGTTTCTGCAATTACAAGTATGACTATTATGTCAAGCGTTGCCCCGGCTGTTGCCCTCCCTCCTGTATTTATTGCCATGGCTTGTCTGTCAGGTACTTTGTTTGGAGCTACAGTAAATGACAGTGGATTCTGGATTGTAACGAATATGAGTGGACAGAATTTTACAGGTGGGGTAAAAACATATACCGTACCGGAGATGATTGAGTCGGTCATCTACTTAATTATAATGTTGATTGTTACCGCAGGATACATAATAATATTTTAAATAAAACCAGACAGATGGAATCGTAACAAGATTTATCTGTCTGGGCATTTCTGGATAGAAAGGAAAAAACAATGAGAGAGAGACAATTTGTAGCAGATATTGTTAGTGGGACAAATCTTCCTAAGATGTTCCGGGTAAAACAGATTTTCCAAAGAGATAGAATTGAAGTAGAGAAAATTCCAGAATTTATTCATAAACTTTTGTCAGAAGAAACATTCAAAACCAGAGTAAAACCGGGAATGCGAATTGCGATTACAGCTGGTTCCAGAGGGATTTCTAATGTGGCGTTGACAACAAAATGTATTGTGGATTTTTGTAAAGAACAGGGGGCAGAGCCATTTATTGTTCCTGCAATGGGAAGTCATGGAGGGGCTACAGCAGAAGGGCAGAAAGAAATTCTTACAGGATATGGAATTACAGAAGAATATTGTGGTTGTCCTATTATTTCTTCAATGGAAGTAAAATGTATCGGAAAAAATGCGGAAGGTAAGGAGGTGTATATTGATAAGAATGCTGCGGAAGCAGACGGAATTATTCTGGGATGTAGAATTAAACCTCATACTGCATTTCGAGGACCTTACGAAAGTGGTATGATGAAAATGATGGCAATTGGTCTTGGTAAACAGTATGGTGCTACGGTTTGTCATGAAGCTGGATTTCAGAATATGCATAAAAATGTACCTTCTTTTGGAAGAGCTGTCATTGAAAATGCACCTGTGTTGTTTGCGGTTCCCACCATTGAAAATGCATTTGAAGAGACTTGTTGGATTGGAGCTATAGCAGCAGAGGAAATTAATGAAAAAGAGCCTGAGTTGTTAGAATATGCAAAGTCTTTAATGCCTCGTATCTGGGTGGACTCCTGCGATGTGTTAGTGGTAGACCAGATTGGAAAAAATTTCAGTGGTGATGGTATGGATCCCAATATCACAGGGACATTTTGTACCAATTGTGCCAGCGGCGGAATTGCGGCACAAAGAGTAGCAGTTTTAAATTTAAGTCCTGAAACTCATGGAAATGGAATTGGACTTGGATATTCCAGTGCAACAACGGCGAGAGTATATAAACAATTAGATTTAAAATCTATGTATCCCAATGCGATTACCTGTACGGTTCTTGGCGGAGTACGTATTCCTATTGTTATGGAAAGTGACAAGGAATGTATACAGTGCTGTTTACAAACCTGTAATGAAATCGATAAAACCAATGCAAGAATTGTAAGGATTCCCAATAGTCTGAATATCGGAGAAATTATGCTTTCAGAAGCATATTATGACGAAGTTAAAAATGAAGAATACTATAAGGGTAAATTAGAAATAATTTCTGAACCGGAAGAATGGAAATTTGATGAAAATGGAGATTTACTGCTGAAAAACGGAAGCATTGTATTTTAGAATCATCTGTAATAAGAAAAGGCCCTATGACGAAGCTGCCGGAAAAAGCAGCGGCGTCACAGGGCCTTTATTTGGTGAAATCAGTCGTTTTTTGCCAGTTGGATACCGGAAATGTCGGGCTCTATCATCAGGGAATAGTTGGTATAATACACCACGAATCCGGGTTTTGAGCTGTTTGGCTTTTTCACATGTTTCTTCTGAATATAGTCGATTTCCACTTTGGGAGCCGTGCGTCCGCTGGAGTAGTAGGCAGCCAGTCGTCCTGCTTCTTCAAACGTTCTGTCTGGAAGTTCTTCGTTGTTGCTTTTGACAATAACATGGGAGCCCGCCATTTTCTTTGCGTGGAACCACCAGTCATTGCCGGTGGCAAACTTAAAGGTCAGCTCTTCGTTCTGGTAGTTATTTTTTCCTACATAAATATGATAGCCGTCACTGGAAATATAGTGAAGAGGCTTGGATTTCTCCAGGGCTTTTTTCTTTTTGGTGTAATGCTTTTTAATATAACCGCACTCGGTCAGTTCTTCTTTAATCTGGGACAGGTCGCTTTCTGTCAGTGCAATATCCAGAGCCGTGCTGACAGACTCCAAATGCAGGATTTCTTCATGGGTTTCTTTTAACTGTTCTTCCAAAGCCTGGGCAGTTCGTTTCAGTTTGTTATAACGGTCAAAATATTTCTTGGCATTCTCCTGGGGTGTCAGAGTATTGTCCAGCGGAATAGTAATCTCTTCGTTGGTGTAGTAATTCAAAGCCTGGAAGGATTTGCAGCCGCTTTCCAGATTGTAGCCGTAGGTATTAATCAGCTCTCCATAGACTTTGTACTTATCCATTTTCTTTGTATCTTTCATCTGCTTTGTCTGCAAATCGTATTTTTTGCGGTTGCGTTCCAAAGCGGTCTGGACAATCCGGCGCAGGTCGGCGGATTTCTGGCGGATTCGGGTAATCTGGTCTTTTTGTGCGTAGTATTGTTCCAACACAGTGGATATGGAAGGAAAGTCTCTTTTTTCCGCTGTGGTGTACTTGGTTAGAGGAATAGCGGCATATTCCAGAGGTTCCCCTTTTTCATTGTATACAATATTAGGCTGAAAATCGCCGTTTTTTACGTCCTCCATGACACGGGTGAAGGTGTGAAACAGGTGTTCACGTGCAGTTTCGCTAAGGGCCTGGGGAGAGAAACTTCCGTCCACAGAAGCGCGAAAACAGATTTCCTCAGCAATACAGGGGCTGATACCTGTCAGGGAGGTATAAATGCCTTTGGCTATGGCTGTAGGTTTAGTATATACCATGCTGTAAAAGGTTTCCTGGGTCATGGTCAGCGGATTTGCTTTCTCCTGAGTTTTTGGAAGAAAATAGTCTCTTCCGGGCAGAACTTCCCGGACAGAACTGACATTACAGGACACATGCTTGATACTGTCCAGAATCATGCGATTTTCATTCAGGAAAATAATATTGCTGTGTTTGCCCATGATTTCTACAACCAGAGTTTTAAAACACAAATCCCCCAGTTCGTTTAAATGTTCGATGCGAAATTCAATGGCACGCTCCATGTCCGGTTGGGTTACTGCCGTGATTTTTCCGTTCCCCACATGCTTTCTCAAAAGCATACAGAAATTGGGCGCCGTTAAGGGACTGGTTTTGTTCCTATCTGTAAAATAGATAAGCGGAAGAGAAGCACTGGCAGAAATTAGAAGCCGGTACTGGGTTTTATTGTTCTTTATGGTAATCAGCAGCTCGTCAGGTTCGGGCTGGGCAATTTTGTTGATTTTTCCGCCGACAATGGTTTCATTAAATTCTTTCACCATGCCGGCAATGGTAATTCCGTCAAAAGCCATAATGAGTCTCCTTTCTTTTGAATATGCAAAAGGCATATGAATTAAAGTTCATTCTATCATAAATTTCCACCATAAGCAAAAAAATATTTGACGGCTCTTAGGGATTGGCTTATAATAACCATGTATGTTTATGCCTTACGGTAAATCAAAGACATAAGAAAGAGTTCAGAGATGATAAAGAGCATGACCGGCTTTGGCAGAGCCGAATTGTTAGACGAAGAAAAGAAAATTACAGTGGAAATGAAGTCTGTTAATCACCGCTATCTGGACGTAAATATGAGAATGCCCAAGAAATTCAGCATTTTTGAGGCTTCTATCCGTTCTCTTTTAAAGGAGTACATTCAGAGGGGAAAGGTGGACTTATTCATTACCTGTGAAGACTATACCCAGGGCAGAATGGCTGTGAAATACAACCGGGATATTGCGGCACAGTACATGGAATGTCTGCGGCAGATAGGCGAGGACTTTGAGTTGGACGAAGAAGTGGACGCTGCTGCACTTTCCAGATATCCGGAAGTTCTGACCATGGAAGAACAGGGAAGCGACGAAAAGGAACTCTGGAGTTCGTTGGAAAATACCATTCGCAGGGCAGCAGAGCAGTTTGTGGAGACCAGAAGCCAGGAAGGTGCCCATTTGAGACGGGATATTCTGGAAAAACTGGCGGACATGGACGAAAAGGTTGCCGGGGTGGAGAAAAGATACCCGGATATTATTAAAGAATACAGAGAAAAACTGGAGACAAAGGTCAGAGAACTGCTGGCGGATACGCAGATAGAAGAGAGCCGCATTGCCGCAGAGGTGGTACTTTTTGCAGATAAAATCTGTACGGATGAGGAAACGGTACGCCTGAAAAGCCACATTGCACATATGGGGCAGGTACTTTCAGAAGATGATGGCATTGGCAGAAAGCTGGATTTTATTGCTCAGGAAATGAACCGGGAAGCAAACACAATTCTGTCTAAGGCGAATGACTTGGAAACCTCCAATTTGGCCATTGATTTGAAGACGGAAATCGAAAAAATCCGGGAACAGATTCAAAATATTGAATAAAGGCAGGAAAAGCAATGGCAAAGCTTTTAAATATCGGATTCGGAAATGTTGTGAATATGGATAAGATAGTAGCTGTGGTAAGCCCGGACGCGGCTCCCATTAAGAGACTGGTGCAGGCGGCTAAAGAGTCGGGGCGGTCTGTAGACGCAACCCAGGGCCGAAAGACCAAGGCCGTGCTGATTACAGACGGAGATATGTTGGTGCTGTCTGCCCTGCAGCCGGAAACCATAGCAAAGCGTTTTGGTACATTTTCAGAAAATGAAGCAAAAGGGGAATATGATGGCTGATAAAGGAATTTTAGTAGTGGTATCCGGATTTTCCGGTGCCGGAAAAGGAACACTGATGAAACGTCTGCTGGAAAAGTATGACAATTATGCGTTGTCTGTGTCTGCGACCACCAGAGCGCCAAGACCGGGAGAAGAACACGGCAGGG
>ENA-ORRZ01001567-ORRZ01001567.1-human-gut-metagenome-genome-assembly--contig:-NODE-1567-length-14089-cov-3.541328_pt1 | contig 14089 bp, 10 predicted proteins | sample MGYA00242185_ERZ509152 | MGnify/ENA primary metagenome ERZ509152 (study PRJEB26280, sample SAMEA2338668) | human gut metagenome | biome: human gut; feature: human-associated habitat; material: faeces... | reverse complement strand
GATCTCTTTTTATAATATTCCACCAATAATTTCCGTCATTCCACCATATTTACATTAGAGAATTCTGATAATTCAACAATTCACTCATAGGCTTCGACATATTCAGATACTGTCTGGTATTTCGTCGTAATCCATTATTATTACCACCCTTAAGTATCGTCTCATGCGTAGCGAAGAAATCCTGATCTTCTTCAAAAGGTGTTCTCACGATATGAATATCCACGATCTCATCTAAGAAACGATTCTGATGAAAGATCTTTCTCGTACATTCTTTTCGATACAAAGGATGCAGCTGATTTACCGTAAACTGAAAATAAAGAGAATTAAGTAATGGTTCATCACTGTCTAATAAAAATTGATAATCACCATCCAAAATCTTCTGTCCTTGTTCTTTGGTCAAAGGGATCTTTGTCTTATCAACCACAGATCCGTTCCGCTTTCTCTGCATCAGATAGAGATCTTCATCATTCTCCATGTAGAAATAATATGTAAATGGAGAACTGTCCTTTGCTCCTTCAAACATTAATACCTTGACCGGAAGACTGATCATATATTTATCAGGAGATTTGGACAGGATATATTCTTCCTGTGTCTGGTTATATTCAGCTTGACTGATATTTTTCGTAACTTCGGTATAAGAAAGTTTTTCAATTGCTGTATTTTTCATGATAACTCCTAACCCGTGCTTTGTTATTAACTTCTTTCATTATAGCAAAGGAATATGATAAATTCATGTCTTATTTATAAAAAATGTATGAATAATTCATAGATTTTCTCAATACCCTGTGCTAAGATAAAATCTGGAGGAAAACTATGGATTTATTTGAATATGCAAGAGAATTAAATAAAGATAAAGAGTCGCCATTAGCAGGGAGAATGAGACCTGCAACCCTCGATGAAGTGGTGGGTCAGGAACATATTATTGGAAAAGATAAATTACTATATAGAGCGATCAAAGCGGATAAGATCAGCTCGATCATTTTCTATGGTCCACCAGGAACAGGAAAGACAACCTTAGCAAAAGTCATTGCCAATACGACCAAAGCAAATTTTGTACAGATGAATGCAACAACATCTGGGAAGAAAGATATGCAGGAAGCGGTGGCAGATGCGAAAGAATCTCTTGGAATGTATCAGAAGAAGACGATCTTGTTTATCGATGAGATCCACAGATTCAATAAAGCACAACAAGATTACCTGCTGCCATTTGTAGAAGATGGAACGATCATTTTGATCGGAGCAACGACAGAGAATCCGTATTTTGAAGTAAATCAGGCGTTGATCTCAAGATCCAATGTATTTGAACTACATTCATTAGATAAAGAAGATATTAAGAAATTGATCGTAAGAGCTATTACAGATGACGAAAAAGGAATGGGGATCTATGGAGCAACGATTACCGATGATGCACTGGATTTTCTCTCAGATATGGCAGAAGGAGATGCAAGAAGTGCTTTAAATGCGATCGAACTTGGAATATTAACAACAGAACCTGCTGAAGATGGAAAGATTCATATCGATATCGATGTAGCACAGGAATGTATCCAAAGAAGAGTGACAAAATACGACAAAGACGGGGATAATCACTATGATGTGATTTCTGCATTTATCAAAAGTATGCGAGGATCAGATCCAGATGCAGCTATTTATTATCTGGCAAGAATGATCGATGCCGGAGAAAGTGTTACATTTATTGCAAGAAGAATCATGATCTGTGCATCCGAAGATGTTGGAAATGCTGATCCGCAGGCATTACAGGTAGCAGTTGCAGCATCACAGGCAGTGGAACGGATCGGAATGCCAGAAGCAAGGATCATACTGGCACAGGCAGTCACTTATGTAGCCAGTGCACCAAAGAGCAATGCAGCATATATGGCAGTTGATCAGGCATTAGAATCTGTCAGAAATCATAAGATCGGAGCAGTTCCTAATCATTTAAGAGATGCTCATTACAAAGGCGCAGCGAAACTAGGACATGGAATCGGATATAAATATGCGCATGATTATCCAGATCATTATGTAAAACAACAGTATCTTCCAGATGAGCTTCTTGGAACAACGTTTTATGAACCAACGGAAAATGGATATGAGAAAAATATCAAAGAATATTTGGAAAGAATCAGAAAGTAAAATAAAAATGAGCACTGAAAATGAAACATCAGTGCTCGTTCTTATTTTTACTCCATTTATACAAAAATGACATTGCCCATAAAAAGATCGGAAAGAAAAACATCAAAAACAGTGACATCCAGAATAACTGGCTTCCGCTCACTGCAAAATAGATAGTAGATCCGATGATGGCAAGCAATATCACGATCAGCAGGATCGCTGTGATCTGCTTCATACGCTTTTGTTTTTTCATCATAACATCCTTTCGTAAATATATATATACCTATGAGGTATCCTAGCATAGATTATTGTGTTTTGAAAGAGTAAAATATTTTATAAAAGAAAGTGAATAAAAAGCAAAAGAGAGGACATAATAAGAATATCCAGTTAATAAAAGAACTGGATAGAGAAATACTTATCCTCCCCTTAAGTATTCCCCCACTCTGCGAAGCCGTGGAATGGGGGATTTTTATGTAAAATTGCTGTCGATTGTTGAAAAAGAGCCAGAGATTTGTTATAGTATCAAAGGAAAATAACATTTTTAAAAGAAAAGGATGGAATGAATATGGCTTTATTACAGGAATGGCGTGATTACGCATATAAATTTGACGATAGAACAGCAGAAGGACAGCAGTTCTGGTTAAATTACTTCAACATTGAAAAAGGAATCTACGAACAATTATTAGCTGACAAAGATACAGTTGTATCTGGAACAGTGAAAGAATTAGCAGACAAATACGAGACAGAATTACAGATGTTTGTAGGATTCTTAGATGGGATCAACGACAGCTTAAAAGAAGCAAACCCAATCGAAGAGATGGATGAAAATACACAGGTAAGCTTAGACATCGACTTCGAGAAATTATATTACAACATGGTTGGATGTCGTGCAGAATGGCTTTACAACTTAAAAGAATGGGATGACATTCTTACAGAAGAAAGAAGAAAAGAGTTATACAAAGAATCCAGAAATTCAACAACAGTTGTAAAAGGAAAGAAGATCGGAAGAAATGATCCATGCCCATGCGGAAGCGGTAAAAAATACAAAAAATGCTGCGGAAAAAACGCTTAATTCTTTAAAAGAAATAGTCGAATATGTAAATGAAACAAGGAAGAACCTTTTGGCTTATGTGATAGCTGAAGGGTTCTTTTATTTTAGAAAATTTTACTAAAATCCCATATGAGATAAAAATACAGAAATTATTGACATTTTGTATACATGATGTTAGAATTTCAATTAGTCGTCTAATGATTAGTTATCTAATTAAAATACTCAAAGTAAAGAAAGGAGCATACATGAAGAAGTGTGAAGGAATTTACAGTTTGATCGGCAAAGTGAATCATAAGAGTGCGATTTATGGATTTGAGCTTTTGAAAGAAGAAAATATACATCCGAGACAGATGCCTCTGATCATTCATTTAAAAAAATGCGAAGGCTGTACACAAAAAGAGTTAGCCGAGAAGATGCAGGTCAAGCCGTCTACGCTAAACGTAATGATTGGACGAATGGAAAAGAATGGATATATAGAGAAAAAACAAGACGAAAAAGATTCAAGAAAAAGCAGAATTTATTTTACTGAGAAGGGAAGAAGTATCTGTGAAGACGGTCATAAAAAATTTGTCATGATACAAGAAAAACTTCAAGAGTATTTTACAAAAGAGGAGCAGGAAGAACTCAAGAGACTATTAAATAAATTTTGTGATTGTCTGGATGAACAGACAGAGATACTAAAAAAAGAAAGAAAGGAAAAATCAGATGCTTAAATTATTTCGATATTTGAAAAAAGCATATGTGCCTATCATTGCGATCGTGTTATTGCTGATCCTACAGGCGAGTTGTGACCTGACATTACCAACATTTACATCCAATATCGTCAATGTAGGTATTCAGCAAAAGGGTATTGAAGACGCAGTTCCTGATGTAATGAGAGAAGAAACATTTCTGGCATTGAAATCTCTTATGAAACAAGATGATGCAGATGATATGGAAGATGCTTATAAACTTTATACAAAAGATCAGGTAAAAGATTCAAAATATAAAGATTATAAAGACGGACGTTTATATGTCAGAAGATATATTTCCAAAAAAGACAGAGAACATCTTGATACGAGTATGTCAAAGGCAATGCTTAAGTTGTCAGCGCAGATGGCAAAACAGATTCAGGCCAATCCTCAGGCAGCAGCTTCTTTAAGCAAGAGCCAGAAAAAAATGATGGCGCAGATGAAGAACATGGATACAAAAGACATGCCAGATACGATCATCAGTCAGGCAGCGATTTCTTTTGTGACTTCAGAATACAAAGCGATCGGACTTGATATTGACCAGACGCAGACACATTATCTGTTAGTGACAGGAGCAAAGATGATCGGGCTTGCGTTCTTGATCATGGCAGCAGCAGTGAGTGTTACTTTATTGTCAGCACGTTTAGCTGCGAAACTAAGTCGTATTCTGAGAGAGAAAGTATTTGAGAAAGTTATGTCGTTTACAAACTCTGAGTTTGATAAATTCTCAACAGCCTCATTGATCACAAGAAGTACGAATGATATCCAGCAGATTCAGATGTTTATGACAATGGTATTCCGTATCGTCGTATACGCACCATTAATGGGGATCGGAGGTATTTTCAAAGTATTAACAACCAATGCGAAGATGACATGGACGATCGCTATCGGTGTGATCGCGATCATGTTAGTGATTTTTGTATTATTTAAGGTAGCGATGCCAAAATTTAAGATTTTACAGAAACTGATCGACCGATTAAACTTAGTAACAAGGGAAATTCTTACTGGACTTTCCGTAATCCGTGCATTCAGTACAGAAAAACATGAAGAAGAACGTTTTGACAAAGCCAATATGGATCTGATGAAGACAAATTTATTTGTAAACAGAGCTATGACATTTATGATGCCAACAATGATGCTGATCATGAATGGTTTAACTGTTCTGATCGTATATGCTGGAGCATCCAATATTGATGCAGGAAAGATGCAGGTTGGAGATCTGATGGCATTTATCCAGTATGCAATGCAGATCATTATGGCATTCTTATTTATCTCCATGGTATCTATTATGATGCCTCGTGCACAGGTTGCAGCAGAACGTGTCAATGAGATCTTAGATATGGAAGTCATGATCAAAGATCCAGAAGAACCAAAAGAATTTTTACCAGAGAAAAAAGGTGAAGTTGAATTTAAAAATGTATATTTCTGCTATCCTGATGCAGATGAAGCAGTGCTTCATAATATCAGTTTTACAGCACCAGCTGGTAAAACAACCGCATTTATTGGAAGTACAGGTAGTGGTAAATCAACATTGATCAACCTGATTCCTAGATTCTTTGATGTCAGCCGTGGAAGTATTTTGGTTGATGGGGTGGATATCCGTGATGTAAAACAGCATGATTTATGTGAAAAGATCGGATACGTACCACAGAAAGGAGTATTGTTCTCAGGAACGATCGAATCCAACTTAAAATATGGAAAAGAAGATGCAACGATCGATGAAGTGAAACGTGCAGCAAGAATCGCACAGGCAACAGATTTCATTGAGGAGAAAGAGGAAAAGTATGATTCACCGATCGCACAGGGCGGTTCCAACGTATCTGGTGGACAGAAACAGAGATTATCAATTGCAAGAGCTATTGCAAAAGATCCTGAAATCTATATTTTTGATGACAGTTTCTCAGCACTTGATTATAAGACAGATGTGAAACTTCGTTCTGAACTTCAGAAAGAAACAAATGGAAGTACAACATTGATCGTAGCACAGAGGATCAGTACGATCCTTCATGCAGACCAGATCATCGTCTTAGATGAAGGAAATATCGTAGGAAAAGGAACTCATGAAGAGTTATTAAATACTTGTCCGGTTTATCAGCAGATTGCCAAATCGCAATTATCAGAAGATGATCTTAAGAAAGCAAGGGAGGTGTCTGACCATGAGTAATAATCGAAGAAGAGGTCCGATGGGTGGACCAGGCAGAGGAATGGCACCAGGCGAGAAAGCCAAAGATTTAAAAGGAACAATGGTCAAACTGATCAAATATATGAGACGTTTCTATGTTCCAATCGTTATGGTAATCATTTTTGCCATTGCAAGTACCGTGTTTAACATTGTTGGACCAACGATCTTAGGAGATGCAACAACTGAGATCTTCAAAGGACTGGTTCGCAAAGTATCTGGTGGAAGTGGAATTGATTTTGATAAAGTTACACATATTTTATTGATGTTGTTAAGCTTATATGTAGCAAGTGCGATTTTCTCATTTATTCAGGGACTGATCATGACACATGTATCAAACAATGTCAGTTACCAGATGAGAAAAGATATTTCAGAGAAGATTCATCGTATGCCAATGAAATATTTTGAAAGCAGAACCTATGGTGAAGTATTGTCAAGAGTTACAAATGATGTTGATACATTAGGGCAGAGCTTAAACCAGAGTATGACACAGATCATCACATCAGCGACACAGATCGTCGGTGTATTTATTATGATGATTCGTATCAGTATTCCGATGACGATCGCAGTTTTATTGACACTTCCATTATCTATGGGATTGATCGGATTGATCATGTCAAAATCTCAGCCATATTTCAAGGCACAGCAGAAACATCTTGGAGAGTTAAATGGACAGGTAGAAGAAATCTATAGTGGACATAACATTGTCAAAGCATTTAACAAAGAAGAAAGCGTGATCGAAGAATTTAAAGAAGTAAATGGAAAACTTTACAATTCTGCATGGAGATCACAATTCTTCTCAGGAGCAATGATGCCGCTGATGCAGTTTGTTGGGAATTTAGGTTATGTAGCAGTAACAATATTAGGTGGATATTTAGCAATCAAGAAGACGATCGAGGTAGGTCAGATCCAGTCATTCTTACAGTATGTAAGAAACTTCAGCCAACCGATCACACAGTTAGCACAGGTAGGTAACATGATGCAGACGACCGCAGCATCTGCAGAACGTGTCTTTGAATTCCTGGAAGAAGAGGAAGAAATCGAAGTTGAAAAAGACGCGGTACCTGTTGATACACTTGCTGGAAATGTAACATTTGAACATGTAAACTTCGGATATAACAAAGATCAAACGATCATCAATGACTTCTCCGTCGATGTCAAAGAAGGTCAGAAAGTTGCGATCGTAGGACCAACTGGAGCTGGAAAGACAACGTTGATCAAACTTCTGATGCGTTTCTATGATGTGAATGGAGGCTGCATTAAAGTAGATGGCCATGATATCAGAGAATTCAAGAGAAGTGACCTAAGAGAAATGTTTGGTATGGTGCTTCAGGATACATGGCTTTACAATGCAAGTATCCGTGACAATATCCGCTATGGTAAATTAGATGCAAGCGAAGAAGAAATCCAAGGAGCAGCAAGAGCTGCATACGCACATCATTTCATTGAAACACAGCCAGGTGGATATGATATGGAGATCAACGAAGAAAGCAATAATATCTCCCAAGGACAGAAACAGTTATTAACGATCGCAAGAGCAATCTTAGCAGATCCAAAGATTTTGATCCTTGATGAAGCAACAAGTTCGGTCGATACAAGAACAGAAGAACGAATTCAGATGGCAATGGATAATCTGATGCAGGGAAGAACAAGTTTTGTGATCGCCCACCGCTTATCAACGATCAAAGATGCCGATGTGATCTTGGTTATGAATCACGGAGACATTGTGGAACAGGGAAATCATGAAGAATTGCTGGCCAAGGGTGGATTCTATGCGGATCTTTATAATAGCCAGTTTGAAAACGCTTAAGAATAATAAAACATTGTGAAAAAAGGGAAAACGAAAGTTTTCTCTTTTTTTATTCTAATATAGAAAAGATTTTCACAGGATTAAATAGACGGATATAGCAAATTTTGGTATAGTTAAATAGAACAAACATATATACAGATATAGAATCAAGGAGAATCAAAGTTATGAAGAAGAATCAGACACAGATTAAAAAATATGCGGCTGTGATCAGTATATTCTTAGCGGCAGTCATCGTAGGACTTTTTGTTTTCTTCTTTTGCATAAAACGTTCTGTTGAACAAAGATCAAAAAACACGATGAGGAACAACGTGGTCAGACAGAGTGAGCATTTAAGAACAATATTAGATATTCAATATGATTACTTAAATGGATTAACAGAAGAGATTGGTAAGACAGACCATCTGTTAGCAAAGAAGAATATGGATTTGATCAAGTCGATCACAAAACATACAGATTTTGGTGGGACTGCATTGATCGAGCCAAATGGGGATGCTCATTATGACAATGGATTGATAAAGAATTTATCGCATCGAAGATATTTTAAAGAAGTGATCAGTGGAAAAAGAACATTAAGTGATCCATTAGATAGTAGTATTTCTGGATCAACAAGAGTTGTGTTAGGAGTTCCTATATATAACAGCAAACACAAAGTGATCGGAGCTCTTGGAGGTTCTTATGACGTAACAGCTCTAAGTCGTATGCTGTTTGAAGATCTTTTTAATGGACAAGGATGCAGTATGATTATTGCGCAAAACGGAGAAATCATTGCATTTGAAGGAGATACATCTTACTGGAATCTTGATTATAGAGATAATTTCTATAAATGTTGTTGCAAATGGATCATCAAAGACAAAGTAACAGTGAAGAAAATCAAACAGGATTTTAAAGAAGGAAAAGAAAATCTTGTAACGGCAGACAGCAAGAAAGAAGGGACAAGAAGACATTACTTTGCATATATGCCAATGGGGGCCAATGGTTGGATGCTCTGTTATGCATTACCAGAACAGGCAGCACAACAGTCATATAACTTCATTGAAGACTACGAAATAAGATTTATGATCGTATTTATTGTTTTGGTGACCTTATTGATCCTGTATATTGTTTATGAGAATCATACAAGGAACAAAGAATTACTGAAATATGCACAAACTGACGCATTGACAGGATTATATAACAAAGAAACAACCGAGCAGTTAACGGATGAACTTTTATCAGAAGATGAGAATAAGTACCATGCATTTTTGATTTTGGATGTGGATTGTTTTAAGCAGATCAACGATATCTATGGACATGCAGTCGGGGATATCGTGTTACAGAAATTCGGGAAACTTCTAAAAGGCACTTTCCGTGAAGGAGATATATTAGGAAGGATCGGTGGGGATGAATTCGGAGTCATTATGAAGAATATCCAGACAAAGGATATAGCAATGAAGAAAGCAGGAGAATTGCTGGCTAAAACACAAGCATACAAGATCGATGAATTGAAAGGAAATAATATCTCCATCAGTATCGGGATCAGCACAGCCCCACAAGACGGGGACTGCTACATGGATCTCTATAAACGCGCCGATCAGGCACTTTACCAGGCAAAACGAAGCGGAAAAGCAAGAGTGTGCAACTATTTCTCATGAAAATAGTCTTTTACCAATTTTACCACAGTTCCAGATAGAAGGAATAAAGCGATCAAGTTTGGAATCGCCATCAGACCGTTGAATGTTTCTGCGATACTCCAAAGCATTCCAAGGTCTACAGTAGCACCAAGGATCGCAACTAATGAATATACTAACATAAAAGGTTTAATAACCTTAGAAGAGAATAGAAACTCAATACAACGAGCTCCATATAATCCCCATCCGATAATGGTTGAAAATGCAAAACAACATAACGCAACTGCAGTAAAGATGGAGATCCAGTTACCATAAGTAGAAGTAAATCCACTGATCGTAAGTTCAGCACCAGCATCGGCACCAAATCCAATTGGAATTCCACTGCAGAGGATGACCAAAGCTGTTAATGTACAGATTAAGATCGTATCAGTAAATACTTCAAAGATACCAAGAAGTCCCTGCTTTACAGGCTCTTTCGTATCAGCACAAGCATGAGCGATCGAACCTGTACCAAGTCCGGCTTCATTTGAGAAGATGCCTCGTGCGACACCTTTTTTCATACTCATAAAGAAACTTCCAACAATACCACCAGTCACAGAAGCAGGATGGAAAGCTCCGTTAATGATAGAACCAAAAACAGCAGGCAGCTGATCGATATTTAAAACAACAACACCTAAGGCAAAGAAGATATAAATAAATGCCATAAAAGGTACTAATCTTTCAGCTACCTGTCCGATTCTTTTGATTCCGCCAAGTAAGATCAATGCCACAAGAATTGCAACAATGATACCAATGATCAGATTCGTAGTTCCAACAGAAGACTGACTGATCACGTGAAAATTCAACAAAGCAGAATTGATTGCTGTTGTGATCGTATTTACCTGAGTAGCATTTCCAGTTCCGAATACTGTTAAAACTCCGAAAGCAGAGAATAGTACAGCAAGAAAATGCCAGTTTTTGCTAAGACCATTCTTGATATAGTACATAGGACCACCAACATAATCCCCTTCTTGGTTACGTTCTCTGAAGTGAACTGCAAGTGTTACTTCGGAAAATTTCGTACACATTCCAAGAATAGCAGAAATCCACATCCAGAAAACAGCACCAGGACCACCGATTGCGATCGCACCGGCAACTCCGGCAATATTTCCAGTTCCGACTGTGGAAGCGAGTGCAGTACAGACTGCCTGAAATGGAGTCATAGATCCGTCGGATGCATCTTGCTTCTTAAAGACACGACCAAGCGTTTCCTTCATTGCATAAGGAAATTTACGGATCTGTAAAAATTTTGTTTTGATCGTTAACAGTAATCCGACACCAATGATGCAGATCATGGCTGGAACACCCCAGATAAAGTTGTTCACGGCACTGTTAACTGATTGTATAAGCTCTAACATAAATCAAACCTCTTTCAAATTTCTTTTATTAATTTGTATCTGTTCTTATATAATAGATATTTACTCATTAAGATCCATGTTACCTTAAGGTGACATGGAACATGAACAGACACAAGTGCAATCATATCATATTTACAGAAAAAAGTACAGAATCTAATCTTGACAGAGAATTAATAGAAATCTTCTATAGATTTATGAAAAAAATCTAACTTGTAAAATATGTAAATAAGGACTAAACTTATATTCATAATTACGTGTAGACTTGGAGGATGAAAGATGGAGAATGAAAAACCAATACTAAGAGGAGAGCTTGCATTGATGGCAGCAATCGTGATCAATAGTTTTAGTGTAGTACTGATGCTGTATTCAGGTTCTGGAATTTCGGCAATCTCAAGTGTACCTTATGCATTTTCGGAAGTATTTAAGGAGTTATCACTAGGTACATGGACATATATATTTCAGGGAGCATTAGTGTTAAGTCTGATGATCCTAAGAAGAAAGTTTGTACCATCTTATTTATTCAGCTTCGTTGCAGGATTTGCGTTTAGTGAATTATTAGATGTCAATGAATTATGGATTGGGATCCTGCCACAGACGATCCCATGCAGGATTGCGTATTTCCTGATCAGTTATTTCTTGTTAAGTATAGGAATTGCTTTAGAGAACAGATGCCAGCTTCCGATCATTCCAACGGATTTATTTCCAAGAGAACTGTCATCGATCATTAAGAAACCATATGCAAGAGTCAAGATTACATTTGATGTTCTATGTCTTGCAACAACCGGGCTTTTAACAGGTCTGATGCTTGGATATTTAGATGGATTAGGTATTGGAACGATCGTTGCTGCATTTACGATGGGGAAAATGGTTTCGATCACAGGCAGCTGGATCGATCAGAGAGTTACTTTTGTATCGGCCTTAAGTAAACAGACGATCTAGGAAACTAAGAGAATAGAAATAAGAAAGATGATGAAACAAGATAGAACGGGTGATAGTTTTGAAACAATATATTTTGAATGATTATATTACAGACGATGTCAGAATGGTAAAGCCAATGATGGAAATCAATGGTTTTAAAGTAAGGCCAGGATTTTTTGATCTAAACGGAGCATCAGAATTTTCATGTGGAGTGAATTTTACAGTGCATACGAGCAATGGAACATCATGTGATCTGCTATTATTTCATCCAGGAGAAGAAGAACCATATGCAATCATTCCATTTCCAGAATCATATAAGATCGGAGATGTCTATTCTATGATCGTTTATGATCTGAAATCCGAAGATTTTGAATATGCTTATCGTGTGGATGGACCATATGATGAACAAAAAGGATTACTATTTGATAAAACAAAAGTTTTGTTAGATCCATATGCTCAGGCGGTTGCAGGACAGGAAGTCTGGGGACATAAAAGAACCAGAACGTATCATGCAAGAGTGGTAAGAGATAGTTTTGACTGGGGTGTACAGCCACAGTCAACCAGAGAGATGAGTGATCTGATCATTTATGAGTTACATGTCAGAGGATTTACAAATCATTCATCCTCAGGAGTCAAACATCCAGGAACTTTTGCAGGATTAAAAGAAAAGATCCCATATTTAAAAGAATTAGGGATCAATGCGGTAGAATTGATGCCGATCTTTGAATTTGACGAGATGATCAACGCAAGAGAAGTGGATGGGAAACAACTTGTTGAATATTGGGGATATAATACGGTTGGATTTTTTTCACCAAATGCCAGTTATACAGCTGCTGAGGAAGTCAATAATGAAGGACAGGAATTAAAAGAATTGATCCGTGAACTTCATGAAAATGGAATCGAAGTTATTCTGGATGTTGTATTTAATCACACTGCGGAAGGAAATGAAAATGGACCATTCTTCAGTTTTAAGGGATTTGACAACAACATCTACTATTTATTAACTCCAGAAGGTAATTATTATAATTTTAGTGGATGTGGGAATTCTCTAAATTGCAACCATCCAGTAGTACAGCAGATGATCCTTGAATGTTTAAGACATTGGACGGTTCATTATCGTGTAGATGGATTCCGATTTGATCTTGCAAGCATTCTTGGACGAGATGAAGATGGAATGCCAATGAATAATCCACCATTACTAAAAAGTCTGGCCTATGATCCACTTTTAAGGAATGTAAAACTGATCGCAGAAGCATGGGATGCAGGTGGATTATATCAGGTAGGGAACTTTCCAGCCAGCAAACGATGGGCAGAATGGAACGGACAGTACCGTGATACGATGCGAGGCTATCTAAAAGGTGATTTCTGGGAAGCTAACAGTGCTGCATGGAGAATTTGTGGTTCAGGTGACTTGTATGGCGGATATTACTCTGATGGAAACAGTAATTACGCTGGATACAATTCCTGTATCAACTTCCTCACATGTCACGATGGATTTACAATGTATGATCTCTATTCTTACAATAATAAACATAATGAGGCAAATGGTTGGAACAATACCGATGGGGCAAATGACAATCGAAGCTGGAATTGTGGTATGGAAGGAGATACAAAAGATCCGGAAGTACTCAAATTACGTTACCGCATGATCAGAAATGCTTGTGCTATCTTAATGTGCAGCCGTGGAACGCCAATGTTCTTCTCAGGCGATGAATTTGGAAATACGAAGTTTGGAAATAATAACAGCTACTGTCAGGATAATGAAATCTCATGGATTGATTGGAGCTTATTAGAGAAGAATAAAGATTTATTTGAATTCTTTAAATTTATGATCGATTACAGAAAAAAACATCCAGTTATCCGCAAGAAACTGGACAATGCAGTTTGCGGAATGGAAGCAATGCATGCACACGATGTTAATGCAGAACGTATGGAAGTACCACAAAATGCAAAAACACTGGCAGTAAGCTTTGCAGGATATGACCGCAAAAAAGGAAAAGACGATCTTGTATATGTAGCAGTCAATGCTTATTGGGAAGAAGTAAAGATCACACTTCCAAACCTTACAAATCATGGAGCATGGTACTTAAGTGTGGATACTTATGGAGATGAGAAAGGAAAGTACTTCTATCAAGAAGGAGAAGAGATTCGCATTGATCGTGAATATGTGATGAAACCTCGGTCTATTGTGGTGTTTACTGGACGAGAAATTTTAAGATAAATTTTAATTTTAAATTTGTAGTTGGCTAACTGTAGATTTTGAGTATATGATAAAAACTAAAGAAGC
>ENA-ORRZ01001558-ORRZ01001558.1-human-gut-metagenome-genome-assembly--contig:-NODE-1558-length-14155-cov-2.820284_pt1 | contig 14155 bp, 18 predicted proteins | sample MGYA00242185_ERZ509152 | MGnify/ENA primary metagenome ERZ509152 (study PRJEB26280, sample SAMEA2338668) | human gut metagenome | biome: human gut; feature: human-associated habitat; material: faeces... | reverse complement strand
TATTGAGTGTTGTGCTCGCGCAGGAATGCCCCAGGCGCCCGGAGACCGTGCTCAGATCCACGCCGGACCCTATAAGGATCGTGGCAGCGGTATGCCTTAATCCATGCAGTGGGATAAGGGGAAGCGGATTGGCGGGGTGATCTATGTTGTAATTTTGAATAACACGGCGGAAAATTTTATACGGGGTTTCAAGCCCCATGCAGGCCCCGTTCCATCGGATGAAGATATGGCCGTTTCCTTCCCATTTGGAGCCAATCTGAAGCCGATATCGGGCCTGCTCCGCTTTCCATTCCCTGGCCAATGAGATTACAACGGCTGGAAGCGAAATGACGCGGACAGAACCTCTTGTCTTAGCCACTTTTACTATGTTTTGGCCATTGACCCGGCAAACGCTTTTATTGATTCGGACCGTTCTTGCCTTTATGTCAAGGTCCTCCCAGGTAAGGGCTATGAGCTCACCGCGTCGGCTCCCCGTAAAAACAGCCAGGTATAAGAAAAATTTGTATTGCATAAGGCTCTGCTTGTGGGTCCAGCAGTCTAATATGCGGGCGTCTGCGCCGTTTTCCTGGGGTTTTTTACTCCCAGGCGGAAAGTAATAGGCTACATTGTCCAAAGCGCCTAGAAAGGCTTCTGCCTGCTCTCTGGAGAAGAACATGATTTTTTCTTCTGGTGGCGTGGATGGGGTCTTTACCTGTACACGGTCCATGGGATTGGAGCTCATAAGGTTCCAGCGAACCGCCTGAGAGAGCATGGCGGATAGTACAGCAGCCTTTCTTTTGACAGTTCCATGGGCTAATGGCTGACCGTTTGCTTTTTTACGCTTTGTAAGAGAATTGATGTATTCCTGTAAAAACAGTGGCGTCATATTCTCCAGGGGCATATACCCAAAGGCTGGGATAAATTCTCGGATTGCTGCCTGTGTGGATTGTAAAGTCCTGGGGGCCTGGAGCTCCGCTGCATACTCCTCCAGGTATTTTTGGGAGTATTTTTCAAATGTGAGGGTATAGCCTGCCGTATACTGGCCAGTCAGGACCTTCCGCTCAAATTCTGCCGCAAAGGCAGCCACTTCCTTCTCAATTGTCCGATCGCTCTTCCGGTTTCCTTTGTCTGTGAACAGCTCCGGCTTGAATGTGGTTTTCTTTCGGATCTTTTTTCCCGTGCTGTCATAGCCGCAGCTGACTGTGATCTGGTAGGATTTTTCGCCAGTTTGTTTAATGGATGCCATATGGTTTCCTCTCTTTCTCTGGCCGGGCCGGGGCATTGAGATGAAAGGGGGAAATTATTTGACAAATATTTTGACATGACTTATAATATACTTAACAAGAGGACCGTTGGTCAGCGCACACCTGACCGCCGGCAAAATAAGTTTTACAGAAAGTAGCGCCTTATCTTACCAGGACGAGGGCGCTACTTTTTGCGTGCATGAATAACAAGAGTAATCACAGCGCAAAGCATAATTACAAACTGGAATAAATCGGAGTATGTAACCATAAGCACCAGCCCCCTTTCGCATAGCGTCCGGCGGCTGACATAACGCCCCAACGGTCCCCTGGGTAAGTATATTATATTGTTGTGGTACAAATTTTCTATGACAGTCCAATTCTGGATAGTCCGGCGGCTCATTTTTGAGCGGGTTGGAAAAAGCGGTTTCCATTTGGAAAGGACTTTCGCTCAAATTTGAGCATATCTCGTGGCTGAATTTTCAGCGTTGAAATCCCCACCCTTAGCATAGTTTTTCCATATCTGGAAGGAAATTATCAGTTTCTCTATTTTTAGAAACCGATTATGCAGTCCCGTTTCTGGATTTCACGCTTCCCAATTTTGGGTAGCGCTTCCTAAAATGAAATCGTCTCCTAAAATTTTAGGAGACACCAGGGCTACGGTGAAAGGCCGTACCTCTGACGTGGCGAAACGCCACCCCGCTTTAAGCCTCCAAGGGGTCGATGAAATGCCATCCCCTTTACAGATGTGAAAATATTCACGCTTGTAAGGAAGTATTTTCCATGTGTGGCGAGTAACCACAGCAGCAGGGCGGGACAAAATTGTCACACTCTTACTGTTTTCTTGTAAGAGGGGAGATTCCCAAAAAACGGAGAAAGTGGCAGTGGGGGCTGATTTGTGTATTCAACAAAACGGTCCGGGTTATTTGTGTAAAATAATCAACAAAAGTACATAATCTAGCTATTCTATAGGAATGGAAAACTTTTTAAGTGCATTTTCGATCCATAGATCGTAAAGCTCACTGTCTATAATACAATCAAATTCTAAACCTCTTACTCTTTCCCAATCAGAAAAAAAATCATATAGTACATTGTTGGCTATACTAATGGTGACTTTACAGGAATTTTGGATATGGTCTTTATTTTTGGTTTCAAAACGAATGTGGATTATATCCTCTAATTTAATAAAAAATTGAATAATATCGGAATAAGTTTTTAGTTCATCGTTATAATTCTGTTTATCAGTCAATCCACAAAGCCAGTCAAGGGATACGTTACACTTTTTGGCAATATTTTTTGCAACATCAAGAGGGGGTTTCATAATTCCTCTTTCATATCCAGATAAAGTTTGCTGTTTACTTCCAATGAGTTTGGCAAAGTCGGCTTGATTTAAGCCCATTTCCTCACGAAGTTGTTTTAAGCGCAAACCGAATATTTCAAGTTCTCCCATATACTCTCCTCCTCTTATAATAAAATATCATAAAAAGCAATGTCATACAAGCAAAAAAGATATATTACTGCAAAAAAATATTTTTAACCATAAATACTTGTAAAATAAAATTATATAGAGTATAATACTATTTATAAATGTGGAAACGAGGGGGTGAGATGATGAAAGCAAACAGACGGAAACTGGAAATTGCAATGGCACAGGCGTGCATGAATGCTGAAGACGTGCAAAAGGGTGCAGGGATTCCGCGTCCAACGCTGAATAATGTGATTTCAGGCCGAAATGTTAGGCCCGGAACAATCGGAAAGGTTGCGAAGGCCCTTGGTGTCGATGTTATAGCAATTTTAGAGGAAGCGTAAACGAGAGATGAAGAGTTGAATCAAACCATAATCATCAAACAATGAACCGGGCCGGGGCATTGAGATGAGGGCGGGAGCCCGAAGAAAGGGGAACATTATGACATTTCCAACAATGATTACTTTAAGCGAAGCAGCAAAAGCCACTGGGTTAAGCTATGACTATCTTAGAAAACTTTGCTTGCAGAAGAAGATTGTATTTATAAGGGCGGGAAACAAGTATTTGCTGAATGCGGAGCGTCTAAGGGAATACTTAGAAAATGGGGAGGCTGTAAATAATGGCAACTCGTAGAATGTTCAGCCTTGATGTGGTGGGAACAGATCGTTTTCTTGATATGCCACTAACTACCCAGGCTTTATATTTCCACCTTGGAATGCATGCGGATGATGATGGCTTCGTATCATCGCCTAAAACAATTTCTAGGACAGTAGGATGCTCTTCAGATGATATTAAAATTTTAATATCAAAAAAATATATTATTCCTTTAGAAAATGGAATTATAGTTATCTCTGATTGGCGTGTTAACAATTGGATAAGAGCAGACCGAAAGCGGGATACACACTTTAAAAATCTTAAGGAACGACTTGTTCTCACAAATGGTGTTTATATTTTGCCGGAAGATTCTAGAGAGGCGATTGGGGAGCTACTTTCTGGGTGCCAACCAACCGCCAACCAATCGCCAACAAACTGTCATACCCAGTATAGTATAGGTAAGGATAGTATAGATAAGGATAATATAAATATTATTACTCCAGAGACGGACAAGTCCGCTCCGGAGGGAACCGGAATCTTGATTCCTTTGCAAGATAAAACCTCTTATGATGTTCCTGCAGATAAGATTCCCATATGGAAGCAGGCATATCCGGCAGTAGATATTAAACAGGAATTATGGAAAATAGTTTCCTGGTGTGATGCGAATCCGAAGAAGAGGAAAACCCGGAGAGGGGTAGAACGCTTTATTACCGGGTGGTTAGAACGGGCACAGAATCGTGGCGGTTATTATAGGCCCGCAGAATCGCCAGAGCGGCCCAACAGCCTTCCATACAGAAAAAGTGATGTAATAACCATCGAGCCGGGTCCTAAGCTTACACAGGAAGAATTGGACGCTATGGAGCCGTTGGTTATTCCGGATAATTTATAAAAAGGAGAGAGTGATGACAAATGATGCAGTTAGACATTTGGCTGCCTTCCGTGTGAGGAAACCAGGAAATGAGGATTATAAATCCCTGCCAATGACGGGTGAACAGGAATCTTGCCGACGTACATATATGCGACAGATGCTGCAGAAAACCCAATGGGCGGATGCCCAGGACGATATTGTTGATAATATGAGGGTATGGGGTGAAGATGCAAATGGTTTTTTTGTAGAGGACTCCTCCATGTGTGAGTTTTATATACCAGAAAAACGGGTGGATGCCCAGATGGCACAGTTCAGAAGAAGCCGGTCTATGATTCCATTTGAATACATGAACCTACTGCTCCCCAGTTTTGACTGGAGAAAGTACGGGTATGATACCCGGGAAACGCAAAAAATCGTTCGGAGCTTTGTGGTGAAATTTGAAGAATTCAGACAGAAGGGAATGGGCCTTTATATCTACTCTGAGACAAAGGGTAGTGGAAAAACGATGCTCGCAAGCATTCTTTTGAATGAATTGTCCAGGCATTATGCTATCAGCGTTAAGTTTGTTACAGTTTTGGATTTGATCGAGATGACAAAACAGAGCTTTCGTGATGATTCTGGAGAAGTGCAATCCCTATACGATGCCGGAGTCCTTGTACTGGACGATCTGGGGGTACAGATGAAAAAAGACTGGATTGACTCAGTGTTGTACAGACTGATAGATCATCGTTACAGGCGTACACTGGTTACAATTTATACAAGCAATATCCAATGCTCGAATTTGAGAATTGATGAACGCATAACAGACAGAATCAATGGAACCTCTCACTTGATTCATTTGCCGGAAGTCCCAATAAGATACCAGGATAAGCAGCTTGAAAAACAGGAATTTTTGAAAAAGGTATTGTAAAGGTGATCCCTCTATGGGAAGCGGCAACTTCGGCATAGAGGGGGAGCACAGCTACTTAGTGTGCTATACTATTAAACCACTTCTATTATAGCATAATCAGACAGAAAGGAAATAGAAAATGATTAGAAAATTTGAGAAAAATGAAAACGGAGATAGGAGGGATTACGTTATGGCCGACGTAGCCATTGAAGCTGATTTTTGCCTTAAGGTATCTGGTGACAGCATGAAAGGGGCCCGGATCCTGGATGGTGACATGGTATTTATACGAAAACAGGATCGAGTAGAAAACGGATCAATCGCCGCTGTTGTAGTGAATAACGACAGTGAGGCTACATTAAGACGAATACACTATAATTCTGAAAAAAGAGTGCTGATTTTAAAGCCGGAAAATCCAGCGTATGAGGATTTGATCTTTTCCGGAGATGAATTAAATCAGATTCATATTTTGGGGAAGGCTGTAGCATTTCAGAGCAATATTAAATAATACTTATTTACAGGAGGGACAAGCAATGATTAACACTAAAGAACCAAAGGAATTGAATAACACGGGGGAAATGGTAGGAGAAATTTTCCAGGAATTTAACGATATGACGTTGCTAGAATTGCAGCATATTTATCCAGTTTTAAAGAAGGATATTGAAAGCCTGGGCATTAATGAAAAAGTGAGAACATTTGTGGATGGTATCGCAAAATACTACATGATAAAGAAGGGAGGAGCGGAATGCAATTTACTTCATAGGTGATTGTTAGTTGGATTGTGAACGTGATCCAGTATGTCCATAATAAATAACCTTCATGAGCCGGGGAACAGTAAGGCAACACCATACCCCGGCTCATAAGGCGGGATAAACAGGAGGAATGTGAAAATGATCTGGAAGAAGGGGGGATATAGGATATAATATGTCTGTGAAGATCAGAATATCCTATGAGAAGCCGCAGGAGCTCCGTACAGTGCTTAAATTATTAAGCCCTGTGATAAAGTCCTATAAGACGGATAAGGGCGGAGACGGGGCGTATAAGCGGGCTTACGTGGAGATAGAGCCAGGGTACGGAAAACTATAAAAAGGATATTGATTTTCTAAAAAACCGTGCATATGGAAATGTGGAACTGGGTATACATTTTTCCAATTTGATGGCATATATAATGGGGATACGGAATCCCACACATTTTTGATATGATAGGAAAAAGCGAATATTGTATAGTACCCTGGACGGCCAGAGGCGCCGAACAGAAGCAATTTAAAAGGCGTGGGAATGACTCAAGGACAGATATGTCTAAGCGTTTTCCTACGCCATTTTCTTTGCTCAAAGAAGCCTGATATGAAGTATGGGCCACTTGTTTACATCTTTAAGGAGGTAGTATGCGAACCAGAAAAATGAAACTGTTGAATTATGGGATCAATGAGGAAGAAAAAAGCAGACTTATGGAGCTTGCCAGGCTGGAGAAAAATGCAGCTTTAATAAGGGTATCCGCGGAGGAGAGCCATCAGGGGCTGGCGGAGGTTTTGTTTATTTCTTTGACGACGGGAAAAGGATATCGACAGATACATAGAGAAATATACATTCCGGCGGAGGAGGATGATTTTTATGCATACCGCCGCAGGGCGCTTTATATTTTTAAATTGTTATTAAAAGGCCGGGATGCAGAAGGGATCATGAAGGAATAGTATGGACGGCTGAGGAAAATACACAATCCAGGAACCATTATGGTGATAGCGGCAAAGGTGATAAATGTGATGAGAGGTAAATTTTGAAAATGTGATACAATGAAGATATGGAAAAATAAAGAGTTGTATTACTGGGATGAGGAGGATGCAGAGAATGTGTAATACGGATATTCGAAATGAGATAAAGAAAACAGGGATTTATCATTGGCAGGTAGCAGATGCTTTGGGAGTAGCAGAAAACACATTTTGCAGAATGTTAAGGAAGGAGCTGCCGGATGAGAAGAAGAAAGAGATTTTAAGGGCCATAAGGACAGTAAAGGCGGGATAATTTTGGCAAAAAAAAGAACTTATACGGAGAACATCATAGAGGCATTTCTTGAACATGACAAGATTTCTGAAATTATGCGTATAACAGGCCTTAGCAGGAATACGCTTACCAGATACAGAGATGATCCGCAATTTCAGGATATTCTAAATCAGCGAAGGGTCCAGATCATCCGCCGAAGTGTACAGAAAATGCAACAGTCCCTTTCTGATTGCGTTAATGTGCTGAACCGGATTATCAACGATGAAACTATTTCTCCTCAGATTAGAGTAAACGCAATACAGACCATGCTTTCCCAATGTAAAACCTGGACAGAAACAGCTGATCTTGCTGAAAGGATAGCGGCATTGGAGAGACGTTCAGATGAATAAATGATGATTTTAGAGGGTGTGATATGTAGAATTTGAAGTGATGATTCTATATGACGAGGTGAAAATGCAGGCAAGTTTAATTCGAAGGCTGGAACATCTGGAGGAAAGAGAAGACGAAAGAAGCGCAGTGATATTTCCGCGTTATTATAATAGCCGGTATTATGTGGATGGCAATTTGATAGATGACTTAAAAAATTATATGAGCCGGAATAATGTGAAGATTGCAATTATAAATGATTTACCTAAGAAGAATGAAAAAGGAGAATTGATTCTATGAGTAGAACGGTAGTCGGAATTACGGTAGATGATGAACTGTATCAAAACCTTGCGGCACGGCGGTATGATATTGCAGATGACTGGAAGAACGTACCGCTTGAAACAGTGGCGATTTATGCCGAATCTAAGGATTTAGATGAATACCCGGAGATTCAAAAGGAATGTAAGGAGATTGTGGAACAGGTAAAGACAGAAATAAGGGTGCACTATTCCTCTAAGGATGGAAGAAGGGAGTTTAAAACGATGAAGCACCAGGAGTTTTCTGGATATGTACAGGACGTACAGAAGATTCAGTCGGGAATGAGAAAAGAGGCTGAAAAGATGTATGAGACTGTGCAGAAGGCCCGGAGTAAGTGGGAGCAGGTATCTCGGGACAAGAGCGCCAGTGAAGCCTCAATGGCGGCATGGAAAGCTGAGTATTTGCAGGCGGAGGAGGATTATAAGAAGTCTGTTGAGGCTTTGCATGTGGACACGGATAAGGCGCTTGAAAAGGTACAGGAACAGTTCCAGGAGCATCTTAATGATTTTTACGACCCTAATGGGAGCCGGGTCGATGATACAGTCATGAAATTACTGTATGCAGATTTTCCATTTAAAGAAGGAGAATTTGACCGGATGATTTCAAGGTACACAGATAACCCTACAATGCTCCGGATCTTTTTGGAATATGCAAGCACACATGGCCTCGAATCGAAACTTATGACAGTTCTGGGGCATCATGCCAATTTGTGTGGGAGCAAAGAGATGGCGTACATTAGGAATCTCATGGAGTTTGTGAAATCATCTGTTCGGGATCCCGAAAGGATGTCAATGTATCAGTCCAGGTTTGATATGGCAGCAGAAAATACAGCCATTGCCATGCGGGAACTTCCTGTTCGTCCAATGTAAAGAGGTGGATTCTATGATAGTAGTAGGAATAATGCTGTTTTTTGTTATTTGCGAACTTGCGGCCATTTATGAAGAAGTGAAAGGAAAATAAGGATGGATAAAAGAAAAGAAGATATCTCTATGAGTTGTATGCTGGAAACGATGAAGAAACTCTCTGGCTCAGCAAAAGAAGCTGCGGAGCAGGCAAAAGAGATGAAAGAGAAGTATCGGAGACTTATGAAGGAGATGTGTCATGAAAAGTATTAAATTTGATGATGGATATGAGACGTTTACGATTAACGGGGATCCGGAGCGTGCAATCCGATTCAGTGCCAGAGATGCTAATATTTTACTCAGATATGAAAAAGCAATGGATGAAATGAAGGAAGAATGCGGAAGACTGTCTGAGGGGGAAAAAGAGAATGCATCTACACTGGAAGAACTCAATCAGTTTATTTTTGACCGGATTGATTATATTTTTAATTCAGATGTGTCTAGAGTGGCCTTCGGGAACCAGTCTCCGTTGACATTACTTCCTGATGGGAGGTTCTTATTTGAGGCATTCCTGGAAGCTGCACTAAATGAGGTTGCGGAAAGAATCGAGCAGGCCGGTACAGATATTGGTAAAAGGACCGAAAAATATATAGGAAAATACCAGGAAGCCCAAAAGAGAGGGCAGAAATATCCGGGAGAAGTATTAGGGAAGCATGAGTAAAGATCTGGAGATATTACAAAAGATTCGTGGGATCTTGGAACGTGGAAATACGGCGGAGGTCAAACGTCGGAAAAATGATATTATCGTACTGGAAGTTCGGAAAAAAATAGTATATGAGGAAGATAGATAAAATGGTATCTGTCAGACTAAATGGGGTCGGCCATCTGCTTATAAAGCAGTAGGCTGGCCCTCTTTTTTAAGGGGACAGAAAAATGCAGGCAGATGGAAACATTATTATTGATACTAAAATAAATAGTAGCGGAATCAACGAGGGAACGAAGCAGATAAAAGATGCTTTCGCAAAGGAAACAAAGGGTATCCAGGGAACCGTAGGGGAAGTACAAAACTCTTTGTCACGGCTGGGAGGAATGGCGAAGAAAATTGGCGCTGCTGTCGCTGCAACCTTTGCTGTTCGACAGGTGGCACAATTTGCAGGGGAATGCCTGGATCTGGGATCTGATCTTCAGGAAGTCCAGAACGTGGTTGACGTGGGTTTCCCCACTATGAAAGAGCAAGTTGATGATTTTGCCAGATCCGCAGCGGCCTCTTTCGGCCTGTCCGAAACGATGGCTAAGAGATATACGGGAACCTTTGGAAGTATGGCAAAGGCTTTCGGATATTCTGAAAGTGAAGCGTATGATATGGCTTCTGCTTTAACGGGCCTGACTGGGGATGTTGCGTCTTTTTATAACCTTACCCAGGATGAGGCCTATACAAAGCTGAAGAGTGTGTTTACGGGCGAAACAGAGAGTTTAAAAGAACTTGGGGTTGTTATGACAGAAAATGCCCTAAATCAGTATGCTCTTGCGAATGGATATGGAAAAACCACAGCCAAAATGTCGGAACAGGAGAAAGTTGCATTGAGACTCCGGTTTGTCCAGACACAACTGTCAGCGGCAAGCGGGGACTTTGCACGCACATCTGATTCATGGGCGAACCAGGTTAGGATTTTCCAGCTTCAGCTGGAATCCTTAAAGGCAACAATAGGGCAGGGGCTTATTAACCTGTTCACGCCTTTGATGAAAGCATTTAATACGTTTATTGGAAAAGTTACAGCGGCTGCAACTGCATTTAAGAATTTTACGGCAGCAGTGATGGGAAAACAGGCCTCCGCACAATCCAGCGAGTTAGGCAAGATCAAGAACGGGTATGAGGGCGCGGCAGAGGGTACAGCGGATTTTGCTGGGAGCGTAAAAGAAGCAGGGAAAGAAGCCAAAAAGGCGTTAGCTCCTTTTGACGATTTAATCATTTTACAGAGGAAAGAAGAGGAAACAGAAGAAGGGAGTCCCACAGGATCATTGTCGGAAAATCCGGTGATAATTCCACCAGAGGAGCAGACCGAAGAGCTTGCGTTTTTGGATGGCGCTGCTGAGAAGATGGAAGCAATAAAAAACCGCCTCTTGGAAATGAAGGATATATTTGCATCGGGCTTTTGGGAGGGACTAGGAGATTATAAGCCAGTCTTAAATGAGATTTCAAAAGATTTCCAGAGCATAAAGAGACATTTGAAGGACATCTTTATGGATCCGGAGGTGGTAGATGCTGCGAAGCGTATGGCTGATGGATTTGTCAATATGGTTGGGAAAATAGCTGGAGCAATGGTCAGCATTGGCTTAACAATTGGGGCGAACCTTGTTGGAGGGTTTGAGAGCTTCCTTTCCAATAATTCTGAAAGAATCAAGGGGTGGCTTATTAGAACCTTAGATGCGACAGCAGAAGTACAGGCCCTGTGGGGGGATTTTTTTGTGGCGTTTGTGGATGTATTCAGTGTATTTTCTTCTCAAACAGCACAGGATATAACCGGCCTCGTTATTCAGATATTCGCAGATTTGTTTATGGGAGTTACAGAACTGGTGGGTAAATTTACATTAGATGTAACGGATTTGTTGCTTTCTCCCTTTATTGAAAATAAGGATAAGATAAAGGCAGCAATTGAAAATACCTTGAATCCCATAAAAACGGTAATGGAGGGCGTTGCATCCTTTGTTAGAAATATAGTAGATAAGGTAATAGAACTCTACGATACTCATGTTCATCCTCTGTTTGAGGCATTGAAGAATGAAATTAGTACGTTTCTGGAAATCCTCCTTGATGGCTATAATACCTATATAGTTCCGGTCCTTGATAAATTGGCCAGCAAATTCAAGGAGGTAATGGAAGGAAAGGTCGGGGAAGCTATTAACAGCGCGATTCGTTTTATAGGAAAACTGGTAGACTATCTTCGTACCTGGTGGGAGCAGGTGCTATTCCCCGTAATAAACTGGATTGCTGAAAAATTGTTTCCATTGATTGCCCCGGTGCTTGAGGCAATAGGTAATGTGGTCTTGGATACTCTGGGTGCGATTGCGGACATTGTAAGCGCTGTATTTGATTCCCTAAGCGGCCTCGTAGACTTCATCATAGGGGTGTTCATGGGTGACTGGGAAGCGGCCTGGCAAGGGATTAAGGATGCCTTTACTGGGATATGGGATGGAATTATTTCAGTGATTGAGAATGCTGTGAAGATCATCGAGGATATAATAAACGGGATAAAGGGAACTATAGATGCTGTTTTTGGAACCGACTTCAGTGAATCTGATAATATAGGAGTCAAGACACGTCGATATGAATCGTATCCGACTTCCGTATATGCGGCTGTTCCCTACAAGATACCCCGCTTGGCTACCGGAACGGTAGTACCGCCCAGGGCCGGAGAATTTGCGGCCATCCTGGGTGATAACAAGCGCGAGACAGAGGTGGTATCGCCGCTGTCCACCATGAAACAGGCATTCAAAGAGGCCCTCTTTGAAAGCGGATTTGGTGCGGGAGAACGGGATATCAACATTGAACTGATACTTGATGGGCAACGCTTTGCCCGGGCTGTGTACAAGGCCAATAACCAGGAGAAGCAGCGTGTAGGTGTAAGGATGGTGACAAATGGATAAAGTATCATAGGCGATTATTGGAGACTGTGACAAAGGGAATTTACGGGGACTATCCGGGGACTACTGTGGAGGGAAGTCCCCACAAATTATAAAAAGATGGATAAAGCGGAGAACTGAAAAAGCCTTATTTTCTATAGGTTTCTGGAGATATGAAAAAATAGTATGAAGGTTTGTCACGTTTTCGTAATGCGTAGGTCGCCGGTTCGAGTCCGGCCGGGAGCTTATCGATGAAAAGGGCATGAGAAACTATATTTCTCATGCCCTTTTTGGCATTGTGCAGATGAAAAAGGATCATAGGTCATCCGTTTGGTTTAGGAATCTCCTCATAGATCAGGCGCAGATGCCCGAGCAGATGTTCCAGCCCGTTTGATGGCTTTTCATCCGCGGACCGGTGGGGGACAGGAGCCTCTTTGTGCTCCATTTTGGCAAGACGTTTGCCATAGGAACCGGACAGATATAATGATAATTTTGCACATGCGGGTCCGGTCAGCTCGTAAAGCACACTGGAAGCCAGAATGATCGTTTGCAGTGCAATTCCCATTTCGCCGCCGAGGGTTCTGGCCCCCAGCGCCGCCAGTCCAATGGAGACACCGGCCTGCGGGATCAGGGCCAGTCCGAGATAATTACGTACATTCCATGTTTTGTGTACAGAAAGACAGCCTAAAAACGCTCCTACATATTTCCCCAGAATTCTTGTCAGAAAATAGGTCACACCAATCAGCAGCATCGATGCACCGCCTTCTCCAACAGCCGGATCCAGCAGAGCATCAAGCTGGAAGGAAAGTCCGGATCGGACAAAAAATAGAAGAAGAATCGGTGGGCTGAAATAATTCAGCTGCTTAAACAGCTTGTCATCATCAGACAGATTCACATAAATCATTCCCATAGACATACATCCGAGAAGCGGCGATACATCCACCAGGGTGCAGATTCCGCAAAAAGCAAACAGAGCAGTCACGGAAATGATCAGCCGGTTATCCTTTTGCTTTCTTCTTGGCATCATGGTTTTCATCAGCCAGCCAAATCCGCCGCCCAAGAGGAGCACAACCCCGTTTATGGCGATCGGGCGGAGCATGCTCATGATCTCGATACCATGGGCTTTGGACTGGGAAGCAAGCGCTGCGGAAATCGCCATGCTATAGAGAATCAGTCCCACCACATCATCCAGAGCCACGACCTGTAACAGCGTATCGACAAAATCCCCTTTGGCTTTGGTCTGGCGGATCGTCATGATCGTGGATGCCGGAGCTGTGGCAGAGGCAATGGAAAACGCAAGGTCCAGCCGCAGCACACCATATACAGCAGCGAACACGCAGACGGACGCAAAAATGGATTCCAGTACCGTGATGATCACGACTTTCCAACCATTTTTCTTTAATACGGAAAAACGGAAAAATTTGCCTGTGCTGAAGGCAATAAAAGCCAGCGCGATATCCGACAGAAAATCCATTCCCCCAATGATCTCCTGTGGGATCAGATCCATACAATAAGGTCCTATTACAATTCCTGCCAGAATGTAGCCTGTTACATTCGGCAGCTTCATAAGTCTCGTGATCCTTGTCATCAGATGCCCGGCAAACATCATCAGAGCAATGGATATGATGACTACAGATGCCTGTGATCCGGCATGTGCAAACAGCAGATGCTTCATTGCTTTCCCCCACCCCCGGTTTCTTTGCTTGTTTCTTGTTTCTCTATATGATATACTATTTTACAATAAAATCAAATTATTTTATTTTTCGATCCGATAAATATAATTTATGGAGGTCACTATGATCAGTGCGCGAATGGAGACATTACTGGCAGTTGTGGAGCAGCAGAGTTTTACGAAGGCAGCGGCTGTGCTTTCTCTGACCCAGCCTGCAGTGAGCCATCACATCAGTCAGCTGGAAGCCGAGCTGGGTGCTACACTGTTTATTCGCGGCAAGGGAAGTCTGATTTTGACAGAAGAGG
>ENA-ORRZ01001557-ORRZ01001557.1-human-gut-metagenome-genome-assembly--contig:-NODE-1557-length-14163-cov-2.705486_pt1 | contig 14163 bp, 7 predicted proteins | sample MGYA00242185_ERZ509152 | MGnify/ENA primary metagenome ERZ509152 (study PRJEB26280, sample SAMEA2338668) | human gut metagenome | biome: human gut; feature: human-associated habitat; material: faeces... | reverse complement strand
TTGTCTTGGCACCTTTCAACAGCTTTTTGTATTCTGTCATGCTACTCTTCGCAGAATCCTTTGCTGCAGTCTGTTCTGTCTCTGCTTTTTCTTTCTTTTTCTTCTTTTTAAAAATCTGACTCTCGGCATTAGCGGTTACTACGCCGGCAGTTAATGCTCCTACAAGTAATAAGGTGAAAATTTTGTTCATATCATGTTGTTTTTAAGTTCTATAGTTCCAGTTTGGACAGATCGAATCCGTTTTCAAGCATAGCTTCCCGAATCACATCATACTTCTTCTTCATTACCGGATATTTATCGCAGATTTCCTGAATCTCGGCAGGAGTTTTCTCAAAGACGAAATTCATCCATTGCGCAAGGTCTTCACTCTTTAAAGGAGCATAAATGGAATTAAAATCCGGCCAATCTTCATCAATATAAGAGTTCTCAGAATAAGTAATCACCCCATACTTATAAAAATCGATTTCATTAGGGTCCGTTCCTTTAAAACGATACCAGTTCGGGTCGTACAATTTCGGCTCAACTTCTTCACTAGCTTCATAAAAAGCATCTGAAATAGTAAACAATCCTCTAACTTCCGACATATACTTTGCCCAAAAGCTGGCATTCACATCTGCTCTGATTTTCACAAACTCCTCATCGGTTATTGTTTTCAAAGAAGATGATACATTACCTAAGGCAATAAAGCTGCTACTAGCATAGCAATTCATTATGGTTGTCTCACCATAAGAGGCCATCCGGACCTCTTCAGATAACAATATAGAAAATGGTAAATTCTTCTTTAAAAAACTATCTGAATACAAATTCAATAATACCTTCTGCAAAAACTCAATCCCTTCATTCACTACTTCCTGCTTTTGTTCGGGAGCAGTTATTTTAATTCCGTTATTCGCTGTAAAGTTGAATTTATAATCAGCCTCAGTCGGATTGGTTATAATCACAGTCTGATATTTCTGATAGAACTGATATATAAAATGCTGTGTCGGATCTGAGGGATCATCTGTCAGGATGTTATATTTATCCGGTTGATCGGGTATAACCAACGCATCCTCATTATAGCAGGAAGACATTCCTGCCAGCACACTGATTAATAATATAAGTTTTTTCATAATCTATTCATTATTTACAGGTTCGTTATCCGGACGATCGAATGTTTCAATTTCCGTATTTCTGTCTCTCTCACTTTTAGGAATCGGCAGCACATAACTTTTTTTATCCTTCAGTTCGAAAAGATCCCCTGCCCCCTCATTCTCTTTAGAACTATAAGTATGTGTGAGAGGAGGACAACCATATCTACGCAGATCAAACCAGCGGAAGCCTTCAAATGCCAGTTCTCTGCGCCGCTCTTTACGTACTGTTACAACAATTCCTTCTTTGTCAATCGTTAATGGAGCAGTTCCTGCTTTCATCCGGCTTTCACGGAGTTCATTCAAGTCAGCAAGAGTCTTATCCGTATGGCCAAGTACAGCATTAGCTTCTGCACGATTCAAATATGCTTCCGAAATGCGGAACACATTCGCATAAACTGTAGCAGAGTTTTTGCGCCACTTGGCAGGAGTATAAACACTATACTGTTTAGCCGTAGGTCTGCTCTGGCTGCCAACAGTGTGTTTAAAATAATTAGTAAGACGCAAATCATCTGCCGTATACAGTGCTATCAAATCATCAGATACCACTAATTGTCCCGCATACCTAAAATCTTCTCTCATATGTGTCTCAAATGACGTAAGTCCATAAGACAACAGGATTTCTTTATTAGCCAGAGAGAAGAAATAGTGATCATCCCCCTCTTTAAGTCTATAAAGAGGCTGAGGAGCCACTTTCAAAACGGAATCACAATAAAGAATAGTCTCATCATACTTCTCCTGAAAAAGAGCAATACGTGAAGCCAGCAGATAAGCACTCGGCAAGTTAGGACGGAAAATAGTTTTTTCGCCTCCAACAGTTTTAAAGCACTGAATAGCCCGATTCACATCTTCTTCCATCTGGGTATAAACAGCCACATTAGTTGCCCGCTTCATCATCTTATCCGACAAGCCGATTTCATTATTGAGCGGCACGCAGAGATCTTTGTCCGCCGTGGCAGAATTATAAGGCTGACCGTATAGATTGGCAAGCATAAAATATGAGAGAGCCCGCATGAAATAGGCTCCCCCTGCCAAATCCAGACGTTCTGTATCCGTCCCGTTCATTGTATGAAGTTGATCCAGAATGATATTAGTCATCAGAATCTTATGGTAATAGACTGTCCATGCAACATCCGATGTAAACTCATTTGAAATACCTACTTCCGGATTACTCTGCCATGTATAATATGCCCACACATATTCTCTGAAATCGTTGGCAAACCCCTGAGGCCTGGTTCCATAGTAACATTGGTCTTTCACGTCATCAGTCATGTATTCCAGATAAGGATGAGGTATGTCTTTTTCATTCGTTTTCATTACCTCACCAAAGAACAATTCCTTGTAATCCTTCACCGATCTGGGTATCATCAGATCCTGCGAACTTTCTTCCAGAAAGTCACTGCACGATGATAACGTGCATATAAGTAATATGATATATAAATTATACTTTTTCATCATCATTTCATTATTAAAGAGTAATATTAAAGCGAAGTGAATAAGAACGCTGTGGCGGTACACTTCTTGAACCAAATCCAATCTGTTCGGGATCTCTGCCCTTCAGTCCTTTATCTTTGATGACGAATACATTGCCCGCATCAAAACTGACGCTCGCCCCTTTCAGATAAATAGGTTTCAGCCACTCACGCTTAAAATCATAACGGACAGACATCGAACGACATCTGAGGAAACTACCCGAAACAACACGAATATCACTCTTATTGTACATATCCCATCCATTATCTGCAATACGATAAGTCACATCCTTATCATTGATCTGCAAACTTTTATCCGATAAAACCGGTATAATGGTTCTGTCCTCGTCACCCGGCTCTCTCCAACGATTCACGAACTCACTGGACATATTCTGATCAGGATAAGGAAGGCGCTGTCCGGATGACTCATACAAATCATTCAAACGTATCTTATTACCAAAACTAAAGGAAAACAATGCATTGAATGTAATATTCTTGTATTTCAGATAAGTAGAGAATCCACCGGTCAAGTCCGGTTCACGTTTTCCGGAAAGAACAAAGGCACGATCATACATCTCTTGTTGAGAATGAACTACGGCATTTCCCTCTTCATCCTTCTCGTTGATATCTTTAAATGTAGGATATCCCTGAGCATCCAGTTTATCAAACTTGTAAGAATAGAAGCTGTTTATCGCATTGCCATTACTCACTAATGTTCCCGCAATATAGTCTTGCCAGGTAACAGCCGAATTTCCGGCATTCAACACTTTATTATAGTTCTTACCCGTATTGAATGACATACTCCACATCCAGTTTCGGGTCTGGACAGGAACAAAAGACACTGCCAGATCCCAACCCTTATTTTCAACGTCTCCATCATTAATAGAAACACTCGATGCTCCTGTAGAAGGAGCCACATTCTTCGTAACTACCTGGTCAACGCCTTTTTTGTAATATACATCGAGCGAACCGTAGATTCTGTTATTCCAGAATGCCCAGTCAATTGCAATGTTGTAAGAATTGGTCTTCTCCCATTTCAGCTTATTATTAGGTAATTTATAAAGAGTTGATATATATTCTTGTGGCATCGATTCCAGTGTTCCCAAACTGGCAATCAAGTTGGGAGTCTGATCCGGATGTACGTTACCTTGTATACCATATGAAGCACGGATCGCCAGATCATTCAGGAAGTTGACGTTTTTCATAAACTTCTCATTGATGACATTCCATCGTGTAGATACAGACCATATCGGCAGGAAACGCACGCTCTTGCTTTGACCGAACTTATTAGAACCGTCGGTTCGTATATTAAAGTTCAAGATATAACGGCTATCATAAACATAAGCAGCCGTTGCATAAAGAGAAATCACATTATTTTTCGTATCGGTCACTACATCCGGATGATTTTTTAATAAAGTGGCATATTTGGTCCAAATAGTCGGATCGATATCGACAAACTTTTTACCTCTTTCGGGCAAATAACCATATTGTGTAGATTTTAATCCATCATATTTGGAAGATCTGACTTCCTGCCCAATACTTCCCGAGATTTCATGTTTTCCGAAACTTTGCATCAAAGCCAGACTGTTTCTCCACGTATAAGAAGTATTACGAGTATTTGTTGACACTAACTCTCCTCCAAATGGAAGCAGACATTTATCTGAAGCAAATGTAGGCTCCTCAATAGGGCTTGGTAACATCATCCCATACGGGGTCAGCCTCATAGCAGAGATATAGTACGATTGCTCATCTGCCCAGTTCTCTTGTGCCACATTACTTCTGGAGAGGCCCAATATAGATGAGAACTTCATCCATGAAGCTGCCTTCCAATCTAAATTAATAGCTACATCTATAGAAGAATTATCATTTTTATTTCCTGTATGATTTAGTTCATTAATGATGTTATAGGGCAAATTTCCATTGTATCCCGGAGCATTCGCATAAAAATACAACTCGTCAGAAGCCGTCCGCAATGGAATAGCTCGTGAAGTGTTATAAGCATACTCATACACATCAATGGAAGTATGAGGATGTTCGGCTTTGGAAAGAGAGCCGCTTACCTTCAGTCCCAAATGTATATTCCGGTTGATTCTGGTATTTATTTTAGCCAGTACGTTATAGCGCTCCAATCCTTCCCTTGTCGTCACACTGTTATTATTCGCATATCCTATGGACATATAATAATTACTCCGGTCATTTCCACCTGTGATGGATACCGAGTGCTGATGGGTAAAAGCCGTGCGGAACAGCAAATCATACCAGTCGGTATTCAGTCCTTTCAGGACCTTCACCTGGTTTAAGAATTCCTGATAAGTAATATCTTTATTCCACAGATGTTGCAACGCTCCTTCATAACCAATATCCGAAGGTTTGTAACTTCCGAAAGATAATCCTCTCTCCTGCATTTCGATAGACATATCAATTCTGTCAGCAGAATTCATTCGGAACATCTTATCGTATGTAGGAGGAGCTGTTATCCCCAATGTAGCGGTATACGAGATACTCGGTTTCTGGCTTTTTCCTTGTTTGGTAGTGACCACAATAACTCCATTGGCAGCTTTAATACCATAAATGGCGGTAGCACTGGCATCTTTCAGAATATCCACACGTTCAATATCTTCCGGATTGACCGAACCAATGGCATTTCCGATCAGATTTATCTTATCCGGACTGTTCAGCTCTTCAGTAGAGATATTGACAGGTTCTTCCAGGATAATTCCATCTACCACCCATACCGGCTCTCTATTTCCCGTAATAGAGGAAGATCCCCTGATTCTGATCTTGGGAGCGGCACCCGGAGTGGATGACATATTCATCACAGCAACGCCCGGCAATCGCCCCTGCAGCATCTTGTCAATGGACAGATACTCTCCACCTATCAAATCGGCTCCTTTTATAGAAGATATAGAACTTGCCAGCTTGCGCCTGTCGATCTCCTGATAACCCGTAACAACGACCTCATCAATTGACTTCACATCCGATTTCATCACGATTGTCATAGGCTTGTTACCGACAACTTTTACCTCTTGTACAATCATACCCAAATAAGAAACAATCAGGACAGGATCTTTCTGATGAAGCAAATTAATAGAAAACTTACCTTCATTATCCGCTATCGTCGAATGTTCAGTCCTTGACAGCTTAATATAAGCTCCCGGTAAGGGCAAACCTCCTTCGTCAACCACAACACCTGTAGCCGTGCGGACATTCTCTTTAGGTTGCTGATATACAATGGTTACAATATTTCCTTCTATCTCATAACTGTATCCTGTGTTTGCCAGCACTTTGTTCAGCACCTCACTGATAGGCTGGCTATCGCTTTGTATAGTGATACGAGGCATATTCTTCACTTGCTCCGTACTATAAATAAAGTTCAGACCAGTCTGTACTTTTACAGCATCAAAAAACTCTTTAACTGTAGCAGATTTAAGATTTAAGGATACCCTCATTGCATTAGATTGCGATGCAGCCAACACCGGTGTAAACAACAAGGAAATGATACAGAGAAACATGATAATGCGTTCTCTAGCTCTCTTTTTTTGCATGTCGTCCTCCTTTTTAATAGTAGTTAATATGTTTATTTTCTTATTATTATGCTTTTCCCCTGAATTTCCATCTCCAAATGAGTAACCCGCTGTATTGCTTTCAATATAGGCTCTATAGAACCGTAACGGTCGATATCTCCCGTAAAACGTATCTTCTTGGTATCTTCCGACTCAAACACGATCTCTTTGTTATACCAACGCGATATCACATTCATCAGACTCTCCAAAGAGCAGTTGTCAAAAACAAAGCGCCCGCTGTTCCATGCAACATATGGTTCGATATCCACTACGCTAATTTGAACGTCTTCTGTCGCAGCCTGAAGCACAGCCAGTTCTCCCGGTTTTATTTTATACTCACCTCCCTGATTGGGCAGCACACTTACAGATCCTTTCACCAGTACTACTTTCGTAACTCCGGGCACATGTGTATTCACATTAAAAGTCGTCCCGTACTGCTTGACCACCCCATTCGCCGTAATGACACGGAAAGGACGTTTACTGTCTTTGGCAACCTGGAAATAAGCCTCACCATCCAAATAAACCGTACGAGTACTGGTCCCGAAATGTGGCGGATATTTCAAAGTCGTATTATAGTTCAAATGCACTCTTGTCCCATCTTCAAACGTCATCCAAAACTCACTGTCATCATAAGTACTTAACTTATTATTTTGCACAACCGGAACCTCTTCCGGCTCGTCCGTATCGATCTCAGGAACGGGTGACTGAGATACAGGCTGCACTACAGAATCCTGTAACGGTTTAGCAGGTGCCGATTTTAAATCAACTGTCTGTCCGTTTGCCAAGACTAACGTTGCCTTTTGTTTTCCCATCTGCTCCGACCGTATCATAGTGACACGAGTTTCATCCGAAATCACCGGTTTGGAGTCCATCTGTCTCAAAGCCCAGAACCAAATAGCAAACCCTATCACCGGTAATATGAAAATAGCAGCATAGCGTCCTATTTTAATCCAACGAGCAGAACGTACAGAAAAATGCTTTTTCTGAAATCTTTCCCAGGCACGTTTTTCATCTACCTGAGCAAATTGCCGGTATCGGTCAGTCAAACAGGTTTCACGCATCAGACGATCGTAGTTCTCTTTATTTTCCTGAGAACTGTCAAGCCATAACTGCAACTGTTTTTTATCTTCTTCCGAAGCGCACCCCAACAGCTGATCATGGATAATAGAATTTATACTTCTTTTACGCTTTATCATATTATTTCAGGTTATTTATAGTAAAGACGACTTAAGGAAAAGAATGAGGGACAGATTTCTGAAGTTTTTTCTCAAGAAATGCTTTTTATTTTTTCAGAGATCGTTCTTTTTGCACAAAATAGGAGGAAAACAACGAACATTTTGTTCATTGCAAACAGGTGTTAACAAGTAAAGCAGATTGAGTATTACCCCCTTTTTATGGGAGTAACATTTGAAGTAGTAAAAAGTGATAAGAACCCAGTCTTTTTCTAAGGAAGGACATTGCTCTTTTCTTTTGTGTCTTAACAGTTTCGAGGGATACGTGAAGTGCCGTAGCAATCTCTTCATTCTTCTTGCCTTCCATATACATCAGAAATCCCTGCCGGCAGCGATCCGGCAAGGCATCAATAGTCTGGAGAAGCTGGCGATAGACTTCTTCACTAAAGAAGCCTTCCTCTTCTTCCTCTTCTATCCTGAAGCTAGTCGAGTGGCTATCAAGCATCTTTTGCAAGTAGTTACCTTCCACATCCTTGTGTTTCAGATAATCAAAGGAAGCATTTCTGACAGCGTTATACAGGTAAACCCTGAATGAAGTCAGAGACTGAAAAAGCATCTTCTTCTCCCAGATAGTAGAAAACAACTCCTGAACAATATCTTCCGCAGATTCTGAGTCTCCGACAATTGTTATTGCATAGCAAACCAGCGCTTTATAATAGTTCTTATAAAGTAATCGGAAAGCGGTTGCATCCAACTTATTAATCTGTTCTATGGAGATCTCATTGTCGGCCATTTCAGGTGTTTTGTGCCAAAAGTACAAATTAAATAATAATGTTCTATACAGAAAGACTGATATTTTTCTCTCGGGCAATCTAGTTGTATGGTACTTTCCAAAAGATATCCGCCTATAAAAAATTCACCCGGATTTACATTCGACAATGTAAACCCGGGTGAAAAATACTCAATATTGCATAGAAGAAATCTTTAAAAACATCTCTTACAATATTGTTTTCATAGAGACAAATTAATTAAGAGAGAGTTTATATATAGAGATTTATTCAATTTCCGTTGCTTTATTGATGCGGTAGATCAACAGGTCATAATGAGAACGATCTGCCTCAGGAGCCGTCGAAATTGCTTTTTCGAGCATATCTTTCGTACGCATCAACAAGTCAAAATAGTAAGCAGCTATTTTTGTCTGGTTGGTATAGATCGGCGGAACTGAAGAAAAGCCTGCTACTTCTTCTGCATTTTGCAATGAATACATCTTCATATCCACCTTTCCGCCATTTCTCAAAGCAGTCAGATTGATCTCCGGTTTACCGGTAGCCGCAAATCCTGTTTTTGAGGCGCTGAAGGTACCGACTGGAGAAGTTGCCGTCGATGTTGAAATGATACTTTCCAGGAAAGCTGTTTGCAAGGCTCTTTCGAAGTCTGCTAACGGACGACGTTTCAGAGCACTTTCCCAGACAACACCATAGATATCGTCCAGATATTCCGAAGCAGTGTAGGCAGCTTCAGGGAAACGTTCTGTACATACCTCGACATAAGGCAGGCGACCGAAAATACCATTAAAGATATCCAGACGTAAACGCTCTGCTTTCTTGTCCGACACTTCGAATTCTTTGGCATGAGCGGTATCATCCACCCAATCCAAATCCTTAGCCAATTCCAAAGCCTTGTCCAGTGCCGCTTTCTGTTTCTCCCTATCTACCATGGAGTAACTCGGTATCGCATCTTTTTCACGGATATCATTCAGATAAATACCGCCGATATAACTCAGAATCGCGTAAATACGTCCGTTCAGTCTCTCATAAAGAGCTGCATGTACACGTTTGCGTGTCAGGAAGTCACGGTCTTCTTTGCCAAACCAAGTATAATAGTTCTCAAACCCCTTGCGGATATTAGGAAGCATATACTCAAAAGATTTCAGATGATCGTCACCCAGACCTCCGCGAGTATTACGGGGATCGGAATCGAAACGGGACTGATTGCGTATATAGGCATAATACGGATCTCCCGTATGCTTACGAATCCAACTATCCAGCGTATCTTTCTCAGCCTGCAATGAAGAAGCACAGATCGGTTGATACAGATATTTGATAACCAGCTCATCATAAGGGCCGGGCTTTGTATTCACCAGACATACGCCATTGCGCACATCATCGGCTGTAGCTACATCGTTGATTACCACTCCACCCATCACGGAAGAAGCCAGTCCATATTTCTGTGTAAAGCTTGCCGAACGCAAGGAATCTACCGGATAGGCACAAGAAGATCCCCAGTTCATTGTAAGTCCTAATCCGGTACCTACAGCCTGAGCGATAGCAGCCTGAATCAATTCGCCTTGTATTTCCTCGGGGAAAACAGTCGTACGTACACGAGGATCGACAGAGACAGTTGCACCGACACGGTCAGCATATTGCACACTGATCATGTTTGCGTTTATCAGGATCGAAGCATTCAGTATCTCACCGGTACGTGAATCGGAGTGCAGCGTTGTCTGTGCAGAGTTCATCCATGAAGCGGAGTAACGTATGGTCATGCAATCAAAACTGTTTGCATTAAACAGTGAGTCATTCTTCGGGAAATCTTTCACACAGATCACATTCTTAAAGCCGATCTTTTCAAATGCCTTGTTCCATGACTCCGCACCGGCCTTGATATAAGGATTCCACTTGGCGGGCATCAGACTGTCAATGTAAAAAACCAGCTGCTTCTTCGGCTGAACCAACTCGCCACGGCTATATGCTGCCGAATCGGAAGGTTCGATACGCCAGCGTTTTGCATAACGTATACTCTTCACCTCCTTAGTAGCTCCCGAGAAATCGCTTTTCAACTGTGTCGTCAGTCCCAGACGTGAGTCAGCCAGACGAGGAGTCATCGGTTCCTCCGGCAGGAGGCACAACATTTTGTTGACTACGGCCGTCAAAGGCACATCCTCGTACATACTGTAAGCTCCCATCAATGTATGATCTACGGTATATGCCAATTCTTCACGTACCGTTATATCATTCTCAGAAGCTGATACACCCAGAATAGCCGACTTGTCGGATTGCAGGGAATGCTCGCGTGTTACGAATCCGTAATATCCGTTGGCAGAAGTTGAGGGGAAAGGTTTGGTAAATGCAGAACCTTCCAGAAACAGACCTTTCATATCCACTACAAGCGCCGAGCTATCCGGCGTGCATGCCAATACTTTAAAGCTCTTGAAAATACCCGGATTGTGCGCACTGTCCAATGCACGGGCAATATACGTATCTCCACTCGTATTCACAGGTTTACTCAGCAAAGGCATACGTGCCACAAGGGTAGAGTCGATCATTTCAAAGCGGAAACGTACATCAACACCTCCCAGTTGTCCGGGAGCGCCTTCGCCTCCATCACTCGTATTCTCGATAGAAGAGGCAAACAGCATTTCGCGTCCCAGCATCTCAATCGGAAATTCCACGTATATCTTTCCTTCCACCTTGTGAATGGTCATCAGTCCATGTGCTGTCTGAACCTTTTTGTTCTTGAACAGCTTCTGGTAAGGTGTCAGGTTTTCCTTCTTATCTTCTTTTTTCTTCTTTTTAAAAGGCCAGAAAGCGTTTCCTTCCTGTGGCAGGCAACAGGCAAAAAGAAGCAATAAACAAAGTATCTTACTATATCTATTTCTCATACTTCCTATCATTTTAATGCCTGATCAATCTTGTACAACAATAAGCGGTAATGGCGCTGTGTATCAGCCGAACCTGTAGAAGCACTAGCAGCAACCAGGCTACGCACTTTCTTCAACTCGCCGTAATAAACGTGCTCCATCGGTTCCAGCGGTGCTTTCAATTCTACCTCATCATCGAAGCCGCTGATCTCTTTCAGACGGGCAAGCTGCATCTCGCGGGGTTTGTTATTGAAACATCCCATAAACTCTTCCGAAATGATTCCAAAACGTTCGCGGGAAGCTGTTTTCAGCCATTCGGGAACTTCAATGGTCGCATACATATCAGCGATGCCTTTACGATTGGCATTCTTGGCTACTCCCGCTACCGAACCTTCGATCAGCTTCGTCAGATAATTCATCTGCAGACGCATTTCTGTTTCAGTCAGAGTTTTGCCGGCACGTGTAGGAGCCCATACGAAACGTTCGATATCGGCCAGATATTCTTTCTGAGTATAAGGAGATGTTGTTGCCTTGTCCGAACAAATAGCTATTGCACCGCAACGAGACAGGATACCGTCAATAATGGCATTCTCCATCTGCATAGCAACAGAAGTACGGATCGGGAACTCTTTCAGTGTTTCGCGTGCATCCAGCCATGAAAGGTCTTTCAGCTCATTCAGCAGGAAGTTCAGCGCCTTTTTCTGCTGCTGCTTCGACACTGTTTTATAGCTTGGGCGCTGATCGCCGTCATAGCGTTCGTTCAGATAGATACCGCCGATATCTCCCAAAACAAAACTCAGATAACGAACATAAGCATATACTATTTCGTCATAAACAGCGCTACGGAACTCAAAGTCCTTATCTTTATCCGCTACCCAGTCATTCATATGCTTGAGCAGGTATTGCAGATTACGACGTCCGTATTCAGAAGCCTTCACCGGATCATCTCCCAAATCTTCTTCTACCGAACTCGGGTCAAAACGACGTTTGAACTGCTGCTTGCCGTAGCGGTATTTATCGTCTCCCGACTTTTCGCTGATCCATTTGTCCAGAATAGGAATTTCCTCTTCAGCTGTTTTAGCCTCAAATATCGGAGCATACAGCCAGGCAATGGCATAATAATCATAAGCTCCCAGTTCCGGAGGAGTCAGGCGCACGCCCTTCTCTTTATCACCCGGCTGTGCTACATAGTTATTACGTGCATAATCCATGATCGAATAGGTAGTACCATACTCTTGAGTAAACTTCGGATCACGCAGTGACTCCACAGGAATCGAAGAAGAGCCTGCCATATTGTGCATCAAAGACAAGGTATGCCCTACTTCATGAGAAAGTACATAAGCTACGCAGTCGCCCAACAAGTCCTCACGCAATACGACATCACGAACATCCTTATCAGCTGGTGCAGTCTGCAAGAAGCGCCAGTACTGAACCAGTTGCACTATGTTATGGAACACTGTAACAGACGCATTGATGATTTCTCCGGAGCGCGGATCAATCCAGGATGGTCCCATCGCATTGGCTACCGTTGACGGTGCATAACGGATACAGGAGTATTTAATGTTTTCCGGATCAAAGTTCGGATCATCCTTTGGGAAGTCTTTCGCAATGATCGCATTCTTGAAACCAATCTTCTCAAATGCTTTCTGCCAAACTTCCACTCCCTTATGAATGTATTTGTTCCAGCTCAAAGGGAAAGCATCGTCAATATAGAAAACAATAGGCTTTTTCGGCTCTACCAATTCTCCACGAAGATAGGCTGCAGAGTCAGACGGCTCCAGATTCCATCTGTGGGCAATGTGACGAGTCCGCAATCCGCGGCCTTCGGAAGCAAATTCCACAATCGAATGTTCGAAAATACCAATACGGGGATCGGCGTAGCGAGGACGCATCGGTTTCTCGGGAAGCAGAATGAAACTACGGTTCATGACAGCACTAAACGGCATCTTCTTCACAGCATAGTTTCCTTTCGATCCTACACTAATTTTATAAGTCAGCAAAGAACTTACGCTCACATTATCCTCAAATCCCTTGATCTTCTGAATAAATGAGCTTTCTTTCTCAAAATCTTTGCTGATATCCGCTCCCATCATCTCCATCATTGAATATGGAGAGAACGGAGAAAGGTTCTTTTTATCGCTCAGCAGATATTCTGTCATATCGAATACCACTGCCGTGCTATCGTTATTATATGCTTTGATCTCAAATGTTTCAGCAATTGCCGGCATAGTACTGCTTGCCAAACGCTTCTTGATTTCACGGTCTTCAGAGAACTGACCTGCCTGTACACGACGCAATGTAATGGTAGAATCGCGTTGCACAAAACGAATAAGGAAAGGATCACCCGACTTCTCTCCTACACAGCCGAACTGGTTATCGGTCGTTTCCACGATGGTAGAACCAAGCAGAATATCCCGATTCATCACCTTAATCGGCAACTCAAAGTAGATTTTATTATCCAACTTGTGAAGAGTAATGAAACCTTTAGCTGTGGTGACTTTCTTGTCTTTAAACAGTTTGTCGTACTTGGTTTCCTTCTTCTCTTTCTTTGTAGTCGCTTCGGTAGAAGCTTTCTTCTTTTTCTTCTTGGCCATAGCGGGGCTGATCATTGCTCCGCATAGTGCGACCAGAAGAAGTAAATACAGTTTTTTCAAGGTTTTATCGTTTTAAAGTTTATTGCCAATCGAAATTATCATCCCATCCATCACCGGTATCGGGTTTATAAAGCACTTGCACAATGCGGCCCAGATCTTTCTCACGATATAGAACAAACTTACCGTCTACGTCTGTCACTTGAATGGTTTGTCCCTTATTGATCACGTATTTATCAATCGTATTCTCATCAGAAGTATCGTAAGTATATCCTTTCATAATATAAGCATCTCCGCTCTCCAAACCTACAATGATATTTTGATTATTGTAGAATTGCGTATCAATCGAGGTAATCGGAGCATTAAAAGTAGCACATTTGTACAGTTCATTATTTACTAGATAATAAATATACAGATCGTTTCCTTTACTGATGAAAAGATATCTCCACGTATCCTGATAACGGAATAATGAGAAACTATTCTTTGAAGTACCATCAATAATCTGTCCTAATTCAGCAGGTGCATCCCTTTGTCCCTCATACGTGGTAGCCAGACTGGTTATCGTATTATTACCGGAGAAGTCTCTCACCGCAAATTG